>JACCDI011113961.1_pt1 | contig 11865 bp, 7 predicted proteins | sample 7442791 | NCBI WGS metagenome assembly JACCDI01 (sample SAMN15323434, study PRJNA562643) | freshwater metagenome | isolation source: river surface water | place: USA:Blue River Watershed | collected 2017-08-15
CTTTGGAAATGTATTGTGCTCTCCACATTTTCTGTGCAACTGTACCATCCATCAAGCTTAACAGGAAATGTTGCCTCACACCCAATCAACACAAATTGTACAAGCAATCTTGATATTATCAAGTTGTGGTTGCTGGTATTGATTTTTTGGATGAACAAGTTTTTTGTTATGTTCTATTAGTTTTGCTTCATGCTTTCTTGACTTCACAATATTTGAATGGGTTACTCCAATTTCCTGACAAGCCCTGCAAAGCAATAGATTTGCATCTTCCTCAAAATACTATCCACTTTTTGGATACCACCAGCTCAAAGTTGACAATTTGTCTCATTTGGGCTATTTGATTATGATGGCATGCTGAGACTGGAGTATCTTCTTCCTTTGGTCACAGTATAAATGGAAGGGTTTCTGGAGATGGAGGTGCAGGAAGTTTAGATTTTAATGTAGTCATAGTTTCCATTGATTTCAAGGTATCCAAAGGAGTCAAGAGCAGATACAAAATGGGTTGAAGGGATCTAACAAAGTAACTGTCAGTGTGATAATATAGAGTCAAACATTGAAAGTAGTGATTGACAATTTCAACAGAAAATGAAAATAATACAATGTGCTATGCTTCATTGCAGTTTATCATGTAATATAAGTTCTTTGACAATTGTATGTCACTTTCTCCTCATCTAGATTTGCACAAAAATGACAAGAAACAAGTATTTTAATACACTGAGAAGGTCGTGGACAGGATTCAGCTGAAAACATCGCTCCGCTAACTCCAAGATAAGACGAAGCAAACGTGCACATTTGGTGGTTCTTGTAGGTAATACCTACCTATGTACTCTCGTGTTTTTCACTACGTTAGCCCTCCGTCCGTCCGTAGTGGGAGGTTTTAGTGGTGTGAGCAATTTTTGGTATTTTTGTCTTCTGCCTATTATTTTTTTTCCTTTCGTTCACATTATCACATAAGATTCTTCCATCCAACAACACAGACATCGTCATAATTTTTTCTTCTTTTTCTTCCCCAAAACCCATGATAAACTGAACCATAGAAAATGGCAAGAATATTCTTCGGAACCAGCGCTTTTATGGCTGCCTTTTTGTCGAATGTGTCTTCGTTTTCGTTCTCTTCTTCATTTCATTTTCGGCGGCAGAATGACGCGATAACCTCCCTCTCAATGGCTGGTGCAGGCATGGGCATGGGTATGGGCATGAAGACAAAGACAGGCAAAAAAGCTAAGAAGGAAGGAGCGTCCACTTCACCTTACGACGTTGGTCGATCCTTGCGACGATCTGAAAAATTGTACGATGAACTCATGGCGGAAGCAGCGAAAATTGAGCGTGAAGAACCTAGTTCCATCGACCAAATATATGGCCCTATTCCAGGTGAAATGATGGATGTAACAACTGAGTACATCATCGCCGCAAGAGGAAAACAAGGCGCGCCGTCGATTCCCAAAGCAGCAACTGACTGGGTTCCCATCGCGCAAATTTGCCTGGTCAGGTCAGTTCCTGTTGACGAAAGCGAAACTAATCGGGACGAGCATAAGGAAATTGAGTCGGCAGTTCAAGCAGCAGTTTCATATTATTGTCGTGAAATCAATCATATTGCTGCTCGTTCTGCACCGTCAGTATTTGGATCGCTTCCACGAAACTATGTTGAATATAGTGCAGAACCAATCGATTCTTTCTTCCAGCATGTCTACGAAGATGTTATCGAAGGACGATCGAGTATTGATTCTGAGAATAACCTGTCAAAGTCAACTGCTCGCGAGATTCTCGGACTCGATGCTGGATGCAAAGACGCCTCCCTCATCAAACAGGCATACAAAAAAATGTCTATGTTGCACCACCCGGATAGAATTGCGAACAAAGAAAACATGTCGCAAAAAGAAATCGACGAAGCCTCGAAAAAGTTTTTGCAAGTAAAAATGGCTTATGAATCTCTCAATTCCGGTATTAGAGGTGAGATGACTACAAATGGATTCTCTAAATCATGGTACGAATCTCTTGGTGGAAAAGCACGATCTGAATTCATGGGATCTATTGAATTGATGTCGGTAGAGAAGGCCAGCGCACTTTGTAATAAGGCGTTCAAGAGTGCCGTGGTTGGAATCGATCCTGCTCTGACGATGTCTTTTGTAGCAAGAAACCAAGCTGCACATTAGGACGAGTCATTCTTCTTTGGCACGGGGCGTCAGCATTATTCTAACACTTGTATACAAAATAGTGTAGGTAAAACAGTGTTCAGGATAAGAAAGTGTTGATCTCTGAGAAAAGATAGTGACTTTGACATCGTATCTTGAATAATAAATCGAAGTGAAGCTATATTATGAGTTCGGTATGACATAATTTATCAAAGTAACCTGCAAATAAATCTAATTACATGTCCCCAGCAAAACAAATCGTCTTAGCGGATACAGAACTATTTTAAATCGTTACAAAATTTGTGTACAGTGCTCTGAAGGAACTTCCCGAAATGAAAGATATTACAATTTCCCTAGAGAGTAAGAAAAAAATCATAGTGGAAAATTTGCTTCGGGAAGAGATGCTTCCTCATGAAGCATCACTGTCCAAAAGTAAATTCGCCAAAACATCTTCCACGTCGCTTTCACATGCAATGATTCTTTGTCTTGAGAGATCAGATTCTGATCTGCGATAGTCAGCGTCTTTTTTCAACGATGATATCTCGTGATCTTCGTCGATTTTACCGTGGTAAGAGCTCCTACGCGGTGTCGATTTGTCTAGGTCCTGTCCTGTCGTTGGAATCGATTTTTCATTTAGTGCGATAGCAGTAGTTTGACTTTGGGGCTTGTAACTATAGGCCACTTTTGTTGAAGACTTAATGCTCTCAGGGGCGGTTTCAACTGGGCACTCATCTTGACTATCTGTTTGCGACGATGGTTCTGAATCAAATGCCATCGCCTGATTTTTCATTGAAGGAATGATATTGCCTACTGGAGTTCCCACCCGATAAATGTCATGTTTTGACAAGCTCTCCCCCTTTCGCAAGCTCTCTTCCAACTTCTTTGCCTTCTCCATTGCCACCTTGTGCGCCTCGTCCCACAGCCTCATCTCTTCCGCCCCATAACTTGGCCTCGTCTTCAATATTTTTTTCACTGTTCGTTTTACGGTTTCGACCCTTTCTTCCGTCTTGGACATTCCCAAATTCACCACAGTTTTGCGCCTCTGGCTCTTCAAGTGTGTCACTTGCCTCACCGCCGCGGCCATTTCCCTCCGACTGACATCGGCATGGTCCTTGAGCAGCTTCTCCCGCACTGCCTTTGGAACGAGAAACTCGGAACTCGACCGAGGGAGGCCTTTTCCCTCCTCGAATTCATCGACCCCCATTTGCATGGGGTTGGGATCGTACCTCCAGCCGATGGCAAGAGGTGGTCCCGACGTGACGCTGGGGTTGTCGCCGAGGACACGCTCGTATTCGCGGATATTGACGTCTTTGAAAGATACACAGCGCTGGAGACCGCGGCAGCGAGAGGAGGTGGATGTGACGGAGTTCCGGTGAAGAGATTCGTGAAGCGTACGGGAGGACATGATGCTGCGCAGGGGAGGCGTGGAGTGGCTCGAGACCGAGTCGTCAGTGGATGTTCGTATGAGGACTGTGGGTGCGGAATCGGTCAGGGAGCGGATGGATATGTTCATATTCATGGAAGACTTGCTCGCGTTTGACGTTCTTCCGGGGGCCAGGCAGCTTAATCGACTAAACTTGGAGCCCCTCCGCTTGCCCTGAGGGAACGGTGTTGTTACCGCGGTCGATGGAGAGTCGGATGAGTCGGCCGAAGCATCGTTGTTGATTTTGCCTGTGGATATTGTTATCTTGTCATCAATTTCATTTTTTACATCGCTGCGCGCAGTCATCGTTCCAGTTGGAGTCACTTTCGCTTTCATGTCAGGAGCAGTCAAGTCGACCTGAGGGCACTCAGCGGTGCTAATTCCAGCTGGTTGCTCGCAGTCCAATGGAGACATGGAAAGATCACATGCGAGAGGTAAAGTGTGAGTTTGTTTGTTGTTCTTCCTCACAGGTCTTATCTTTTTTTGTTTTTCTTCTGACATCGTTTTTTTATCGCAATACACCGCATTGTAAAATAATTGTACGCGGTGATGGTCATCACACCTATCATTTTGTTTCCGCCTCTTGATCCAGGACATTATGATATTATTATGTACAAAGTAAGTAAAATATACCACATATTATTACCATTCAGGCTACGGGCGGTCTCATCTAATCTTTTCGAACGAAAACTTGTTGAGTTATCAAACAAAATGTACTACACTGAATGGAAATTGTGAACCAATCAGGCATGTTGTGTCACCCCCAATAACTGAGACCTGTGCTCAATCACCCTGGTCAAAATCAAATTTGATGAATTGAAATTTAGTCCTGCAATATTGCCAGAGTGAATACAAAAGAATTCAATTAAAAAATGTTGGTGGAGGTGGAAATCCATCCAGTCCACCACGGCACTTTTCAATGCATACAGAATTTGAAGGGTGTGAAAAGCCTTCTGCAATTCTTCATAACACTACTTCTAAGTTCTGTAGCACTTGTGAAAGGAGAATCCCTCAGAATGACCTTGATGCTTTATGTGTTGATTTTTCACAGTGATGAAACAGGTCTAAACCTTGCTCATTATGCTACCTCAAACAATTGTGGATTAGATTTAGTCCATGTCCCATGGGCCTTGCCTTCAATCAATTCAGATCTTCTCTGAATGGTTGTCCCCCCATGATCACTGCTTCAAGTGGACTAATCCAAAATATACTCTAATCCAGAGTCTAAAAGCACTTGGCTGAGGATTCTCAATTGGAAATCAAATGGAACAAACCAACTAGAAATTCTCATCATGGTCATAAGTATCATCAATCATAGACTAACTCTACAACCAAGAATAGCACTTTTAACCCCTGAGTAGGAATAAATCAAAAACCCATGCTATGGATGTGTAACTTTCAAAACTTTATTCCAATCTAGTTTTTTCTATGGAGAATAGATACTGCACATTATGCACGAGGAGTTGGTTGTCATTTATAAGAGATTATTTACAATCATGGGTCAAGATATTTCCACAGGCAGATATTTTTTACAATGGAATTTGTAGTCTGTGAATAATGTGTAGATTTTAGTTTGTCTGCTCTATTGATCCATCTAACTCAAAGAGTTTGAGTCAATTTTTGAGGCAAACAAACTGTTGTGACCCAATGTTAACTTTGGTTAGAAAATTTTCTTGGAAAATGAAGTGGAGCAGTTCCATGGCAACTGATTGACTGTGGAGAGGTAGATCCCAAATTTGGGGAAATTCTAGGTTGTGAAAATCAATGATCAAAACATGTCAACTTAATAATATTTAGTGTTTTATTTCAATGTAAAACAGAGAGGGTCTCTGAGGGGCTTTATGTTGTAACAATGAGAAATACAAGTGTAGTTGTACTGGGGTATTTTATGAATTTTTCTGTTCATCTGATACTGTATCTTAACCCAAGAAATGAGGTGCAAAATTTAGAATGACAGATATGATATTTTGTGGATGTGATATCAACTTTTCAAAAATGCAGAGATAGAGTCAATGAATAGTATTTAGCATCAGATTAGAAAAGAGATTTCAATCTTCAGTGAGGATATTGTTAGATCAAGGTATGGGGCTAAATAGTAATTATTTGATTTTGTTGAATTGAAATATCAAACAAAGAAAATGGGACACTGATCAGTTGCCATCATTACATTGTTTCTTTGTTGGCATTTTAAATATTGAAAATTCATTGGAAGAATATAGGAGTCAATCAATCATAAGTTGGAATGTAGTTGATATGCTTGTGTGTGGGATATTATTTGATATGAAAATGATTTGTTGCAAAAAATAATAAACATAATAAGGTTGTGAATGAGAGAACCACTTTTGTATAACAATATTTTGTAGTATTGAAAAATGATACAGTACTTGACAAAGTGCTGCAACAACACTGAAAAATGATACAATACTTGACAAAGTGTTGTGGAAACACCAAGTTAACATCCAATAATGTCATAATTTGTTATTTGCAGACCTGAGAATCCTAACACAATGCCTTTACAAAGAATCTTGATTAGTTACAGAGCCAAACATGTTTTTACTTGTAACAAGTTCTGGAACAAAGGAATTATTGAGAAACATGAAGTTTTCATATAAACATGATAATTACACACAAACACGACTAAGACATACTATTGAGTACAGGTCTATGCTGGGTCCCAGTCTGTGTACTTTAAGTATGTGGCACATTACCACAAACCATACATACACTGTAGTGTCCACTATATAATCTTTAGTACCAACACCTACAGGATTACGTTTCCCCTATGAGTGTGCCAACCTGATAGCATGAATATAATTTTAGGTACAAGGGAATGAATGGGATCCCCCTCTACTAGTGCAAATGGAACCAGTTTGATTCAAACTGACTTTTGTTATATTTTTTCTTATTCATACTACTAATTTGCCATTTTACCATAATTGAGTTTGTATGACTATTAACCAGTCACTTTGATGTCAAGCTTTTTTCTACAACAGAGAAAGTTAATAGGGTTACCTCAGTGACATTTTACATCCCATTATAAATCACAGATCTTCCTAAATGCTTCATCATGTCCTTCCAAATTCCCCTAGTATCTAGCCTGAACAAACTGAATATGGTACTCTATGTTACATACCAGGGGTAAGTTTTGCACCTCATTGTATCTCCAAGGACACCAAGAAGTAAACAAACACCTATCAAGTAAATTTGATTAACAGGTCCCATGAGAAGCACCATATCTACTTACCTTAGAATGGGGAATCCTACATTCAGTAGATGATGGCCTGTGAGTACTTACTGGATACAACAGATCTCAAGATAAATTACAATATGTTATGTTTTGATATCTTGATTGTAGTTGAATAGGAACACCAAGTGAATAAAAGACTAGATAAGACAACAAGGGCGGAGGTTATCAACAAAGTATGCAATGTGTATTTCAATCTACTAGTGATGCAAAATAAAAAATCTTCCTCTTTCTTAAAAGAAGAAATGAGTATCATTCAAGTACTCAACGACCTGATTGACCCTACTGCAGTTCATTCATGGAAATACATCATAATCAAAACCATTTTTATGTACTAGAAAATTTTGAAGATGACAAATGGAAACCTTCTCATCCAAAAATGACCTTGAGCAATATCACAAACAGCATTGTCAGCATTACTTAAATAAGAGAGCTGCTACCATATTTGCCACCTACATGAGATTCAATCATAAAAATCACAAGGGTAAACTGTACATTTGATGATCTTACAATTATGAAAGATCACTCAATAACTCAAATATTTAATCCTAAACTAGGTATTGAGATTATCAAGCTGTTTGACCCAAAAGCCTTTAGTGCTATATGTCCAAGTATGATACCCCTTAAATGGCAAATCCTGTAAAAATACTATCCCCTATAATGAAGCTAGAAATCTTTGCATCAGGATTGACAGGTTTGGCTCATAAAGATGTTGATACCAAAATGGACAATCGCAACAAAAATGACAAAAAAGAAGTCTAAAAATTCATCAGGAACAACAAATGAAAAGTGCTGACCATAAGTAATGTAAACATTTTCCAGATTATGGTTGTTGCTATTTAATTGCACATAAAGTTGGGATTGCAAGTGGTGAAAGATAGATAGTCTTCCAGCAAAGTCTATTACATCAAAGACTGAGAAGGCCAACAATGCTCAAGTACTAGCTGAAAATAGCAAGAAAATTGAGAAGTTGGTTTCCTGTATTGAGAAAAGGCTGAGTAGGAAGTGTATGCATGCCAATATAAAATCCAAAGTATCCAAATGAATCATTTGATTAGGGGAACATGGTTTAGTTTGTGGTAAATATTGTGAAAAATTCAAAATGACATTCAAAAATCTACTACAACAAGTCCAGTCAGAGTTCCCTGATTGATTACTGTGACCATTTATTACCAGTGAAATATCTGACAAAGTACTGGAACATATTATTCTTGATAGAGACTCTATGGGTGTCATGCTATTCACATATAGAGAGTTATGATGCCACATAGCTACTAATTGCAAATGTGAGGTAACCACTTAACATACTATCACAGGTACATTCATGACCACCCAAGTAGCCCCTGTAGTATTATATTTCCAGAAGTCAATAGTCATACAGTAGCAACAATGTAGAGTGGTATACATGAAATATATACTGGCACTAAATCAATGTGCAGCCTGATCATAGGTAATCAAACTATGCAAAAACTCAATTTCATGCTAGATTTTGAATACTGTATGATTAGGTTGGGTGGTATAGAAATAATACCTATGAAGATAGAATCAGACCAAGTAGTGTAACCACAATACTGGCATCATGTGTACCATAGAGTAGAATAGTAAATTGTAACAATAAGGACAATAAATGAGTACACAAAATACTAGAGATAAATAAAAAACCTGATATACCATGGGTATTGTCTAACATACATATTTATCTACTACTGATCAAAAAACCTACTGATACTGAACTTACTTTGAAGTGTGATGAATTGTTTGATGGTGTGCCAGGATTGTGGGATGCCCCCAGTATACAATGATTTATGATAATGCTAAACCATTTCATGATTAATCCTACCATGTATCTAGAGTACACTCAGAAACATTCAAAGTGGTATGATTTTGTTTATATGCTGTAGTGGTTAAGAAAACTGTGCACAAAAGTAAGTAGGCAAATCCTTTCACAAATTTTTCCTAACAATATGTATCAGTACAATCATTACAGATTAGAAATGCATGTAATCAATTAACATTTAAGCTACGTCATCTACCAAAAATATCAGATACAGTACTGAACCTAGAATGATTTTGGTATGCGACTACCTTAGATCTCATTATGGGATACTAAAGCATGTGGCTTGATAAGCATCACAGAAAATCTGTACTGCATTACTGTCATGAGCTTCTTATGGTTTCCATTGAAAATTTCTGGATCCCATATCCCAATTAACCATCCAACAATATCTGATTTAGGATATAATGCTGCATCTAGACCATGAGCAGGTGTATCTAATAGTATCCTAGCATTGTTTAAAAGCCACTTTCATGATCATTTAATGTATCATAAGGAAGTACTCAAGTCTTACAAGACAAGTAAAGAAAGGTCTAAGATTGTTTATCACAGATAAAACAAAGTACTTAGATAGAAGTTGAGGTGTTACAGTGTCTACCTACCTACAAAAAATCAAGACAATTTTAGCCATAAAACCTCCCAAAAACTCATACAATTTTTGTGTAATTCTTGGTGTGTTACAAAAATACCAAGACAAATGGAAAAGGCAAAGAAATATACTTGCATGTTGCACTGATCTAATTGGTAAGAAAGGGATCACTGAAGTCTATAGATAATGCAAGACATGTAAGCTGTTTGTACCTAGTCCATTTAGTCTTTGAAATATACTGATGGCAGTATATGATAGATACAAGAAATTATAGGTTGGCAGAATCACATTGTCATTTTAGTAGAAAGAACATCACCTGCAAACAAAATGCATAGTCACTGCTCAAAGTCTTTTAAAGTATATAATTACTGTAAGAATATAGTATTTAATGTGTTACAAGGCATAAGTGACCATGTCCTTGGATCTCTTCCTTGAAGAGTATGACCACATTCATTGCCTGAATCCTGTTACTTCAGAAGTAGTTAAAAATGTATGTACAACATAAGCAGATGATGTAATAATTCACATGATTTATATGAACATGTCTCATATTATGTATGATGAAAATGTTGCATTCAAAAAATTATTTCTTCAAAAAATACTTCTGATCTCCAATAATTTCCCAGATTGCTAATAAACATAAAAAGGATCCTACACTAAAGGACTGGTTCTCCAGTCCTAGAGATTTTTTTGAAGTAGTGGTGGTAGATACATTTTAAAATGATGTATTACCTTATGAGGTAATATTTTAGTTGGAAATGAAAATGCAATAATATTGTCATGACACATTAAACTTGCTTTGTTAATGAAATCACAAAAAAGTGTTTCATTGGATGATGTCTTTTTATCTCTATATTTTATAATCATATCGGAGAGGTGTCTTGTTTACCTACAACATGTGACTGTTAATCTTGTTATTTTTAAATCTTGTCCTTTTTCCATATTCATTGTATTTACAATTTGATTTATTGAATGATTGTTACATACCACAACCACCTCTTTTACCTCACAGTAATGTGAGAACTTCTTGTGACGGTGCTACCTTAACAAACAATGTGCTGAGACCACAATTGGGATAGCAATTGACTGGGCTGTAAATGGTGGCAGCTACTTCTTTGGGAACTGGTCATTCTGACAGTTGCTGTTGCACCCACACCCATCCTCAGCCACAATGCTGACTGGTTCAATTGTTTTCAGGGATGTTGAGGCAGCAGTAACCATTGCAGTGCTTGCATTGGTGCTGAGCCAAACATGTTGAAACAAACAAATTATTTTTAATCTCCCACCAAAGAATCAATTTTTAATTTTGTAATTTTTACTTAAAATGTAACATATTTAGCCATTTAAATTGAAAAAATGTGGAATAACCTGGTTGTCAGAAGTAGTGGAAAACATGGTTAGTAATGATTTTTTCCTCTTGGTAGAAAGCAGAGACAGCAATGCTTAAATATGAACTTCTATTTTTAGTGCACAATCAAATCATTTAGAGGATTATGAGAAATTGGGTACATATGTTTGTACCAGTTAGCTTACATCAAATGTTGAAAATGGTGTGTCATCATAACATTGTTGCTAAAAATGCCTTAAGTGGAATTGTGATGACATATCCAGTGATGGACCCCTCTGATGCATAATGACGTGCTTTTTCAGTTCATAACAACAAACTGAATTTCACTGCTAGGTAATGGTTATAATGTTTCTTGTGAAGTAATTCAACTTGTTAATGTTCAATCACCTATGAGTGATTTTTGAGTCACACACAGAAAGATATTGATTTCTATTTTGGACTCTTGTGACAATTCTCACAACATTGTCATCAATTAGTATTAATGGTTTCACTGCCCAGTTGTATTTGATTGTAGCAGACACAATTACAGTGCCATTGCACTCATATTGAAAGGTACATTTCCTTTTGTAATGTCACAAGGCATGGTCTCATTAAAAATGAGAACAATGACAATGAAATGTTACACTGAGATTTGGAATATTATATGTTATCAATTCTAATCTCAACCAAATTGTGATTGATCCCCACAATCAATACCAGTCCAATCAATTATTAATTTCCCATTGTATTTGACAAAAAGAACTTTTCATTTGGAAGTTTTTCAAGATATTTTATTCTGAACTACTACTATAAATTGATTCTTCAAAGCCAATGATCATTTTCATGCAATCATAAATCACCATGATTCATATTAATACAATTCTGGACTAAATCTGAATCAACACAATACAATCAGACCCCCTTCTGGCGGCAAAAAGGGCAAAACAGTTGGTTCATTGCTATTTCCTGCCATCATTCTCCATAGAAATCTCGGTTATTACTATTTGATATATACAAAGATGGAAAATTTTAGTTGAATAAAGTAGATTGTTGTGCACCACAATGTGAGCTCTATGAGCTGCCTTGGAATTCCTCCTTGCAGTTATTGTATCCCCATTCTCACAAAATCTATCTTTTCCCTTTTGGCTCTAATTTTCACAATATTTAACATTTCCCCTTCCTTTCAAGACCTTGGTGTATTTAGCTTGTTTATGCATTGATTTTCCCATTCCACATTATCTTTTTCACTGCTATTTAAATTTGAACAAAGTGGAGTTGAGAGAAAAGATGGAAGGACTTTAATTCTAGTCTTTCCA
>JACCDI011083223.1_pt1 | contig 11863 bp, 4 predicted proteins | sample 7442791 | NCBI WGS metagenome assembly JACCDI01 (sample SAMN15323434, study PRJNA562643) | freshwater metagenome | isolation source: river surface water | place: USA:Blue River Watershed | collected 2017-08-15
AGCCAATTGTATGGGTGCTGGTCATGTTTGGAAAAGAACATGTGGCAGCTGTTTGGTGATGAAGGAAAATGAGAAGAGGGATCATATATAGTCATTCAACAAGTTATACTTGAAATAAACTCATTTTGCTTGAGGATCATCATTTTCAGCATCACAACCTCCCTAATAACAAGGATGTAATCAATGTAAATTGAAGCCCGTTAACGCTTGAGAGAATCAATTTTGGTCAGAATGCTGTAAAAACTCTTGAATATAGTCAGTTTGATATGTGTTACCAGCATCATCCTCTTTTTCATACTTGCTCCATGTCTGCATAAAACGCATGGCTGCGCTAAAACTGAACTTCAAGGTGTTGGTGGTAGCATTGTAGTTTCAGGTATCATATCATTTACTAGACAACTGATTGTTCATGCTTAATTCCAGCAGGAGTACAACCCAATAAAAGGCAAAAGTTTCTATTGTTTGGTTGTTTAATGGAGTCTTTATAGTACAAGGGAAGTTTGTTGAGAGTTTTGGTTAAGTTAAAAATTGAGTTGAAGTTAGATCACTTGAAGTCTAAAGTCAAATCACAGGGTAGGTCATTGATCTATCAATCCCTTGTCTTGATGAAGAGATTGAAGGCAGTCTCAAACTTGAAGTATCTGAAGAGTATTGAGCTTGAGTGGGATTAGATTTAGCAAACACAAATTTCATCTTGGAATTGCTGCTCAACAGCTTGCTCAATGGTATGAAAACAGTCATGTGAAGCAAAGTCTACTTATGTTCAGTATGACCGGTATGTACAACAGCACTGGACTCAGGATATGAATAAGTTCAAATTAAAAACAATGTTTGGTCATATACTGGATCATATTGTAACAGAAATACAAAGAAGAGTTACCAAGATATCTGGGCTTATAATCTCCTGTACTAATCCAAATAACGTATGTCACAGTAATTTGAAACCTACAAGGAAGAGATGATAAAATAAATAATAAATGTGAATAGCAACCAATCTCATTCTTTTTTGGTCAAATTATGGCTAACATTCCATAACAAATTCAGATATTTCTTCGTTCTTAATTGTCTCTTGCAAATTGCAAGGAACAACTCTGAACTCTGAAATCAAGACTAATGTTCTTGGAACAAAAGAATGGTCCTAAGACCATTAGAATTGGTTTTGAAAATACTAAAATCAATTTAAGATAGACGAAATTTAATTCTTGAAATACAGACAAGGTGAAATATCATTTCATTCTTGGGCAGAATGAATTACTGCCAATACTTTGTGTCCTAATTGGAAGTGTTGGATGTGATGTGGCATCTCAAAAAGTCATGACATCAACACCAACAGGTGACAAGTTGCTGCATGTCAAAAAAGTAAAAGTGCCATATTTTTGGTCAAAAAGAAAACAAAGGTTCGTGCATGCAATTTTCTGTTTTTGCATGTACTGTGGGTGTCTCATTACCAAGAGTTCAAAAATACAATCAAAAGGTTAAGCACCAGATTTCTTTGGACTTACTATTTGGTAGCCCTGTGAACAAGGAATCAATGAAAATAGATATCAATGACAACAATTGTACATGCCCCAATGGCAACAAACTCTATTCTAAAACAATGTAGCATTGATAAATCTGCCATAAAAGAAACACAAAATGACCATGGCTTAGGAAAATAATATTGCATTTTTCAACTCCATGTACCAGATTTGTTGTTTCTTTTGACTAATATTGTGCACAGACACCATCTCAAATAAAGTTGTATTTCATCATGATATGACCTTACTAAAAATCCTAGTGAAGTTCCTAACAAACCACCAACCTAATTACTACAAAGATTCTCAGAAATCATGCTGTTGTCATTTTTAATGTAAAATAAGAAATGGAAAATGTTAGATGATTCCATCTCAACACACCCACTAACTGATTCAAAAAGTATGAAATTCGATTGAGCTTATCATGAAATCACTTACAAAGAGCACAATATTTGGTAGAGAGTGAAGGACAGGTTTGTTTACAACAAGATAAATTTGATTCATCTACAGCAGGAATCCAATAACATTAATTTGTCAACATGACATTTGTCAAGTATTGGTAAAGCAAAATTTTGCACATGCTCAGCATTTGAAAATGTAACCAAATCTGTGTCTATTGGGTACTACTCAATGCCCCCATTACTTGTGAGCTATTTTTTCAATTGAGAAGCATTGATTGTTTTTGACACTACTGATTTTTAATTGAGAGGCTTAGGTGCTTTTTGTCTTGATGTATAGATTCCTTAGTCTATCCATTTGAACTCACTTTGGATTACTTCAGCTGACAATTGTCTTGTAGTCTTACTCACAGGAACTATTCAAGAGGCGATAATAGTATCTCATGATTTACATTATATTTTCACCTATGTTGGGATGGAAACCTGCATACTTGTCCTGTGCACAAATCAGTCGAAGTTAATCATCCTGGATGATAGCAGATTTCCCTCTCAAGTAGGTTAGATGGAATGACAGACATATGGGATATCTTTCAAATTAATCATGAAGAGATTTAAAGTTTTATTTTAATGAAAACATTAGGATAATCAATATATTACTGAAGGGTTGCTCAGAGATGTCTGAAAACCTCCACATTGTAACTTCTAAGTACATTGAATATTGAATATATCTAAATGCAATATATTCCTTCAACTCTAATATATTCATTTACCAAACAGATAATGATAACATGAAATTTACACTCAAACCACCTTGTCTCTGGGATAAAAGGCCAATTTTTCTTACACACATTTAATTTTAGCTATTAGATTCAATGTGAATTCATGACATCATGTTCTGAGGATTGTTTAGAAGATTAGAAATACAGGAATACCATAAAAAGAAATTTCTTTTGGGACTATGTAATGACATTTTTGGAATTTTATCTTGTTTGCTGTTTTTGACTCCATTCCAACTGTTTGTATGTTGACACTTGTTCAAATAGAGCACACATTACATACCAGTTTAATCTCCAATATGTTTTGCACAATGACTCTTATATTCATGTAGTATTATGAGTTTTTTCTTCTCTCCTCTCTGGACTTGATGTGAAATTTATTGAAGAAAAATTTGTTATAGGGCCCAAATGTTTGCACAATTGTTTTCAAAGAATTCAATTTTGTGGGAGGAAATATGTAGAATATTAAAATCTGATGTATGAAGCAGTACAGGGAATTTGATAGCATCAGTAGTATGATGATTTTTTTGGATTTTTTACTTCATTCATTTTCATTTGAGATTTGACAAGCTACAAGACATAAAAAGACGGTTGAAATCAAAACTTCAAACCATCCAAGCTGCACTTCAGTGGAACTCTGAAATACTGCAACCTATGAAAAGCAGTTACATATTTGAAATTTCCTCTATGTATTGGATCCTTCACAGAGTACAAGGAGAAGGCTCCTGGAAAACACATCGAATATTTGACTATTCCATTACTAAATTTAAAACAACAAAAGACTATCATTGGTTAACTTCTTATTCTCAAATCAGTATGAGTTGAAAATTATTACATGTGCCACTTTCCACTTTCTGTAAGAACAGGAAACATTCCTATATCAGTCCATGGAATTGTTAATGGCCACACAAAACTTCAACAAGAATTACATGTCAGCAATTGTTTCATGATGACAACATTCTTTTTCTCTATCTTTAGGAGTTGCCTCTAAACTGATGATGATTAATGTGTTTCTAAGCAAACAAGTTTCAAATACACTCATTTTTCTACCAATATCTTACATCTATTTTTTCTTATCATTGACATCATATCATTTGTAGCCCACCACTTACCAAAACATATATTGGATGAGTTCGTTTTGATCAAAAGCAAATTAGGAATGTGGGATAAAGCATGGAAAAAGGATCAATGTTAATAATACATTATGGAGTAATATGTTTTACACATCTTTGGCATCAAATCTGAGTGAAAATATTTGTTTCACAATGGAAGTATTGAATGGAGGCAATATTTCAATTTGTCTATCATCATGGTAACCAGTTTTCCTGTGTTAACATTGCTAAAAAAATGAAGCAATGGATTGTATAGAACAACCTGAGAAAATCTTACAAATATTGAATCAAGATCTGAATGAAATGAATCCTTCACATGTTTCAAAATTGTTCACAGGAATCAATTTCGTTTTTGTTATTATCTTTGAACAATAATCTTCTTGGAATATGCCTGGTTTGATAAAGTTCATTGTTTGATGGAAATTATTTATTGTTTAGTACATTGTTTGTTTTCAATTTAAGTCTTGATCTTTGTTGATCTTTTCATAAAATCAATCAATGGATTTCATGGAGCAAACTGAGAAAATTACACAAAATTTAGACCAAGATCTAAAATTAATGAAACATTTATATGTGTTTTCATTTTTCACAGCAACCAATTTTCTTTTTGCTATTATCTTTTTGCAATAATTACATAGAAACAGGGCTGGTTCTATAGATATCATTGTTTGATTGGGATCATTCATTGTTTAGTTGATTATTTGTTTTCAATTTAAGTCTTCGTCTTTGTTGATTTTCCGTTTTTATGATTGAGTGTCATTGTTCCAATTTTGCTTTTGTTTAATTAGTAACCATTTATTTGCTTTACCTTTTTCACTTTATTGTGATAAAGGCAACATATTATTCATCTATGTACATTGGCAAAAACTTACACTCTCAGTAAAACAGTGTTTCATTTTAAAAACTGTTATGCCAAGAGGTATCATTTAAGTTCCCTGATTTTAATAATTATTTGAAATTTTTTATTGCTCATTGTGCGAGTTTTGAAGCTATTTAAAGTGTGACACACAACCTCATTTTGAATGAAAAGCTTATTACCAAATCCTACATACATTACAATTTTATTGTGCTCCCTTACTTTGATTTGCTCATGAGCCAAAACCTATCTCAACCATAGCAAAAGCCATTTGATTTTTAGGTGCTAGCTACAGTATTGACAAGATTTTTGTTTTCAGTGTATATTAAACTAATGTAATGACTTCCTGGGATTCTATTTTATCAGTTCATTTGGCCTAGTGCCAAAGATACAGTCGACTATACTGTGGACAGGCATATGCCATCAAGATCATACAAATTAATTTGATGATGCACAAATCAGCATTGATAAAGCCACAAGGAAATAAAACACCAGAATCAACTGTTCAGATGATTGATTACAAATCTGTATGTGTTTGGATTATGAAGAGGAATGATCAGCTGAAGCTGAAGGTCATGCACCAAGAGAGAGTAGACAAAAAGTGAGACATGTCATTGTGGTGGAGCATTTTTGTTTCATTCAAAATGAACCAAGACAAAATGCACTGAAATGTCTGTCAACATACCATTGTAAATCTGAGCCTCTTGTCCACAAGAATATCATATCAGAAACTACTGCTTCATATATTAAACATACTTTAGTAGAGGGTGTCTAACTTTTTGGTTGTGCTCAGACTAGATGATCCTTTTTTGTCAGGAATTTGGTACAAATATTAGTTTGTTATTTGATATATACTAATGATCATGAATCCCTTCCAAGGGACTTATATTTATCCAAAGATAATATGGGTGATATATTTTGGCCAACCTCAAAATCTCAAAAAGACTGATAGAGGCTAATATGTTGATGACAAAATGATGATAAATTCACATTCAACACAAGATGTCAAAAACCATTATGGAATCTGGTCACATATGTTCATTTTGCTTACACGAATTTGGTTGAATGAGAGTATGAAAAAAGAGATTCTTGAAGCAATAATGAAATATTCAATCATATCTTTGTTCCAAGTCAGACAGATATTTCTAGTATTGGAGTGTTTTATCATTACTTGTAACTGATATGAACAAGATTCAAAGAATTATGTAAGTTGGAGTAGTGAAAATTTTCGATCAAGAAGGAAACAAGTGAGAAAGTTTTAGGCACAGGAAACCAAAGCTGCCTGCATTATTGGACTATAATATCTGGATACTGGTAAAAAGGACAATGTTTGAAAGATTTGGTGACAAATTAGGAATCAAATCAAATTGTTCTCCAAATGAATTGCATCCTGGAGTTTAAATCTATGATTAAGACACACTACTAGTTGGAATTGCTGGTAGCTGAGGAACTGTAAGGAGTTGCTCACATCTAGAGTGACAAAGTAAATTATAGCTCAAGCATATACAGACAAATGCACTAGTTTATGCAAAAAAATGCAACACAAAATATGGCATAGTTCAACTTAATTAGTTTTGAAAGTGGTTGGATTGTTTCGAGAGAAAATGCTTGGTATTGATTCAATAAAAGAATTGTGAAATTTTTAATGAGGCAGGCAATATAACTGAAACTTGTTTTCTTAACCATCATCAGTTAATTTCCTATTGTAAATAGTCGATTCATAATTATTTGGAGTTGATCAATGGAAAATTGATATTTTTTATCATACCGAAACTCTTGAACAAACTATACAGGAGGAGGAAGCGCTAACAAATCCCCCTTGTAATGGAAAAACAAGGAGATTCCCAAGAAAATGACGTAGTTCTTCGCCACAGGCCCGATAACCCACAGCAAAGATGAAGGACCAACTGTCTTGTCATACCATTTCTTCCAAAACGGCGGTTTTCCTGCTGACTTCCCTTCACCTCCAGTCGGTTTGTTCAAAAATCCTGACTTAACCACTTGTGATTTATTCGCCTCACCTTTTTCTTTTCCTTCTCCGAATTCTGACATCGCCTTGGCACGATTAACCGCAGAGGCGCTCTGACGGAGTTTTTCTATGGCGGCGGCTTTACGTTTGCTGACTTCATTGAGTTTGTCGTAGAGTGCATCCCGTTTGTCTGTAGGGGAAGGGATGAATTCCATTTGCACTGAGAGTGTAAAGATGGGTAATTGAAGTCTGGATTTGGGAGCATCAAGTGATTCCATTAGTTCCACTTCAGATGGGGCTGCCTCGTCAATTTTTTCGGTAATAGTAGCTTCAACTGCTTTTTTATCGATATCATCTGTATGTTCGGATTTTTCAACCCCAGCGTTTTTGTCATCAGCTATGACCTCTTCAGCTCCTTTTTCACCCTCCAGCACTAAGTCCTCATGAGTCTCTTCAGGTTTTTCTACTCGCTCAACATCAGGATTCTCAGGCGGGCTCGCTTTCTCAAGAGTTGCGTCTTTATCGTCGTCCTTTCCGTCTTCCTCGGTAATTGCGACGTCAGCATCGGCTCTCTGTTCTGCCGAAGCAGGATCGTCTCCTGCGGCTCCCTCGTTTTCAGACACAATTGCGAAGTCAACCATGATAGACTTCTTTTCTCCCCCTTCACATAGAGGCAGCAAGTCATGCGCGGCCGATAAACCCAATTTGGTAGGCTCTTCCTCTCCTCCCTCTCCGGCAGGAGCATCCGAAAACGCCTCAATAGTGACCAAAGCATTAGCAGCTTCAATTTGCGTAAATTCAGCAAAACTTCCTTCGGCAGTAGGATCAAGCGGGTCGTACAGTTTGGTGATAACGCGTTCTTCGATCGGAGAGGAGAGGTGGATCTTAAATTTGGTTGGCTTGACCTCGCTGCTGTCGCTCGCAGACGTGATCTTATGGACGGATACACGGAGACTATTCATCGTTGCCCCATCGGTACCCATTGCTAGAGACTTCAATGAATTTTTGATGGATTGGATTTCCTGTTCCGATTCCATCACCTCGACGCGGGAGGCTTCCATGGCATCGCGGGCTGTCTTCTCTTCGGACATGATAGAGTTTGAAGGTGATTAACCCTGGCTGTTATGGTGTCAATGTGGAAGATCCGCTAGATGGCGAATTGCTGTTTTGTTGCAATTTATTGCAATAAAAATTATTATTCTCGTGAAAAATAATGTGGTGAGTTATAATATGTTTTATGGATTTCGTGGCCCATCGCGGGACAGGAATATTGAAATAAAATTGGGATGGACGACGAACAGAACTGCGGAACTCTGGGGACGGGTTAGAGGGCCAGACCATAGAGTGGATATTAAATTGAAATTTGTTAAAATGTGGGACGTGTTTTGTACCAAATGAATATCTTTAAGAAGATATGGTATTGTGTACTAGAGGTACGATGCCTCATTCTTCCTTCAAGTTGTCCTGGGTCGTTGCAAATTGCGACACAAAGCTTTTCTTTTCCAATGTGTTCACTTTTGTGTCTCAAAACAGTTGAAACCCGCTCCCTCATTCCTCACCATGTCCGCCTTCAACAAATACATCATCTCCATTATAACGTGGAGAGAGCTCCTTCTATTGCTCTTGTTTAGCACCCCTCAAACTTCCGCATTCTTACCTACCAACAACCTTCGATCACTTGCTCCAATAACCTCCGAATCCATATGTCAACAATCGAAGATCATACCTCTTAAAGCTTGCAACAACTCATCTGATACAAGTAACCGTCGCTGTTTTCTCAACACTGCCACCGCATCTGTTTGGGTATCTTGTGCATCAATTTTAAATCCTTTGGTGGCGCATGCCACCTACGGTCAAGATGCCAAAATGGTGATGCCAGATATCGTCCAAGGAATAGCTGATCGTACCAATAAGCAATGTCTGGTCGAAAGTCTCGGAAACAGAGAGTGCCTGGTCTACCTTGACCCAGATAACCAATTATATAAGGGAAGCGATGCTCAGATTTTGTTTGAGAGACTGGCCAAATCTGCAAATGCTTTAAAGGATGTACCTCAATATGTGGATACTAAGCAATGGAGCAAAGTTCTTGGCGTTTTGACTGGCCCAATGGGATCATTGTCATCTACTATGAATGAACTCGTGAAAATTGCGGAGAATGAGGAGGTGAAAAACAAGTGCAAGTCGCTTTCTGTGGAAATCAGGAAGGAATTATATGCCATCGCCGGTGCTGTTGATAGGAAAAATCAAAAAGACGCATTAGTTGCTTATGAGAAAGCAGTGGAAAAGCTGGACAAGTTTGTTTCTTTGATCAGTGCGTAGAATTAGGAAGAAGAGGTTCAAAGAATGCGAAGGATTGAACACAATTTTGAGGCAAACGGAAGATGAGATGGTCAATTGATGCAGAAAGCACTGTTATGGAACTCGAGAAATGATTCACTACGCCATACCTAGATTGTCCAAGGATTAAGCCACAAACTAGAGGCCTCGTTAATTACATTTATTGAAAAAATGAAGCAAACATATTATAACTCTTATCATCAGAACTTTTCAGGTGATGTTCATTATGTTCACTTGACTTACTCTTGCGCCCTGTTACGAATCAAAACATGTGGGCGAGGTGCTGGTCTCAACTATAAAATCGTTCGCGGTTTGAAATTGTTCATATTTAATAGTTGATAGTTTTGATAGATAATATTCATCACATAATACTGAGCCTCTTCAGAGATGCAGAACAAAAAGCAGCTAAGAATAAATTTTGAAGGTGTTAGGTCATTCCGATAATCTTCGAAGAGATCAAGTTTTGACTCGATGGCCAAAATTTTGCACTATGATGACTACGAGTTTTTACGTCAATAAAGGATTCAATCCATCTTTGACATACAAATCAAGAGATCGCTCTATGCAATCAAAAAATTCCCCACCCATCTCCGCCGATTCGTCAGTGTCCTCTTCTGCCTCGTAATCGAAATCGGGATTTTCATTTCCAAAATGAAGAATTTGTAGTTTTGACGCATAACGGTAGAGTACGCCATGACAAGGCGATTCTCCTTTTCTCGTTTCATCACGAATGAAATCTTGCGATTCTTTTGTGTCAAAGTTTGTATCATTCAATGGCGGCAGAATAGATTGCACCGGCGATTCACAAACTAATAAAAAAAGTTGTTCGTCTTGATCCCATCGTGACTCTTCATTCAATCGTTTACCTTCATCACCGTTTTCGTTGCAATCTTGCCGTCGATGGTGAAGAACAAGAGCCAGTTCATTTTGTCCCAAATATTTCCACAATTGCCGCACTAGTAACTTCATTTCATTGTATCGATTGATGTCAGTGTCTAAACCAGCACGAGCAAACATAGGAACTCCATAAATCAAGGATGAATCCACGCTAGCCAAAGGAACAGTCTGTATCACTTTCACAGACGACGAAGTGACGGAAGTAATTTGCTGCATATCTTTCACGAGGTCTAGCGTTCTCGAAGATTGGATGGGATGAGGAAGAACTGTGTATTGTAAATCCAAAGATATAGAACACATATTTCCGTCCAAATCCTCGGGTAGATCAAAGCACAACTGACCATGGACACAACGTGAAGCTGATGCATACGATTGGGCAAAACTTTCTTCCACAAAACTTTGTAAAAGTTTCTGGAAAGATATTGAACTACCCTCCATGAAATCCAGACGCAGGTCTATTGGTGCAGTCAATGACGTTTCGATTTGGGCTTCAGAAAGATCATGTATTCGCTGCCGGATGATGTTGACACAGCGTATCGCCTCGAAACGTTTGGAAACTGATTGTAACGTATTATCGTCCACCAAATTATTGAAGGATTCATCAGAACTACATTCTGATTGAAACTCAGCCATAGAAGAGGATGAATCGCCACTCGGAATCGTTTTCAAAGCCTTCATCATTTGAGTCATGTTTGTTATCTCAACAACCATAATCGTTATTTTCGAGACCATGTTAGAATGAAAAACGGAGGAAATTCGAGTCCAAAATCGATCTAACCCATCCAAATGAGACGAAGAGTTCGTATCTGCGAAAAGGGTTGCATCGGTGGTGAACAAGGTTATAGAGTATAGTTGGCTTTTATTGCAAGAGTTTCCGCTTTGATCCATTGGAGAATGGCGAGATAATTTGCCTTCAACTTCATCGACTACAATTCAAAAACAAAAGGAAACATTAGTATCGTCAAATAGCGGCCAGTGCGAAACTTCCTCATTCAAAAGGAGGAACATTGCATAACGATTGATGAGGGCGATAGAAACCGTACCTAAACAACCAAAAAAATCCCAGCTTGATCTAGCGCTGAAACCATTAGGTACATGGCTCTGTACTTCGTTTCCTACTCCACTCTGAAGAGGAACGCAGTGGCCACCACCAGCACCGACAATGGGTTCATTGGAGTTTCTTGCTCTCATTCTTGAAGTTGGTTTTGCATTGCTATCGTCTCCAAAACCATGATTGATCGGAGCCATAAACCCCGATAGCCAAGAAAAAAAATCTTGTTTCTTCGGTCGAGGAGGATCATTTGTAGGTTTATAGTTCTCGTGGTTCCAATCATTCAGAAATGCAGAATGGGCCAACACCGACTGGTATCTTGCAGAACTCGTAGAACTCGACGGTACTTCGTTGGTGGCACACGTCAGTGCAGTTAAAATTGTTTTTCCGATTGATGATGATGATGTCATCACTCCCTTTTCTAAAGAACTGTAGATGAGCTGAGGTATGTGTGACATGAAAGAATGTCTCGCCATGGCATCGCCTAAGAAAGTCGGCAAAGCTCGATTGTCGATTGCAATTGCTCGAAACGGAAAGACTTGGATACGATTTGAGCTGTTGTCGATGATGTTGCTTCCCAGCTGATTTGCAATTGGTTTGGATGAGAACTTAACGGACGGAATATCGTTATCATCTTCTAACTCTTGCTGCTCGTCGTCTGTGTCTTGCAAGTCTTCCTCGTCATCTTCTGTGTCGATACAATCTTGCGGAGCTTTGAGTTTTGAACGTTTAGCTGCCGCGGTTCTCTTTGATGTCTTTCCTAGGACGCTGGTTCCACCGTCTGGTTTACTTGGTGCTTTCTCCTCATCATTGGCCTGCTTGTCGAAGGAAGCAGCCTTTTTCCGCGATTTTTGCGGTTTCATGTGGGAATTCCTCTTTCTAGAGCGGATACCCTTAATTGTATTATTGAGAGCAGTAGAAGAATTATTGACTTCTCTTTCATCATTCTGATC
>JACCDI011453222.1_pt1 | contig 11859 bp, 14 predicted proteins | sample 7442791 | NCBI WGS metagenome assembly JACCDI01 (sample SAMN15323434, study PRJNA562643) | freshwater metagenome | isolation source: river surface water | place: USA:Blue River Watershed | collected 2017-08-15
ACAGAGAGAAAGAAGCATGCAACCTGGTGAATCAACCGGGGTGCCAAAAATTCCACCAAATTGCGAAGTATTGAAACAGGTAAGTACAACGCCTCCGAACAGACACACTTGGACTTAAAAATAAGCTCGTAACTTTTAAATTTGTATGAGAAATTGTCGATGTCAATTAGCAGCATTAATGACTCCACTCATATTTTGTGAAAAACTGTGCAAACAGAAGCACACTCGAAAAAGTCATCAGTGTTATCATTCACCTCTCTCACATCTCATGATCACTGGAAAAGACGAATTCATGCTTCAAACTCAATAGAATTTCGATGAAATAAAGTTCTAAACACAGGCAAATTATTCTTTTGCACGCTCACTTCTCTTTCTGTTGGAACTCCTAATGGATTTTCCATATCATATTCCTTCATTTTGTCATGTTTCAACTCAGTAAAATACATTTCCCCATCTTCACAAAACCTTTCCCTCATATCTATCAGCACATCTTTGACATCACTTTGTAAAAACACAACATCTCCATCCTTCATGAATTTGGCAAGAGTATGAACCAAGGAAGGAGTAACCACTCTTCGCTTGGCGTGTTGCTTCTTAAAATGGGGATCTGGAAACTGGATGGATACAAATGCCAATCGCTTATCATTTCCAGCTTCACTGACTTGATCAGTCTCTTGATACAAGTTCAACAAACGCTCCAAGTCTACATTGGCATTGCATCCCAGAAAGGATAGTTTTCCCGACAATCCTTTCTTCTCGACACGCGCTTGAGCGTACTGCGAAACCCCAGGGCGAATTTCGAGCCCAAGATAATTCATTTGGGGTGGGAGCCGCTGAAAAGAAGTGTTCTCTCTTTCATCTGATTCAATTGTGTTGCCACCGTGACGTCGGCCCACTAAGTCCAACAAAAATCCTCCCTTCCCACACCCGATGTCTAAATACAACGGCAAATTCACGTCGTCAAAATCGCAATGCGGCCAATCCTCGGGCAAATCTGTAGGCATTTGGAAGCGGCGTGCAAGTGGATTGACATGTTGCCTGAATCTGGCGAATGCTTTGGAGTTTGAGTTGCGGAGTCTTGGGAGGCTCCATGGTGGGATGAACTCCGTTTCGTTGGCATCGTCGTCTGTGTTATTGCATCTCGGACTTCTTCTATCCTGCGAAGAGTTTGTGCTAGAACTGCTGGAATATCTCACAGTGGAAGTCGCCCGATCGAAGTAAGGAATCCCGGGGCATGCAGCCGGCGATACGGCGAATGCGGAGCAGCTCCTCGTAGAGTATGCTACCAGATGTGTGCTAGCTTTCTTCGATACCCCAATCCCAAGTGTTAACGCGAGCACTGCCATTTGAAAAGCAGTATATCCAAGCTGGTGGAATCGAAGCGAAGCTGTGTTGTTTGTTTCGGTCAAGACGCAAGGGATCGTCATGTCTAACTGGGGTAGTAACAATGTTATTTACCAAGCAAAATCAGGTTTGATCTCGACAAGAACTTGGGGAAAGTAGGATGGGGTACAAAAGGATAATTTCATTTTAGTATGGTATTGTGTAAGGTATTACCGGTTCGGACGGTCTTGTGAACTTTGGAGGAGTTGGCTTGGATGCTGAGACCTACGATAGTAGTAACAAAATTCACGGTTGTGAGATGACTTGTTGTTTCAGTCTGTCCATCGTTATAGAACAAATAGAATACCTAGATAGGAGAACCCTACGTACCGTAGGGTACCTTACGATTCAAAAAATTGGGTATATCATCATCACGATGACATCATCTTGTCGAATGATTTTTTGTCGTGAAAGAAAGATCTTCGCCATCAAAACCGTAAATCGTTCGAAAACCGCGGAAGATATTATTTTTGTTGACTGGTAACACGTGCTGGTATGTAGGGAGAAAGATAACAGTATACCCTTCGAAATTAAGCGCTGAGATGAGAACATTGTACCAAATCAACGAAGGATAAAATTACTCTCTGCAATACTGTTTCAGATTAATAAAGAGATCAGAAATAGAGTGTTCGCTAACGACAAGGCATTGCAGAGGTCAGCTGCTGGATTGAACGCACAGAGCCCATTCAACATCTTACATGCAAAAGGAAAGTGGTGACTGATATCCGAAACCGTTGCGGTATCGTGGAAAGAGAGAACGCTTAAAAAAACGCGATGATTTTCCGATGAAATCCGATTCTATGGCATCGATGTTTCATCCATGTAGATGGATAAGCATGGGCGAATCAGCAGCAATATTTTATTTCCTGACTGTAGCGTTTTTTTTACAGCACTGCTACGGGATGGTGAAATGTTTTCGTCCATGTAGCTCAACTCGGAGGACAAGCAAAAGCCATCAATTCCGACAATCACAACGCCAGCTTTTAGTGTGGACGAAACTAACATTTCTTGACATGGAAACGGGGAGGAAAAATTCTCGCGGTAATTCCGTGTCTCTATCATCGTCTTCGTCTTCTCGGAAACCATCATCGTCAACTAAAAGCCGATCCACCGAGAAATCAAAGAGGAATGTAGCGTGGTCGGATGAAGTTGACGCCATAATATCGGATGATAACGAAGGCAACCTCAATTCAAAGCAAACTCTCATAAAAACAGGTCCATTTCCGTTGATGCCATCTCCATTATTCATCAATCTAGCACAATCGCAATTTGAGTTACTATCTAATTCATTGGTTCACTCCATTTCAGAAAACGAGACATCGTGCACTAACGATGCAATCAAACCGGGAACGCCTAAAATCAGTTCCATGGCGTTGTATCTTCCGAAGGAAAATCTTAATACCGGGCAGTTGGAGTTTGTACCGATAGTTACGTACCCCAACCCTTCATCGGAACGCGTATTTATTGCTTCAGATTCATCCTCGTTTAACGACGGCATCCATGAGCAATCACCAGTTCAGTATCCTCCCGCAATACCTTGGACAGCTGTAAAAGAAAATCCAACCAAAGGATTGCCTGGTTTCATAAAAGCATCTGACTTGATTCCTTCATATCCCTTTGTAAGCTCGTCGCAATTCGACGATATCGCAGAATGTGGATCCGAAAAAATTTCCTCTGATGGTTCGATTGGAGTGAGTACAATCGAGGAGATATCAATCGGTTCAAATAAGGAAGAATCAAACCCAAAGGCTTTATCAGTTACATTGTTCAATGGGATGGAGACTCTGGGAGTTCTTATGATTTGGCCTTACTGTGGACAAAATCAACAACAGCAAAAACTGAGTATGGATGGCAAAAACCAAACAATTGGCATTCATGAGGTCAAAATAGATCCAAACGAATGGGCTTGGACTTTAAACGACAAATTGCAAGTAGCAAGAGCTGCTAAGTCTATCGCTCTGGCACTCTCGATGGATAATGAGCGTGCATCAACTCAAATACAATCCGAGCAATTTAGAGTTGCATTGGCGGATAGTTTACACCAAGTGAAAAGTCCTCTACAGGCGCTAAGGACGTTTGGAAAGCTTTTGCAGCGGCAATTGGCCGAGGAATATGTGGAAGGTACAAGGGGAATTCACGGCGGAGGAATAACAGGAAATAATAGACCAACAATGCAACGAGTTCCAATGACGTCTTTCAACAATGATTTGCCACGTGCAAGGAGACAGCGCCACGCACTGAAATTAGCCGAGGACATGGTGGCACAAAGCGAACGTGTGGTAGATTTGATTGAACCCATGGATGAACTTGTTCAAACTCCCGGGGGTTACACGTTAAATGGAAGATTCTTGTTGAATCCTAAGAAGGATGAAACCCCGTCATCAGGTGCGTTAATTCTTCTCCCATCTCGAACAGACGGTCCCATGAATGGTAGGTCGTCTGAGCAACATAATAAACTGACAATTCCTCTCATTGGCGACTTGGATATCGAAATGGCGTTTCCCCAAGATGTACTTGGCCCCACTGTATATGCTTCGCAAGCGATATCCTTAGAGCAGGGAATCGAATTTGTCGCTGTAGGATTCGATCCTAATGCGGAACTCCCAGGAGTGAGTGTTTGCCCCAAGCTCTTGCAAGAAGCGGTGTCAAATATATTGGATAATGCAATAAAATACGCTCCATTGCACAAAGCCGATGAGTACAGCAGCAATGACATTCACAAGAGCGTTTCGCCAACGCAACCGAGAAACAACGCTAGAACAACGGTGAATAGAAAAAGGAAAGAAAGTCCTGCAATCAAAGTTACTCTGACTGCAAATGAACCGCCACTCTCGGCCGGGGCTACACTTTACATCGAGGACAATGGCCCTGGCATACCGAAATCAGATTGGGAAAAAGTATTTGAACGCGGCTATCGCAATGAAGCAGTACACAGCTTGCCTGGCAGTGGTTTGGGACTTGGTATAAGCAAGGAAATCATCACTAATATGGGGGGCATTATAGACATTTTAGAGGAAGGGCCATCGAGAATGGGTGGGACAACCATTCGAGTAATTGTTTTTCGTGATCCTGAAAAAGCAAATATTTAGCCACACAGCTTTAAATCAATTAAATTCGAGATGAATTTGTGGCACCAATGTTCACTTTGCAAGCAAAATCGAAAACTCTCCAAACTCAATCTCTCCCGAACCATCAGTGTCTATCTTATTGATCAATTCCTCAATATCAATCGTTAGACCAAAATCGTGCTTGATAATCTTTATCATGGTTTCTCGCTTCACGTGCCCACTTTTATCTGGTTGCCCGCCGCAAGCGACGAATGCATCAATCAGGTCGCTCTCGTGGTCCATATTTTCCATTCTTGTCTTCTGGTTCTCTACAACTTTGAGGAATTCTCCGAAATCGATTGACCCGCTCATATTATCATCAACTTCGCTTATCATCTTTCGAACATAAAATGAGTCGTCGAGTTCAATCATATGGGCGAAACTATTCAATGAATTTACAGCTCACCTGGAACAGTTCCTCTTCAGTCGGTACTTGACCCATCGCTTCAAGAACCTCGCGAAGTTCCCAAATGTCAATTGTCCCGCTTCGATCTTTGTCGAATGTCAGAAATGCATCGCGACATGCGTCGATGTCGTGTTGACTAAGCATAGTCGCGTTTGTTCACAGTAAAAGATTTCTAGGTGGAAGTGTAATCAAGACAGTGATTACTCGAATCTCTTTCGCTACAAAACATACAGGATATGCCAAAATAATAATTCAAGCAAAAACATTTCAATTTGCACGTTTCAATTTTTAAAACTGGAGGGAGACCTACTAATGATAAACTCCCTTGAATCATTCAACGAACCCAAACAAATCTCACTCAAAAATAATCAAGCCTAATAAAACTCCCATTTTGTAAGGCCTACTTAGGAAGGTCATTCAAAGAGTGCACAATTGAAGATTAGTCTCACTTTTTTCTAGAATACTGACTCACAACTCAATGTCAATTTGAACTCATGTAACAAAGAACCATACCTAGATGGCAGAGCAAACCTACTTTTAAACACTATGAAAAGATCATTCCAAAATCAAACTACAACAAGTTAGATGATGAAAATTTTCATGGCCGTATTACTTTATTGAAAAATGTAAGACACAGCTCCTTGACAATACTTAACAATACAATACCATTTTAGTGAACACACTAATGAGGACTACCATTAGATATCGTCAATGTCAAGAAGAACGTCACTTATACCAGTTGATTTTGTATTATGTTTCATTATGTGCCTTTAATCAATTCCTATTGTCCCAACATCTGTTGGAACTTATATCTATCTTGATTTTTACTCATTGAATCATGTTTGCAAACCGCCTAATGATATGAAAAAGGAGGATCGCTATCAAAACCAGCATCGGACGAGTGTTCGCTAGCGCTCACAGCGTGAGAATATTGGGAAGAGGAGAAACCTGCCTTCATTCGCTTTGCGGACGAATTGTCCTGCGATTGAGGATTACCGAAGAATGTTGAAATTTCAGAATACTGACGACGCCTCCGTTTCCCATCACTTTCTGCTGTCGTTGTTTGAATGTATCGTGAATTGACGTAACGCTGTTGATGTGGTGCCATGGAACCAAATACTTCCGAAACTGACGAAGTATAATGATTATGAGATTGACGACTGATTTTCACGTCTTCCCTCATAGCACCGCCACCATTACCAAGACCACAAACATCAAAAGAAGGATTGCTAGTCTGTATCATTTCAGGGGTTGGTTGTGGATTGAAACCACTTGATGCGTCCATTCTTTGCAAAGAGTCATTCTTATCATTGACCGTTTGATTCGACAGAGAGAAACTGACTATAGTTGACGCAGCTGGGTTTTTATCACATCCTAATGACGCCGCATGGATTGATGCTGCCGAGGGAGAAAAAAGCGACGACTCGCCACATTTTTTTTTGTCAATACTATTTGCGTTCAAGTCAAGGGATGACATTTTCGCAGATGAAATACCTACACCAAGAAACTTGTGTAGTTCGTCAAAGGATTTACTTGTGATGTACGGTGATTCATGACCACACACACCAGCAAAAAAAGTCGAGTCCTTAGGCCAAGTTGTGCACATAGGACGGCTATCTAACACGCTTTGCAACGCCTCGGAAGAAGTTTGCTTGGTTGCTGAAGAATGCTGGTCAAACCCTGACAGCAAGTCTGGAATGTCGGAGTCTTCTTGATAAGAAGAATTTTTCTTCGCCACATCTATCTCTCGGGGATTTACGTATCTTCTAGGAATAGTTGTTGTTTCATTCATAACAGAAGAAAGCAAAGACGAAGAGTGCAGCATTGAACTATCATGGAATGTTACGGAAGGCCTTGGAATGTCCCTCGGTGCTTGATAAGGCCAAATCTGATGCGTTGGTGTACTCTTCCTTGGGTGAGTCACGTATATTGAGGCTTTTCGAGCAAGACTGTTTGAGATCACTTCATGTTCATGACGTTTTGAAGAATTTCCTTCTATTTTATGGAAAGGTCTGATATGCTAATGAAGGTGGAAGGGCAGTTTAAAATGAAAATATCGGTCAAAGGAGAGACAAAAGATCAGAAACACTCACATCACTACGAGTCTGCACTGTTTGGAAATTTGGAGCGCATGGTAAAACTTTCGGAGGCATCTTCACTTCCGACTTAGGCGGTTCCTTGGTATTTATGTTCTGCTTGTGATTCTGGTTGTTCTGATGATCAATGTGACCAAAAAGAAAAGTGTGTGCGTAAATGATATGTGAGCAAATGATAGTAACATTTCATAAACAAAAACTCGACCGAGGCAGAACTCACATTAGTTAAACGGTCACTTTCCCATGAAATGTAGGCCTTGAGGAATTTGTGTTCTAGGGCCAAGCTCCGTCGTCTCACTTGAGATTCATATGAAAGCAAAGAATTTGGAAGAATGTGATTCTTGCGCATGAATACTTGAGTCCCAACCTTTTTACCTATCGAGAAATACCGATAAAAGTGGTTATTGAAAATCCAATGAAAAACTCTATATCTAAAGAAATTATTGAAAATCTAATGAAAAAATCGAAATCTAAAAAAAGAAGGATCACCTGTGAATTTCTTGCTTATGCGCATCGGGGAACAAAACAACTTTTTGCTCAAATAAGCACGTAGCGTCGTGCCATGTTCAAGGTTGGGCGAAAGTCCAGCCTCAAACTCTTCTACCAAGAACTTAGCATACTCTTCCTCCTCCTGATGGGTGGGATGGAAAAATAAATTTTTAGAATTCAAATCCTTATCGTGAATAAAAAGTACGTTCTTGGATTTTCTATCATTACTCACGGGTAGCCAACGACCTTTGCGATTCTTTAACAAACCACAAATTTGATCATCGTCGTGAAATTTTTTCACCTCCGTCTGCAATTTGATCCATAGGCTTAGACTGGGATTGACGTTCTCATGACATCGTTGCTCTTGAGACGATTCCGAACGAGATTGAACATTTCTGGGCGCCCATTGACTATGTTCATGATTGCCTTCCATTACTGGGTGTCTGTACAGGAGAGTTATTTGTGATATATGGCTCAAAAGCGGCAGGCGGTGGTACTTTGCTGGATAGAAGAACTTCACTTATGTCTTGGTGACGAAATATTCTGATATTGATGCAGTGATGGTTTGAAGTCAGAATTGCACAATTGGCTCCCAGATATCGACGAAATATCCTAGGCTCATTAAGAGAGAACAACTGAGGGAGAAGAATCTTCACGCTATTGCACCACGGAAAACATGGATATTAACTGGGATTACAATCATGGATTGATGGGATGGATATATTATTTCTTGTGTTCTCTCACTAGAGAGCTTGAGCTGCTCCAGAGATGAACACAAAGTAGAGAAAACCGACGAGAGAAACTGTGAGAGGTAGGTACCTCATGATTGCGAGGAACCAGGAGGTTGTGATGGGAGGTACGACAGTATGCATGAAAGGTACCCCTAGTAACATGGAAGTACGATACATTTTATTGCTATTGTACCCATGTGGTCGAATGATAGGATTATGGATGGAGCACGATGGAGCAAGTTCGGCAGAGAAACATCTGTCCCCTAAAATAATAATACAAAATAGATCATACTAAGAGACGATTACGAGTCTTCTCTTCGATCGAAGCGCTATATTTTGCTGCAGCATCATAGGAGCGATCCCGAAAGAGTAGAGACATATACGATAAAAGATATAACATAAACCGAGTTATCATTTTCAACTTCTGCGTTGGATTTTCTTAAGGGAGAAAACAAAAGACTTTTGTGGAAGACTCTGGTAACAATTATCATTCTCTTAGCCACCTCTTTTTATGTGTGCATCAAGATTCAGCTTCTGTTTTGCTCTGTTCAATCTATTGGGTAAATCAATACTCGCTATGTTTTCATGATGGTACATGTATTTGTATCCCACAAGGTCTTAACTACCAACATCACAGCAAAAACGGAAGAACCATCTACATGTCAAAATAAGACTGGGTAAAACAAAATGGAGGCCTAAGCTTTTTTGCTTTGTCCTTCAATGCCAGACAGACTGCATCTCTTGAGCATGTCTATTTTGAGAAAACACAAAAAAACTGTTTTCACAACAAAAAAATAATATCTCGACCCCACAGCCCTACAGTGCCACACCGCTCCTGCTTGTGTTGTCCATTTCATGCACAATTAATTCATAGACTTGTTTTCTGCTACATAAAAATTAGTACTATTTTTCAATTAAGCTGTTTGCATCCTCTAGATGCAAGACAAAATCTGAAATTGGACGGCTTTACCAACTCCAATGTAGTCTAATTGAAAGAGGTAGAAAAAACATTAAAAATGATATGCATAAATGAAAATTGATGGTTTTGGACCCTGGCACCAATTTTTGTCCATCAATGAGCAAACAGACAGAGCTGAGGCCCCTGCTTTGTATTACCCAGTCTTAAATGATGAGGCATGCATGGACTTCAAGCAACTGTCCCATGTTTGAATGATCATTGTTCTTGTGGAGAGAGAGGTGAGCAAAGGATTGCACTAAAAATGTTGCTGTTGCTCAACTTATACAATTTTTTGGTTGGTATCAAACAAATTCAATATGTGTACATACAAATCTTATACTAGTTAGAAATAAAGACTGTATTACGTCAAATATTAAATTTTTAAAAATTCCTTATTTATCAACTAATGTCAGAATCTTAATGACTTTCTTACAATCTTTTGTTGATTGTTGCATTATGTTCATCATGTAAGCATTCAACACCTGCTGCTGCAATGCAAACATCTGTTGATGCCATCTGTGGATGTTTCATTTCCACCTCATTGTGACTGTCTCCCTCTACATTGCCTACTCTGAGATGACTGCAGAAAATCATTTGGCACATTTCCTTTAAGAAAAAGTCATCTAATTACATACATTTCACATTGTTGCTGCACTTGCCATGGAGACATGTTTCAGGTAGGGATTGTTCATTGTTTAACTCTATGTTACCATTCCTTGTCATTATCTTCACCAGGTTTTGTACTTTGGTAGCTAATGCCTCAACTGTCCAGGGTCTTAATGACACTTGAATCATGAAAACTTTCTCAAATATTCCATTTCATCTACAACAGCAGCTCCAAAAGAAGCAGGAACTTGAGTAGGTACAATATCAACAGCACCACTAAATGTTTTTGCTGGCTCTGATAGTGTCACCAGTAGCAGCAGCCAGTGCAATACCATCAACTGTAACTGCCACTCTACATCTCTGTTAGCAGCAAAATCAACAGGTCCTCAATATTCAGTCAGTTTCAAAAAAGCAACAACACCAGCAGGTGCAAATGCAATTTTCTCTTCTACCTTTTCCTTATTATCATCATTCTCAAATTCTGCCTCCTTGACATTGGATGTGTTTGATAAAACAATAGAATAAGGAGAACTGTGCAAACAAACAATTTCTTGGATTTGTTTTTGAGAATTACAAAGGGGTGTTTGGGTCACCTCTCCTTACCTGTTATGATTCAAAGTTTTGCACATTTTCTTCTTTTATGGGCACTGCAAATTATGCTATTTGGCAACCAATCCTTACAACTGATGGGGATTCACTCTCATTGAAGAAGTCATGGGATGCAAATGATACCCCCTGAACAATTTTTAGAATGTGTAACCTAAATGTGATGCAAGGCATATCTTTCTTTCTGACCCCAAAATTCTAGATTGATGGTGTTGGCAAAAAGTGCAGAAAATGCAAAAAAGATTTCATTCACAACAAAAGTCAGTTCCACAACAACACTGTTCAACAAGGGAATGTTGCAGGAATTTTTGATGACTGATGACTGGTTCTAGTCAAACAAAATTTTATCCCCCTTAATGACTGACACATTTTTTCACTTGAAAAGGGTAAATTTCAAAAATAGCAAAATGCCTTTATTTGATTGTTTTTTCATGTCAGAGGAGCAAAATATGATTTACTAGATGGAAATAATGCATTTATGATGATACTGGCCCTTAGCAACATTTTTCACATATCTAAACAGACAGCAGATAGAATCCTCATCACCATTAGGTTTGAAAGTCTTATTTGGACCCCTTGTTTTTTAAATTTTGATGTTTTGGAAAGTGGTATCACTGTAAAGCGTCACTTGTGGTAAGAAACAAATAGGCATAGAAAAAGAGTGAAAAACACTGTTGCTGGGTGAGCTGCAAAGGATTTTACAAAGACAACAAAGCCTAGGCAATAACAAAATTATGCAAAAAGGATTTATTTTGAAGAAATGATGAGGTGTCCCTAATTCATGGAATGTAAACTAGTGGGAATTTAGTAAGAATTTAGTCAAGTTGTAGCCAAAAATTGGCCATGGCCCAGGTGATGTCTTACACTAGAATTCTGCTGATTTCAAAAAGAAATTATGAGCTACACTGGTGTTCTCATTTATGGGTGGGATTGATGTGATCTTTTGGTGATGCACGCACCTGCCTGCCTCACTACCGAATTCCTACGACTGTTGCTTGATGCTTCCATGAATATGCAGGAAGATCCTTTTATTGATACATACTCCCCTCTGATGGTATAATCTGTCATTATGACTGTATTTACCTAAATTTTAACTGAGAGAGATAATCCTCGAGTGCATCTTGCATATTCTTATTATGAGAGCTCCATTCTGTCTATATGAATATTGTTAAGGCTACTTTTTCGTAAATAGTAGGTATCGTATTACTTTATGAACTAAAGTCGAGGATATTCTACTAGATACACTTTTATCTATGTACCATGTACCATACCTCATTCATTGGTAGCTCTCTCTCTAGAAATAAGAAAGAAAACGATAAAATAATAATACATACCAAAATAAGACCATCCTACGTGTTGTCGACTCATTGGCGAATGCGTGTTAAATGTTAAATGTTAATTGTTAATTGTTAAATGTTAATTGTTAAATGTTAATTGTTAAATGTTAATTGTTAAATGTTAAATGTTAAATGTTAAA
>JACCDI011442185.1_pt1 | contig 11856 bp, 5 predicted proteins | sample 7442791 | NCBI WGS metagenome assembly JACCDI01 (sample SAMN15323434, study PRJNA562643) | freshwater metagenome | isolation source: river surface water | place: USA:Blue River Watershed | collected 2017-08-15
ATGTCGTCATAGCCATGATCATTTGTGAATCCAAATGGGCTACCGGCCGAATCGGTGATGTAAATGCCTTGTGGGTCGGAGGTCTGGAGCATCTGACGATTTAGATCAAGACGTGACCTACCCGGTGTATCGCCGCTCAGTACACTTCCACTACGGGTGCTGGTTCCAAGGAGCATCGTGGACTTGACCAAGTCCATAAACCATTTATGCGATTTTGATGGGTAATACTGAAGGTCTTGTGTGTTGGCAATGACCGGGATGTACTTACCCTTTATCCGCGCTTGGAGACGGGAATCAGAAAAGGACCGACGGCCCCTTTGTCCGTTGTTTCACGTACAACCCTGAGGATTTCCAACCATTATCCACATGAGGATAGGTAACTTTTCTTTTGCAGAACGCTTTCGGGCTGCCATGATGTTGGTCATCCACGGGATGGCTTTCCATGCATCATCCGACTTTCCCGGCTGTAAACGTTTAAACAGTTCCTGTTGCTTCGAACCCAGCACTTTTGCGAACAGAGCATCATCGATGAAAGTCATGCAATAATCTTCATCCCGATGTCACATATATCCTTGCATTGCCGCAGGAAATGGTGAGACACCTGTGTAAACTCTCTATCTATGGAAGAAACACAGATTACCCAGGAAGCTGAACTCCGCGCGGCAATGACGCGGCGCAAGCTGCTCCGTGATGCATCGTTAACCGTTGGTGGCGTCTTGGCGGCTGAGATCGTTGCTGCAACATCGGCAGATGCGCTCGACAAGACACCAAAAATCATCTTGGGCTCTGGTAGCCACAAGTATGAGTGTATTCATGACTGGCTAGTACTGCCTGATAACGTCAAGTGGGGTGATACTCAGGGAGTCTGTCAGGATTCCAAGGGGAGAATCTATATCTCGCATACCGTCGGAGCGGACAGCCAAAGCAAAGATGCGATTGCTGTTTTTGATCGCAAAGGCAAGTTCATCAAGACCTTTGGTTCACGCTTTGCCGGTGGTGGACACGGAATCGAAGTTCGCAAAGAAGGCTCGAAAGAGTTCCTGTATCACTGTGACACGGCACATCGGCAAGTTGTAAAGACGGACCTCGATGGCAATGTTGTTTGGGAAAAGGGTCTACCTACCGAATCTGGTGTTTACCAGGGGGGCGCGGCGTTTATTCCTACGAACGTAACGTTTGCACCGAATGGTGATTTCTACGTAGCCGATGGTTATGGTTCAAACTGGGTGCATCAGTTCAACATCAAGGGTGACCTTGTGCGCACCTGGGGTGGCGGTGGTAGCGCAAACGGCAAGCTCAGCCAACCGCACGGTATCTGGGTTGACACACGCGGTTCTGAACCTCTGGTGATGGTTTGCGATAGGGGAAACAACCGTTTGCATTACTTCACCATGGATGGCAAGTTTGTTCGTATCGACAAAGACGGAATGCGTCAGCCTTGTCATGCGGACATTCAGGATGGCCATATGCTCATTCCTGACCTTGCGGGTGTCGTAACCGTATTGGATGAAAACAACAAGGTTACGGTGCACCTTGGCGACAGCGCCGGCATTGCAAACCTGCCCGGGCGGGGACGTGCAAGAACTGAGTTCCTGCCAGGTAAGTTTGTCCACCCACACGGCGCCAAGTTCCTCGCAAACGGAGACATCCTTGTCGGTGAATGGCTTCCAATTGGCCGCGTGACACTCCTCAAGCGCATCAAGGACTAGTACCTTCGCCTGCTCCATCCGGCCATAATTTCTGGATGGAGCAGGCTTTGCATTTATTACCAACAGGGTATACTTAGCACGCTGAGGAGCGTTGCAATCCGTTGTTCGGATCAGGCTCAGCTAGAAAACCGCGCTCACCTTGGACCCACCAAGGTGGGTTTTTCTTTGTTGAGAGGCAACTGATATGAACGATGTTAAAACATCCACGATAGCGACCGACTTTGTGGTTGCTGATCTTGGTTTGGCTGCATGGGGACGCAAGGAAATTGCGATTGCAGAGACCGAGATGCCAGGCCTGATGGCCATCCGGGCTGAATACGCAGCCGCGCAGCCACTCAAGGGTGCACGTGTTACCGGCTCCCTTCACATGACCATCCAGACTGCTGTCCTCATTGAGACACTCGAAGCGCTTGGAGCTGAGGTCCGCTGGGCAAGCTGTAACATTTTCTCCACACAGGACCATGCTGCCGCGGCTATCGCAGCAGGCGGCACTCCAGTCTTCGCCAAAAAAGGCGAGACATTGGTTGAGTACTGGGACTATACACACCGCATCTTTGAGTGGACCGATGGTGGATACACCAACATGATCCTCGATGATGGTGGTGATGCGACCCTATTACTCCACCTTGGAACCAAGGCTGAGACCGACCTTAGTGTGCTTGATAACCCGACATCCGAGGAAGAGGAAATCCTCTACGCTTCCATCAAGGCAAAGCTTCTGGTTGATCCGCATTGGTACTCCGTTCGCCTAGCAGCAGTTCAGGGAGTGACGGAGGAAACAACCACTGGCGTTCATCGACTTTACGAGATGAGTCGTCGTGGTGACCTGATGCTCCGTGCGATCAATGTCAATGACTCGGTCACGAAGAGCAAGTTTGATAACCTCTACGGCTGCCGAGAGTCGCTCGTGGATGGCATCAAGCGCGCCACAGACGTGATGGTTGCTGGTAAGGTTGCTGTTGTTGCTGGCTATGGTGATGTCGGAAAGGGCTCTGCTCAGGCGCTGCGCGCACTGTCCGCCCAGGTTTGGATCACTGAAATCGATCCTATCTGTGCGCTCCAAGCAGCGATGGAAGGCTACCGCGTTGTCACGATGGAATACGCCGCAGATAAGGCTGATATCTTTGTTACATCAACCGGTAACAAGGATGTCATCACCCGAGCACACATGGACATGATGAAGGATCAGGCTATTGTCTGTAACATCGGTCACTTTGACAATGAAATCGATGTCGCTGGCCTTGCTGGTCTTGAGTGGGATGAAATCAAGCCACAGGTAGATCACGTGATTTGGCCAGATGGTAAGCGGATTATTCTGCTTGCTAAAGGCCGTCTCGTAAACCTTGGCTGTGGCACTGGACATCCTTCATATGTCATGAGCTCATCCTTCGCAAATCAGGTGCTTGCTCAGATTGAGCTTTGGCAACATCCGGATAAGTACGATGTTGGTCAAGTCTACGTCCTGCCAAAGCACCTCGATGAGAAGGTTGCGCGTCTTCAGCTGTCCAAACTTGGCGCGATGTTGACCGAGCTGTCTCCGGAGCAGGCAGCTTACATTGGTGTCGATCAACAAGGGCCGTACAAGACGGGAACATACCGCTACTAAGGTTCTCTTAGTCGTAGTTTGTATGGCCGGCTCGAGCATTTCGAGCCGGCCATATGTCATTAATTACGCTGTTGAATTTCTTGCCCATAAGTGGCATCCAGATATAATCGCACATCAACTGTTTCCAAGTGGAAATATCAGGTCAAGTGCATGCTTATCCAGTCCCGTCTCAAAGCGCTCTTATTGTGTGTTTTTGCAGCGCTTACTCATGTCGCATCTGCGCAGGTTGTCCGTAAGGAACTCTCTGTTCCTGCAAGCTCAATCGACACGCGAACGTGGCAGCCGCAGGTTGTACTGCGTCATCAGGGGAATGTAGAGCCACCGGAGAACCCGGTGATGCCTCCTGTTGTGACTGGTAAAAAGCATGATTTGCCGGTCGGAAAAGTGGATGCGAGTGCTGCGAGTGTTTCACCCGGCAAAAAATTCGCAGGTATTTCAAGTACTGGATGGTATCCGCCCGACTGTGACATCGCCGTTGGACAAAACCATATTGTCGAAGTTGTAAACTCATCGATTGCCTTTTACACGAAGAGTGGTACCAGGCAACTCCAACAAACGTTTGACACATTCTTTGCCGGAGTTGCAGGCGGTTCGTTTCTGTTTGACCCAAAGGCATACTACGATCGCACAAACCAACGCTACGTAATTGTAGTTCTCGAGCTGGATACGGCTACAGAGACCAGCAAGGTGTTAGTGGCAGTCTCTGATGACGCAGACCCAAATGGAACCTGGCATCGCTATCGCTTTGAGGCAAAGCTAACCGTTTCCGGGACTTCGTACTGGCTTGATTATCCTGGTTTTGGTTACAACCAGGATGGTTACGTTATCACCGGCAATATGTTTGGGTTTAGTAGCGGTTGGGCTGGCGTTCAGTTCCTGACGATTCCAAGCGCTCCGTTACTGTCGGGTTCCCCGGCAAACGTTTATTCTCTTCGTGATGGCGGGGGAGCCTCTGCGCAGGTTGCTGAGTGTGTAGATGCATCATCTGCTGTCTATGCAATTGGAGCCGCTGGGTCGAATGATCATCGGCTATATGCGCTAAGTAACGTTGGAACAGCCAACCCAACGCTTGAGTCGAGCACCGTCGCGATTCCAAACTACAGTGGACCGACAAAACGTGCGACGAGTACAGGTGGGCAGACACTGGATGCCGGTGATGGTCGTCTCTACAACGCTTGGTGGTCGAACGGACGGATGCTCGCAGCGCATGCTGTTCAGATTGGTAACAATGTTGGGATCCGGTGGTATGAGTTCTCCACGGCTGGATGGCCTGGCAACGGTAGCCCATCGCTTGTACAGAGCGGAAACATCAGCTCAAACAACTACGATTATTTTTATCCGGCGCTGGCAAAGGATTCCAGCGGAGCCATTGGGCTGGTCTTCGGTGGATCAAACGCGAGTGAAACGGCTAACATTTTCGCTGCAGGGCGGCTGTCAACGGATCCGTTGGGGAATGTAGGTACGCCGGTCAACTTGGGTGTTTCTGCTGGTGTGGGGTATACGGGTGGCCGTTGGGGGGATTATTTCGGTACGGAAGTCGACCCCGTCGATGGACGAACGTTTTGGGCAGTAGCTGAGACGCTTGGCTCGAACAATGACTGGGATACTCAAATCGTCAGCTTTAGTTTGAGTCCGGTTGTAGCGACGTTGACTATTGCTCCAACTACGCTGGTTAGCGGGCTTACTGCAACCGGGACAATCACACTTTCGGGACCGGCTCCAGCTGGTGGCCAGGTTGTCAATCTGTCTACAAACAACGCTGCTGTCGTTGTTCCTGCCAGTGTCGTGGTACCTCAAGGATCAACGACTACTACGTTTAACATCACTACAGGCTCTGTACCAGCTGATGTGGTCGTAACCGTTACTGCCAATACTAGCCTCCGATCGACGTCGGCGACATTGACGGTAAAGCGGACAGCAATTGATGCAGTGAATACGCAAAAGTCCTCTGTTCCAGGTGGACAGGTCGTATCGGCATCCGTGTCACTCACTGGAAATGCCGGTGTTGGTGGACTCAAGGTCGATCTCTCTGTGAACGACCCGGCAGCATCTGTTCCGGCATCTGTAACGGTTGCCTCAGGCCAGCTCTTTGGTGCATTCAATGTTTCAACGTTTCCGGTTGTTGATGACCGTGTTGTGACGATTCGTGCATCGGCCGATGGCCTGGTAAAGACGAAGCAAATCACTGTGGAGCGTCCACGTCTTGTAAGTGTGCAATTCAGCCCCAAGTCGTTTGCCGGCGGTGAGCAGGTAACTGGAACTGTTCAGTTGACAGGAATTGCTCCAGCTGGTGGAATCTCAGTTGCACTATCATCCTCTGATGCCGCTGTCACATTGCCGCCGACTGTACTTGTTGAGGCTGGGCAATCATTGGTGACGTTTGACGTGGCTGTGATGCCAGTTACGGCCGACCGGGATGTTCTGATTTCTGCGGTACATCGCGGGCAGACAGTGTCTGAGACTTTCCGTCTGGAAAAGACGGTACTGAAGAAACTTCAATTCTCATCAACTGAGTCGTTAGGTGGTGAAACGCTTGCATTGACAGTCGAGCTGAACGGTCCAGCTCCGGCCAATGGGATGCAGGTTACTCTTGAATCAAACCATCCTGCAATTGCGGTACCAGCAACTATCCTGATACCAGCGGGTGAGCGAACCGTCACGCTTGACATTGTTGTTGGAGCTGTTTCGGTTGACGCAGTGGTGCAAGTAACAGGTGTTGGCAACGGAAGCGGGGCAGCTGCTGAAGTTCTCGTAAACCGTCCGGAGCTTACATCGTTTTTGCTCTCGCCTAGAACAGTGACTGGTGGGATGGAAGCCACTGCGATTGTACGACTTACAGGTATTGCTCCGAGTGGTGGAACGAGAATAAGTCTATCCTCTGACAGTGCGGTAGCACAGGTGCCTGCTTTTGTCATGGTACCTGAGGGTTTATCCGAAGCGACGTTCAAGGTTGCTACGACGCCAGTGGGGACGGATATCGATGCTTTCGTGACAGCCGTCAATGAGACTGAGTCCCTGAAAGTCAAGCTGACTGTTAAACGGCCATCGATGGCCAGCGCGCTTCTGGCGCCAAACTCGGTACTCGGAGGAACGGCAAGCCGGTTGGATTTGTCTCTTACCGGTCCTGCTCCTGCAGGCGGGCTACGTATTGATATCACTACAGATGGCTCAGGAACACAGGTTCCTGCGACTGTTGTCGTTCCTGCCGGTTCTAAAACTACATCAGTGGTTGTGACGACACTAGCGACGAACCGCACCCGTGTTGACCGTATTGCAGCCCATGTAAATGCAACATCTGCATATGACATGCTTACCGTCCGTGCAGTAGTTCCATCAGCTGTCACATTGACCCCAAATCCTGTTACAGCTGGCGGTAAGGTCACAGGAACAGTCACATTGCGAGATCCTGCACCGACGGGAGGTCTTCTTGTCACTTTGTCAAGTGACAAGTCATCCGCCATCGTTCCTGCATCTGTGCTGATTCCAGCGGGCAAGACAACTGGGTCATTTGCGGTAACGACCAGTGTTGTTTCTGTGGATGTCCAGGCGACAATAAAGGCGACTGCAAATGCTGAGTTTGCATCGACTGTCCTTGCGATTCGTGTTCCAGCGCCACAACGGATTACGTTCAATCCTACTGAGATGACAGGGGGCGGTAAAGGAACTGCGACGATTGACCTAACTGTTCCAGCTCCAACGGGTGGATTGAGTGTCAAACTAACATCCAGCATCTCTTCATTAGTGTTGCCTGCAACGGTATCTGTACCGGCCGGGAAGTCATCGGTGATCGTGTCGATGTCGGCTACGGTTGTTTCGGCAGACGTGATTGCCAAGGTGACTGCCAGTGCAAACGGTATTGCTGTTGTTGCGAATATTGCTGTAAAGACACCCCGCGTCAAGTCAGTAGTCGCGACACCTACAGCTGTGCTTGGCGGTAAGCCGGTTACGTTTACCGTGACGATGACAGGAGTCGCTCCCGCGAGTGGGACGGTTCTCGCAATGATGAGCTCAAGTGGAGCAATGGTTGTGCCTGCGAGTGTCAAAATTCCCGCAGGTAAGTCATCGGTAACGGTAATAGGTACAACGAATCCTGTTACATCCGCGACGGAATGCACGATTGCCATTACTGCTGCTGGTGATCGTGTGGACACTATCGTTGTGGTTAGGCCCACAGTCGTCAAGTCATTAGTCGTCGCACCAGTGACTGTGGTTGGTGGAGCGAAAGCTACAGCGACGATTACGTTGACCGAGCCAGCTCCGGTTGGTGGCGTAGTAGTAGCACTGGAGTCGACATCACCTAATTTTGTGGTCCCAGGATCAGTGGTGATTCCTGCCGGGAAGACGTCCGGAGCATTCACGGTTGTTACATCGCAAGTATCGGCGACGGACCAGGTGCAGGTACGTGCTTCACTTGGCGGTAGTGTTACTACTGGCAGCGTCTCTATTGTTCCTGTCGCACTTGCATCATTTACGGCTGCACCTACAAGTGTTAAGGCGGGTGGGGCTATTGTGATTACACTAAAGTTGGCAGCTGTCAGTTCTGTACCGGTTGACGTAGTGATGACCACATCCGATTCTGCTTTGGTTCCCGTGCAAGCATCTATAACGATACCGGCTGGTCAACTAACCCATCAGCAGATTGTGAATGTTGGCCTAACTGCAGTGAAGAAGGCCGTTGTCCTGCAGGCCGCGACGCAGGCTGTTCCAAAGAAACTGACGGTAAATGTAAGTCCGTAACGAGGGAAAGGTTATTGCAATGACGAGACGAAGTGTTTTGGCAGGTTCCATTGGGTTGATGGTGGGGTCGAGTGCTTATGCAGGGATGCAGACTGGTTCCGGATACAAACTCATTGGTCAGGATCGCGGCCATATTGCGATTTTGAATAAGAAGGGTGAGGTCGAATGGGAGATTGAATGCCGTCATAACTCACACGACATCGCGGTTCTTCCTAACGGGAATTTCCTGTTACACACGGCACCAAATAAAGTCGTTGAAGTAACTCCTGAAAAGCAGGTTGTTTGGTCATGGGAATCAAAGCCAGTTGCTCCGTACACAGGCTATGTCGAGATTCATGGTTTTCAGCGCCTGCGTGATGGAAGCACAATGATTGCCGAAACTGGGAATCTTCGCATTATCGAAGTTGACAGGGCCGGGACAATCAAGAAACTGGTTCCGATAACCGTTGAAAGGCCCGATTCACACCGGGATACCCGCCGTGTTCGAAAAACCGATGCAGGCACGTATCTTGTTTGCCACGAAGGCTTGGGCAAAATTCGTGAATATGATGGTGATGGCAAGATTATCTGGGAATATACGCTGGACCTCGCTGGACAACCTGCAACGGGTGGCCATGAGGGCCACGGCGTAAGTGTTTTCAATGCCGTTCGGTTAAAGAATGGGAACACACTTGTCGGCGGTGGAAATAACAACCGTGTTTTCGAGCTTACCAAAGAGGGGAAAACTGTTTGGAGCATTGAGCGTGATGAGCTAAAGCGTCCAGATGGTCGACCGATTCACCTGTGCTGGATTACCAGTCTCCATGTCCTCCCAAATGGAAACATCGTTTTTGGTAACACGCATGCTGGTCCTGAAAACCCACAAATGGTTGAAGTTACCCGTGACAAGAAAGTTGTGTGGATGCTTGACAATTGGAAAGTGTTTGGCAATGACTTGTGCGCAGTTTGGTTGATGGATGCTAAGCGGGGAACGATTCGCTAGAGTGTTGATTTTTTCACTCGTAATTGGTGTTTGACAAAGTTATAGCCGCAACTGACCATGAAAATGGTCATGTCTACATCCTGAAAGAGCCCAGACTGTCGCATTATTGTGCAGTCTGGGTTTGTTTGTATTAAGAGTTGGGCTAATGGACCACGGGAAATTCGCCGAAAATCCGGGCAGAATAGATGAAGGTATCCGTACGCTTCGTGCGGAAATTTCCTGTAACCCTGCTAAAGGGTCGAAAGGGTTTCGGTATCGATCACCATGCAATCCCAAATGATTAATCGAAAGGCAGGCCTCCTGCTTGCATCCCTCGGGGTGCTCGCTGTTGGTACTGTGCCGGCTGAAGCGCAAGTGCGTCTCGGTTGGGTACGTAGTACTGGCACGAATCCAACGTTGGCAGTTACCCGTAATGCTGCGGGCGAAGTGTTCACGTTTGGCAATGGCACTGTCAACAAGCATTCCAAGACTGGTTCACTTGTTTGGACCAAAGCTATCAGTACGTTTACGTACGGTACGACGGTCGCTAACAATATTGTTTCCCTCCATGCTGGCCAGGATGGCGGCGTCTATCTTGTAGAGCGCCAAGGACCTAACTACACATCCACTGTTATTCGTTACTGTAATAACAATGGTGTTGTTGGCTTCACCCGTACTATCTCCGGACATGTCAACATTGCGTTTAACGCCAACTTCCCTGTAGCCGTATCTGACACTGCGGGTAACTTGTTCGTTACGGCGCAGACAGGCGGGGAAGCAATCACTCTGTACAAAGTGACTTCGGCAAATGTCCTGTCATCCACGAGTGTTACGGTTACTCCTCTTGAGCTTGGTGTCACCGATGTCTTTACATCAGCACTGATTGTTCCAGACAATGCCGGCGGGGCAGCGCTGTTCGTTGACCATTCCGATGGTAAGGGACACGCAAACCGCCGCTTCAACGCATCCCTTGGAACCACGCAAACAGTCAACTACAACACTGCTGCTTTCGAGCGATGGGCACAGGGTGCTGAGCAGTCCGCGGTTGTCAAGAACGGCTTGATTTATGCAATCCGCAATACGACAGACCTGTTTGGTACGACCACTGGCAAGGATCTCGTTGAAGTCGCAGCTGATGGAAGCCGTACGATCAAGCGCTCCGGAACGGACCTTCGCGGTGTAACTCTTAGCCACACCGGCAACCTGGCGGTTGTCACAGCGAGCAGCGTCACGCGCAACAGCACGACATATCCAGCGTTCAATGTTGGACTTGAGAACACCGCGGGGACAATCACAACCCCAGTTCGTGCGTTCGCTAACTTTGGCTCCACGACACCAATCCAGTTTGGTGCACTTTCCACCAGCCTGATTTCGGGCGTACGCTCCAACCCGTTTGGCTTGAGCTACTCCTCTGGTGTTGCTAATGGAGCTTTCTACGTTGTCAATGGCGTGGAAGATACGACATCGACATTTGCGGGCCCATGGCCAGTTCGCTTTAGCGAAGTTGGGTTGAATGTTGCGGATACGGCTTCTGTGGTGAACCTCTCCACCTACCTTAGCCCGAACCGCTTCTTCTTCAACAATGCATCGGCGTATACATCGGGTTCTGGCTCATTGCTGTGGTCCGGTCCGCTGACGACTGCGTTCAGTGATGACGGTATCTATGCTGCGCTGACTGTTGCTGGAACGGCATCGGTTGCGAAGTATCATTTCACCGCTCCTACGGTTACCGGGCAGCCAAGCATCATTCCAGGCGGTCCAGGGGCAACCGATCAGGTCATCACGCTTACGGGTGACAAGTTCGGCTATAACGATGTCTTCGTCATCAACGGTGTGAACTGCGCAACAAATGTTGTCTCAGATGGTTCCTTGCAGGTCACGATCCCTGGATCAGCGATCAGCGTAAAGGGTATCTACCCAATCAGCCTCAACTACACCTTTGAGAACGGTACAACTCAGACGCTGGATCTTGGCACACTTGAGGTTGGTCCGCGTCCTGTCCTCGATGTAGCATCTCTGGCACCGAACCCAATTCATGGTGGTGAGACCCTGACGTTTACTGTCTCTCTTAACGAGGCAGCCGGCTACCCTGGTCAAACTGTCACGGTTACAAATACCAACCCAGCAGTTACCCTGCCTGGTACGGTTGCATTTGCTACTGGTGAGACGACTAAGTCATTTGAGATTGTTCCTAATTACGTATCAACCGATGTCGAAGGCACTGTCACGACGACTCTGGATGGCGTTACGAAGGATTCGACGCTTACTGTTCTCAGCCATAAGGTCTCGTCGGTTGCGGTTGACCCAAGCACTGTGGTCGGCGGTAATAGCGCTGTAGGTACAGTTACGCTCACAAGCAAGGCTGCACCAGGCGGCTATGTTGTAGCACTGTCTTCGGACAATGCAGACATCACCGTTCCTGCTGAGGTTACAGTTGCAGAGGGCCAAACGACAGCGACGTTCCCAGTAGACTTTGCAGTTGTTGCGGATGACTCTGATGGCGCGATCACTGCTCAGTTGAACGGCTCCAGCAAGTCGGCAAACGTCTCCCTAAAGGCTGCAAACGTTTCTTCCCTGGGCTTGTCGAAGACGAGCACTGCTGGTGGTAACGATGTAACTGGAACCATTACGCTTGACGGTATGGCTCCTGCTGGTGGTTTGACTGTGACGCTGTCCTCGTCAAACTCCAAGGTAGTCGTACCTGCATCTGTAACGGTTCTTGAAGGGATGACGGAAGCAACATTTACCGCAACCACCGTTCCAACGGCAACTGCTACCGATGTAACAGTTACTGCAAGTGCTCGCGGAGTTGTCCTTAACAAGGGCATTACCATCACGGCACC
>JACCDI012248428.1_pt1 | contig 11855 bp, 8 predicted proteins | sample 7442791 | NCBI WGS metagenome assembly JACCDI01 (sample SAMN15323434, study PRJNA562643) | freshwater metagenome | isolation source: river surface water | place: USA:Blue River Watershed | collected 2017-08-15
GAATGCACTATTGCCCCTGAGTAAACAGAGCCAAACAAAATTGCATCATAACTTTTCCAAAGGTTATGATTAGTGGCACATATCGTTGTAGCTGTACGTCTCTCCTTTTCATTGAGATAATTGTATGTTCACTCATACAATTAGGTATTGCCTCTTTTTATTACTCTGAATCTTCGGCTTCGGTAATCTGAACTCCAGTGGCATTGGTTTCAGTAGTTTGGTCGTCGAGAGCTTGGTCGTCGGGAGCTTGGTCGTCGGGAGCTTGAACATCAGAAATGTCTGACTCAACCAGTATAGTTTTACGGCGCACTACTGGTATGTAGTTGTTACATTCAAATGAGCACCATACAATTCTGTCATTTGCATTATGTCTATAACTGCCGACTAATTCGTCAGACCAATCATTTACACCACACAAATGAAACTTATCTGATGGCATGTTAAAGTCTCCACCAATACAACATATCTTTGTTGTTAAAGAAGGAAGAGACATTATAAAGCTCTCCAACAAAGAACTGTACACTTCAAGACCAATGTACGTGGTTGGACTCTCGGAAATTGCAAAAGTTCTCTCTTCGGAAAAGTCGTGTTCAAACACATCCAATAAATCTACTATATCGCTTGGATTATTATTACTAATTGCATTTAGTAGACATTCAGATGAACGTAATTTGGTGTGACCGTGATAGTTAATAACTCCATAGTCTTCTATTAAAATTCCACGACAACTGACAAAAAACGAGCCTAACATAACACCATTATGTAGGAGACCGCTGGTAGCCCCGCATATTTGAGTATGCAACATGACGGGTCTTGACCTAACGAATTTTGCCTGGTTGCTGGCACACCTGTTAGCACTCACTGCTAAACTAGCAAAGTCTTCTTCAGATTTGGGTTGAATCGAAGGTTCAAACCAAATATTGACACAGTCTTCATCTGGTTGGTGAACCAAACTTAAGAACGACCCATTAACTGAAAACCTTCCTTGGTGTTTAGCAGGGTTGTACTTGGACGGAATTTGTTTATCCAAGTCGGAAATGTACCTTTCAATGCCAGAAATGTCATTTGGTTTGCTACCTACCAGCCCAAGGTTTTCCAATTGGTCTCTGTCATAGTCCAAAAGAACTTCGACAACATGTTGAGGAACCAACTTGGTCATTTTGCATCTAAGACCTTTAAGATTACGTCCCAACCAAACAAACAGCGAAGGGGAAACTTCCTGAAGATTGATGACAATTATTCTATCAGAGTATTTAGACACAACTTCAGAAATGACTTCTTGAATTTTTCTATTCTTGAAGGCAAAAATCTTTTCGACAAAGATATTGATTCTTTCCTGAGGTAAGACCATGTTTTTGGGGTCGCCACCACAATTAGAATTTACGGAATGTACAAACCGCATAATTCTATGTAAAGCATGTGCGTTATGTTCCACATTGAAGGACACACAAACTGAACTCTCTGGTCTTGCTGGTTTTGTTAGAACCAACGCGTGGTCCGAACAATATTTGTTGTACAGAGAAATCAGTCTACGGGAACAACACTTAGGGTCAATATTGTTAATATCGTCACAATACCCAAGTAACACGCACGATAAATTACTTAATGGTGGTTTATAGGTTGCATCTTCGGCCATGTTTTTGAAATACAGACTTTCAATGTCAACTTCTGGGTCATTAATTAGCTCTCGTAAAGCATCATTAACTAGTTTATCCATTGGTGACTGATAGATTGAAGCTGGTACATCAGATGCTGATGAATCACCGTTTTCATCAAGCTTGCCAGGATGAGTAAACTTGCAGGTGTCAATTAAACGACACCATTTGCCAAATTTACAAGGCTTGTTGGGCATGGATATGCTTGATTCATTATTTTCAGTCGAAGAAGATGATTCTAAACATGTTGATGTAGTATTTTCAGAAACAGCTGCACCACCACCAATTGGTAGTACGCTATGACCAAATTTACAAGTTGTGTACATGTAACGACACTTAGTATCGAACTTGCACAGTTTTTGCTTCTTTAAAGCAGGAGCACTAGTCTCAGAGATATCAGCCTCAAAGGCAGACTTGGTCTTTCGCATAGGAGCAGGAAGATTGTTGGAGGGGGGTGATTGCACTTGTCTGGCGGCCTCTGGAAGGGCAGTGCAATCGGTAATACCAGAATTATTAATTACATAAGAATTAAGAGCCATTAATAGATCAAAATCTAAGGAACCACCTTGAACTAAAAATTTCAATTTTTTTAGAATTATGTTTAAAACTAAAAACCATTGAGTATTATACTTATAAATAAACTGTATCTGTTGTTATATTTTTAATTTTTTCTCTTAATGTTACAAGTTTAAGAATTTTATCTTTTGATGCTTTTAACATTTCAACATAAAAATCAGGAAACTTTACAATTTGATTTAATTTATCAATTGAATCTATGACAATGCAAAATCTGTCAATACGATTTTGTTTTTTATAATCAGATAATTCTTGTATTGGTGTTACTTCATTTATTTTTTCTAATTTTGACATAAAATGCACATATAAACTTTCATATCGATAATAATATCCAAGTGACTTGTTTTTTTCCATAAATATTATTTCATTTGGATCCAGTTCATAATTTTTATCAAGAACTAAACCAAAATCAGTTAAATACAATTTACCGGTTTCGTCAACTAAATAATTTCCCCAGTGAGTGTCTAAATGTAATACTCCGTTAGATTCTAAAAAGTCCAAGATTTTTTTTGATTCTGGAAAAAATGTTTTAACATAATCTTTATTGTTTTCAATTATCTTGTATAACATATGAGGTATATATTCTAAGAACATAACAACTTTATAATTTGCGTTAGCTCTTTCTTCCAAGTATTTATGATATTCTGGATAATTAAATCTTGCTTTTAAATCTTCACTTAGTCCAGTTTCAAAATTTTTTTTTGAATCAGAAACTATTCTGTAATGATATAAAAGTGGAAAGTTTTCTATTTGTTTTGTTAAAACCCAATTTGATGTTTTTATATGAGTTATTAGTTCTCTCCATGGATTTACACCTGCTGTTCCAAATCCATAGTTACAATTTACAGGAATTTTGTACAAGTTTGATGTATTAAACTGATTTGATGCAAACATATCAGATAAAGGTATTTTTTTATAAAACACATTTATTCCATCGATTTTTATTGTACCGTATACACCCCATTTTATTTTTTCTGATTCAGCATTTGGATTTGTTATTTTGTCAATTTCATCATCTGGTAACACAATAAGCTTCCCGCTTATTTTATTATATGTTTCAAATCTATCCATTAATTATTAATTATTAAATATTACTATATATTAATTTTTCTAAGCAAAATTAAGAATGTATAAATTTAATAATTTACCAAAATCAACTCAAAGGAAAATTTTAGAAGAAACAGATTATGAATTAAGTTTTCTTAGAATTAATCAAAAAAGCTCTCTTCAAGCAAGTCAAAAAATATTAGATAAATCAACTAACATATCAACATCTGGTTCAACATTTGGTTCAGTATCTGAAGTTTTGAACGCCAAAGTTGAATCAATTATGAACAAACCTGCTATTAGAACACAATACGTTTATATATTAAATGATGATCCAATAAATAATACTTGGAGAACAAGGTCAAATAAAATTAATATTGATGGAATGCTTATTTTGCCAAACAAAGACCAATATGTTTTAGTTAACAAAGACGCACTATATGAGGAAAAACTTAAAGCCGATAATATTAGTTTTATTAAAAAAGAGTCAATTATAGTTTCGGTTATTCAGCCTGTACCTGGTGGTTTAAACCAGTTATTTGGTAAAATTACAGAACCCATTAATATTTTATTTTGTAATGAACTTGGTGATACTTGTTTTATTTTACAAAACCAATTAAATAATCAGGCTGTTATTCAACAGATTAAAAATATTATTTAATTTTCTTTACTATTTTTAATGGTAACTATAGAAAAACTATCAAAAAATTCACGTGATAAAATATTAAAATCAGATATTGTTGCTGATGAATCAGGTGTTGGACTAAAAGTAACTGAACAAGAAGTTCAAAAAACACTCGATATTTCAACCTCTAATATTATTGTTGAGTTACATAACGTATATGCAGATAAAATAAAAATTGCACAATCAAAACCACCACTTTCAATTCAATCAGTTTATGTTTATCAAGATAATTTTGTTAAAGCAACAACAAGAACTCGTGACTACAAAATTAATGTTGATGGATATGCTATTGTTCCAGGTGGATATTTATATTTTATGGTTAGTAATAATAGCTTGTTTGAAGAAATCTTAAATAAAGAACAAATTCAATTTAGAAAATTACGAGCAATTAGTGTTGGTGTTGTTTATCCAATTCCTGGTGGATTTAATAAAATATTAAATGTTATTACCCAAAATATCGAACATGTTTTCCAGTCAGAAATTGGAAATTTAATTATTGTACCTACATCAGATGCTGATGTTGAACCTAGTTTAGAAGCAATAAGAAAACTTATGGGATTATAATTATAATTTTATTTGTAAAACATTATAATAATGTTTAAGTTTACAGATTTACCTAAAAAATCTCAACAAAAAATATTAACAGAAACAGACTATGAGTTAAGCTTTATTAAAATTAACCAAAAGAGTTCATTACAACAAAACCAAAAAATTCTTGACAAGTCAACTATTCCAACAATAGTTGATGGTAATTTTGGTACAGTTTCTAACGTGTTAAATATGCGACTTAATATTATAAGGGCAAATCCAGTAATTAGAACACAAACTGTTTTTGTTTTTAAAGAAAGCTTAAAAAAAAATACAACAAGAACAAAAAATAATAAAATTCTTCTTGATGGGGGTATTGCGGTTGGTGAAAATTTATTTATCATGGTTAACAAAGAAACCCTATACGAAGAAAAATTAAAAGAAGATAAAGTACCATACACAAAAACACGTGCAATAATTATATCTGCAATTCAACCTGTTCCAGGAGGATTAAGTGAATTTTTCGGAAAAATATCAACAACAATAACAGAACCAATAGTTATTATTTTTTGCAATGCACTTGGAGATACTTGTCTTATTTTGCAAAACCAACAAAAAAATAACGAAGTTATGCAACAAATTAAAAACTTATTAAATTAATTTCTCAATTAAATTTAATGGTTAAACTTGACGAGTTAAGTAAAAAAACACGTGATAATATATTAAAAACTGATGTTGTCACGGATGAAGTTAATGTTGGTCAGAAATTAACTGAACAAGAAGCACAAAAAACATTAGATATATCAACATCAGATGTAACATTTATACAAAATGATATTTACTTGCAAAAAATTTTATTTGCACAAACTAAACCTCCACTTATCATACAGTCAGCATACGCAATTAAGAATAAATTTATTACTGTTGTTTCTAAATCAAAAGACTATAAAATTAATTTTGATGCATATGCTGTTGTTCCTGGAGGTACTGTATGGTTTCTTGTAGATAATGAAGAATTATTTAATAATGTTTTACAAAAAAATAGTTTTATTTATATAAAAAAACGAGCAATTAATATTGGTATAATTTATCCTATTCCTGGAGGTTTAGATAAAATTCTTAGTATTATTACACCAAATATTGATTTTCTTTTTCAATCCCTAATTGGTAATGTTGTAATAGTTCCTACTGCAGACGCAGACGTTGAACCAAGTTTAGAAGCCATAAGAAAACTAATGGGTTTATAATTTTATTAAAATTATTCAATTTTAATAAAACAATTAATCTCTTATCATAACACATGTCGCTACTGGAGCTACTTGGTTAGAATTTGCTTTAACTGTTGTAACTGTTGTATAAACTGTTCCACAACCATTACACTGTTCTTGTGTATTTGAAATTTTAACAAACCGACCTAACATATTTGGTACACGTCCAGTACTGCGACAAACTCCACACTCATAATTTGTTTTTATTCTTCGGCTACTATAAAACATATTATTAGATGAGCCAAATGAGAAAATTTGTTTTATATAGTTACCGATTGATTCCATTAAATAGGTTAATTTTAATTATTAAAAAATTAATTATTCAATATTTTTTGGTTTAAAACGTACTGATTTATAAAAAAATTTCTCGCGCGCGCGACCCAACTCCTCAGTTATATATTTTTACTCATTAAATAAAATACTTAAGGATATAATTTTGTTATATATTATATATAATTAATAAATTTTATGGAATACAAATGCACTATATGTATAAAAGAATATTCATCATATCAGAGTCTATGGATACACAACAAAAAGTTTCATAGTAAAAATATTTTAAAATCCTCAATTATAAAGAGGCCATCCTCACCAACCCAGAGTAACGAAACTATAGTTTCCCCTAGTAAAAAGTCAGGTTGTGTTTGCGAACACTGTTATGGAGAATTTTCTCGTATTGATAATCTTAAACGCCATTATAAAACATGCAAAAAAAATCAAGAACAAAAACAAAAAATAGATAATACTGTTTTATACCAAGAAATAGAAAAACTAAAGGAAGAAATAGAAAAACTTAAAAAGAAACCCAATAAAAAAATAATAAATATTGGTTCTATAAACACCCTAAATAATAACAATAACAAAATAATTAATTTATGTGGGCTAGGCGATGAAGATATAAATTTATTGTTACCCGCGGAAAAACAACATATAATGGATCAAGGATTAAACTCAATTATATCGCTTGCTGAGCACTTAAACTTTAATGAGAAAATTCCTCAACACCATATATTTTACACAAGTGCAATTAACGACAAATATGTAAATGTTTATGACAAAAAAACAAATACAATTGTAAAAAAAAGTAAAAAAGAAATATATGATGCAGCACTTATAAACTATTTAACAAAATTAGAACAAATTCATAAAGATTCAAAAGTAAAACCCAAACAATTTGGGGAAAAACTAAGCACATTAAAATCTTTTATTTTCCAAAAAAAAGGAAAAAACGAATTTCACAACCAATTAAATATGATATCTTATAATAACAAAAACATAATATCCAGCACATGGAATCAATTATTAACAGATGATAATATAACAATTGATAAAGTATCTGAAAAATATAAGTCAGATATAGAAAAAATTGGTGAGATTGATGAAGTGGAATTTTCAGAAGAATCAGAGAGTGATTCTGAATCTTCTGATTCAGATATTGATAACTTTAAATTAGTCTCCACTAAAGTAAAAGAAAAACACTTTGATATATAATTCTATTAAAATTATAACCCAAATATTTTTCAGAGAGTATATGGTGAGGATGGGATATATAATTTTTGAGGAGATTATATTTTATATATAATATAATTTATTTATGGAATTTACATTATATAATTTCAATTATATTTTTAATAACTAAAACTTCATTAAAATCACATATAATTTTTTGTTAAATTATATTTGTTTTGCTTATTTAATATTATCAAAGTTATATAATTGAGAAAAAATGACACGCGCGAATTTTTTTTTAAATTATCAAGTTTGATTAAATAAATATTCCAATTAAAATCTTTGGTTTAAAATAGATAAAATTGGTACCTTGTTTTGTTAACTGAATAAATGGCATAAAAAAATAAGTTAGCAAAAAATAAATATTTTATAACATAATTATATACATGTCTATAATTTTATTTATTGATCCAAACATTCCAGATTACCAAATATTGAAAGATTCTGTTAAAATTAATACAATAGATTTTAATTTAAAAAACTTTGATTATTTGGCAAGTAGAATTGGCTTCATTTGGGCAAATTCCAATACAAGAATGCCATTCGGTTCAACAGACTACTATTTTGATGAACTTGATAGAGATAACAATAAAATAAAGTCAATTTATTTTACTGGAGAAATAGTTGAGCTTATTGAATCATACGGTCAAACTCCATTAACAATAGATTTAATAACCTGTAATTTTAACAACAGTTTTTTTGAAATTGAATTAGGTTATTTGAATACAAAGTTTCCAAATTTAACTGTTAACTATTCAACTAATCTTACTGGAAATCCAAATAACGGGGATTGGATAATGGAAAGTTCAAATGAAAATATTGCTGATATTTATTTTAATGAACATATTGTAAATTATAAGGAAACTCTTGACATTATCACACCCATAAGCATACCGTCTGGTAATAGATTTTCAGACACTAATACTGTTTGGACAACTTTAACCGAAACATTTACTGATATTGAATCATTAGGTTTAGGAATACCAATTCAAATTCTCAGTGCTGGTGTTGATGATAAAGTATCAACAGTTTATCCAATTGGTTTTAAGATTGTATTTTTCAATATAATTTATGAATATTTTTCAGTGTCTCCAAATGGTTTAGTTCAACTTTTAAAATCAAATTCAACAAATCCAATTACAACCAGTTATCAAAGTGCAAACATAAACAATATTTCAACACCATCAATTGCGATTGGATGGAGTGATTTATATTTGATTGGTGATGGTATTAGATATGTTTCAAATTTAACATCAAAATCTTTAGTAATTGAATGGAACGCTAAAAAATACGACGACACATTAAACAACATGATTAAAATGCAAGTTAAAATTGAATCAAATGGTAATATTAGTTTTAACATTCATCAACCCAATACAATTCAATCAACTCAACCTTTTGTCATTGGTATTTTTAATTCACTTACAGAATATTATACATATGACACAGTTAATGTTTACAAAAACCAATATATGTACTACACACAATCTGGAACAATTAGTTTTCCCCAAATGACAAATAAAAAAATTAAAATGCAGCCAACCTTAACTCCTGGTTTGGGATATAAATTTGTTGAAGGATACTATAATGGAATTTCATCATATTTTACTTATGCTATACCTTACATTACAGGCAATAAAATTACTGAAATAGCAACAATAGCAGGGGGAGTTAATAATGAAGTTGGTACTGCAAGAGATTATTTTTCTGTTGAGTGGACAGGTTATTTTAGACCTAATCGCACAGGAAATTGGAAATTTAAAACAATATCAGATGATGCATCGCATTTATGGGTTGGTGCAAATGCTGGTAGTACTGAGTTAATTGCAAGTAATAGTGATGGTTCAATTTATATGAAAGCTAATACAGATTATTTTATAAGAATTAATTATGGTGAATATGGGGGCGGAGAAATTATGGAAGTTTATTTTAAGTTTCAAGATGATTCGCAATACATGACAAATGGATATGGTTATTTTTGGCAAGAAAATCCGGACTTAAAACCAACTTTATTTTGGAAAAAAAATTCAAACAAGGAACCGATTTTAGATAATTTTAATAAGCTAATTATAAATTCAAATACACAACCATTTACTATCAATCCACCTACATCAAATAGTCTTGGTGCATTTGTATATACATCAAGTGATACTTCAGTTATAGATATCAACCAAACAACAGGTTATGTTCAAGTAAAAGGCGTTGGTACAGCTATAATTACAGCAACTCAACAAGCCTATGATATTTATTCATCCGGTTCAACTTACACAAAGATATTTGTTCAACAAGCCCCAACTTTTACAAATTTTTATACAGATCCAATAACACACGTTAATAAAGTAACTTTATTGTTGAAATTAAATGATTATTATCCCATTACTAAACCTGTTTCAAATAGTTTGGGTGCATTTACATATACATCAAGTAATCCATCAGTTGCACAAGTTATCAATGATAGTATATATATAAAAAGTAAAGGTGTAACAACAATAACAGCAACGCAAGCAGCAACTGACGAATATGTTGAAAGTTCAATTAGTGCTGAATTTACAATTAATATTAAACCAACATTTGATTACTTTTACACAAGTAAACAGATTGGTACACGTCCGCAAATATTTACAAGTAATTCTTTGGATGCTCCATTGGTTTTAACTGTTAAAAATGATATTTATGCAAGTTGTGTATCTATAGTAAAAGTTGGTGAAAAACAAGTTGTTTCATATGTTAAACCAACACCTCCCGGTCAATATGTAACTATAAATATTTCTCAAGCAGCAAGTGGACAATTTGAAACATATAATGAAGATATTCAATTCCAAATTACAGTAGGTAATACAAGTAAAATCTATTCATTGAAATCATTACAAAATATGGAATATATTGATAATAACGAATGTAGAATGAATAAAAATGATTTACTTACAAGAATTGGTAATGGTAAATGGTTGTCAAAAAACTTATTTACTGTAAAGGATACAGATTTATCAAAATGGCTTGTAATGAATTTTATTAAAACATCTGACTATAATTACAAGGTATATTCTTTTTATTATGATAGTGAACCAATGGAAACTATCGATATAAACTTTGATCAAACTACATGGACTGATCAAGGTAATTGGTTTGGTGTTTTAAACACTGTAACAATAACAGTATCACCAGATTCAAGAACAGTAACATATGGTAAAAGTTTATCCCTTGGTGTTATTTCTGATGAAAATAAAACTGGAAATTACACTGTGACTAATAGTCCTAATTTATTTTTCGGAAAAGATAAAGTAACATCAGTAAGATTATCATATGAAACAATAGTAAACAGTCAGTTAAACTCTATGAATATAACACCAACAAACTTAAATGCAGGATATTATTCAAATGTAATAAAATCTTCTGAAATTTCAGGTTTGGGAACAAACATAAACGATTACATAATAGTTTATAATTCTAACCACCTAACTGTTGAAAGAGAAACTCCAACTTTTAATTCATACCACGACCATTCAGTTCCATTAGGCAAGTCTGGATTTGCTTTATCAGAAATTACTAGCACTAATACTGATTCACTCAAACCAGCAATAACTTATGCTTTATTAAATGAATCTGTTGCAACAATAAACGGAAGACTAATAACTACTAAAGCATTAGGAACAACATCTATCATTATCACTCAACCTGCAAGTACTAATTTTAATTCTGTTACAATATCAAATTATACATTAACTGTAACAAAAGCTGATACAAATTTAGGAACATTTTCAATTAGTAATAAAGTATATGGGGCTTCTGATTTTCTTGTTCCAAAACCATCTACTAATAATTCTACAGGAGTTTTTACTTTTTATTCCAACAAGCCAGAAATAGCATCTATTGGTGAATTTACTGGAATCATTACAATACATAAAGTTAATGATATTATTGGAGTATCTTCTAATACTGTTGAAATTGAAATTAGACAAGGAGCATCAAATACTCATAATGCGTCTAATCCCGTATATGCTTCCTTTACAATTACTAAAGCAACACCAATTTTGACAACTTTTACGATCGGTTCTAAAACATATGGTGATGAGCCATTTCCTGTCCCTCATCAAACTAGCGCAAGTGATGGGGCATTAATTTTTGAATCATCTGACCCTTCGATTGCATCAATTGATTCAAATGGTTTAATAACAATTCATGATGGTGGTAGTGTAGATATTATAATAAAACAATTAGAAACAAACAAATATCTTGATTCAGCTTTTGTAAGTGCAGAATTAACCATAAACCCGGCTGTAGCTTTACTTGAAACATTTGAAATTTCCGATAAAACATATGGTGATGAACCATTTAGTTTTACTTTACCAAAAACTAATTCTAATGGTACTTTAACATATAGTTCAAGTTTATCTGGTGTTGCATCAATTGGATCAGATGGTTTAATAACAATTAATGGAGCAAATCAAGAAAATCAAACCGTAACAATAACAGTTGGGCAAAACCCAACATCTAAATATTCTGCTCCTACTCCCAAAACTGCAACATTTAAAGTAAATAAAGCAACCTTAAGCACAACAGCGACATCAAGCAAATTAAAAATTACTC
>JACCDI011712510.1_pt1 | contig 11851 bp, 9 predicted proteins | sample 7442791 | NCBI WGS metagenome assembly JACCDI01 (sample SAMN15323434, study PRJNA562643) | freshwater metagenome | isolation source: river surface water | place: USA:Blue River Watershed | collected 2017-08-15
AAATGGGATTTCGCAGTCCAGTTCGTGAACTTTAGATAGTAATGGTTGAAGACAAGGCCAAGGTTCGAAGCCTTGGCCTACTCTATGGAGTCAGCGCCTATACGTTGTGGGGACTCTTTCCTATCTACTGGCCGCTATTAAAACCAGCTAACCCTCTTGAGATTGTTTCTCATCGTGCGGTCTGGACTTTAGTCTTCTGCTTTATCATTCTCGCTCTGACAAAGACACTTAAATCAACGCTCTCACTTTTAAAGCGCCCCAGGATTGTTGCCGGGCTCTTTCTAGGATCGATTCTGATCTCAATAAATTGGATCATCTATATTTATGCCGCTAATAACGAACATGTTGTTGAGGCATCTTTGGGTTATTACATCAATCCAATCGTTGTAATCGCCACCGGCGTTATCGTCTTAAAAGAGAAGATGCGTCCATTGCAATGGTTGGCAGTTGGTATCGCAACGCTTGGTGTCGCCGTGCTGACAATCGATTATGGCCGTCTGCCATGGATCGCACTTGGTTTAGCGCTCTCGTGGGGCAGCTACGGATTAGTGAAGAAACAACTTGGTTTAGGTGCGCTCGAAGGACTCTCCATCGAAACTCTGCTCTCCAGTGGCTTCTATCTCGCATATCTCATCTGGCTAGGCAACAAGGGCGAGGGTCACTTTACGTATTCACTCACCCTGACGCTGCTACTGATTGGCGGCGGCGCAGTAACTGCGATTCCGCTGCTGCTCTTTAATGGTTCAACCAACAGACTTCCACTGACACTAATCGGGCTCTTGCAATACATCACACCGACAATTCAATTCTGCATTGGTGTCTGGTACTACAACGAAGATATGTCTACCGCGAGATGGGTTGGTTTTCTTATTATCTGGGTTGCTCTGATGAGCCTTGCGATAGATCTAGTTAAATCAAGCAGATCGGTCGATCACAGCATCACATAGTGAGAAGAGCGCACCTGTTGCATCATTGACAGGTAGTGGACCCAAAAGCGTGCGTGCCTCTTTTGCAATAGATAAGAGTTGTTCGCGTGATTGCTCAAGAGCTGGGTGCTTGCGTAACTCTGCGAGTACCTGATTAATAGTCTCTTGCTCTTCAATCGGAGCTGAGAGCAAGTGCTGGAGCTCTCTATCTTCTGCCCGCGTTGATTTCATAACATTGAGTGTCACAAGTGTTGGAACGCCCTCTTTCAGATCAGTTCCAGGAGTTTTTCCCGACTCTTTCGAGTCACTTGCGATATCGATGACATCATCGGCCAACTGGAATGTCACACCAATCTTTTCACCAAAGACTGTCAGCGCATCAATGTGCTCACGTGGTGCACCTGCCAACATTGCGCCAAATTGTGCACTCGCTGCGATCAGTGATCCAGTTTTGTCACCAACAACTTTAAGGTAATGCGCAAGTGGATCTTCACCTTCTGCTGGACCTTGGGTCTCCATGATCTGTCCAATAACTAAACGTTCGAAAGTCTGTGCTTGCAGGTGAACTGCCGCGGGTCCTAGGTCGGCCAACATATCTGAGGTGCGTGCAAAAAGATAATCTCCCGTAAGAATTGCAACGGTATTGCCCCAACGATTATTGGCACTTGCTACACCGCGACGAAGTGGCGCTTCATCCATCACATCATCGTGATAGAGAGTTGCTACATGTGTAAGTTCGCAGACGACAGCAGCTTCGATGATTCCTGGTGCTGCCGGGTTTCCAAAGTGCGAAGTGATCAAGGTCAGTAGCGGGCGTAAACGCTTTCCACCCGCTTCGACAAGATGGCGTGATGTCTCGACAACAAGTGGGTACTTTCCATCAATCTGCTTACGCAGAAGCACTTCAACCTGCGCCATCTTTGCGGTGAGATCTGCCTCAAGATCTGGCGAGAGATCGGGAATGCCGAAGGAAGGCATTAGCGAAGGAAGGATGCGGTCTGGGCGATGTAATCAAGAAGTGGAGCTGGAAAAACTCCAAGAGCCACGGTGATTGCAAGCGAGGCGATAATTGTGATTCTCGTATAGATAGAAGGAATCACAATACTTGTTCCATCATCTACTGCATCCTTAAAGAACATAAGAACAACCACGCGAATGTAGAAAAATGCCGCGATTGCAGAAGAGAGAACACCGGTAATGAGGATTGCTGTATTTCCGCTTTCGTAGGCTGCTGAGAAGATCGAGAACTTTCCAACAAATCCGCTGGTGAGCGGAATGCCAGCAAAGGCAAGAAGTAGGAATGCAAATGCTGACGCGATCCATGGGGAGCGTTTGCCAAGGCCTGCCCAGCGATTGAGATCTGTCACTTCACCTGAAGAGTCAGAGACAAGTGAGACGATCGCAAATGCGCCAACTGTGGCAACACCGTATGCAAAGAGATAGAAGATTGACGCATCGAGTCCAGCTTTGTTCAGTGCAATCACACCTGAGAGCAAGAAGCCAGCGTGCGCGATAGATGAGTAAGCGAGCATTCGCTTTACATCGCGCTGTGAGATTGCAACAAGTGAACCAAAGACCATTGTGATCAATGCAATTGTCGTAAGAAATGGACGCCACTGCCAGACATCGCCAGCAAAGGCGACGTAGAAGATTCGGAGCATCGCACCGAAAGCGGCAACTTTTGTTGCGGCAGCCATAAATGCAGTCACAGCAGTTGGTGAGCCCTGGTAGACATCAGGAGTCCATGAATGGAATGGAACTGCGCCCACTTTAAAGAGAAGGCCTACGCTGATAAATGAGATTCCAATAAGAAGGAAGACATCATTTGCCGTTCCACCGGTGATCTCAGCTGCAATACCTGCAAAGGTAATTGAATCTGAATATCCGTAGAGGTAGGCAACTCCGAAGAGGAAGAATGCCGAAGCAAATGCGCCGAGTAAGAAGTACTTGAGGGCTGCCTCTTGTGAAGCCAAACGACGGCGACGAGCAAGGCCGGCCATCAAATACAGTGGCAATGAAAGAACTTCTAGCGCGACAAAGAGCGTGATGAGATCTGTCGCGACAGGAAAGATCAACATGCCAGCAATTGCAAAGAGTGTGAGTGGATAGATCTCTGTTACGCGAATATTTGCAGCTTGCGCCTGACGTTCTTCATCTGAACCTGGGGCTGCGGTAGGTGCTGCAGCAAATTTATCGCTGTCGGCTAGGAGCAAAATGGCGATGAGAGCGATGATAAGAATGCTGCCCTGCAAGAGAAATCCTGCACCGTCAAAGGTGATCGAAGACATCGCTGCCTTCGCCGAGTAGACACCACGAGTACGAAAGAGTGCGACGAGGGCGATCACAAGAGTGAGAACTGCGATGATGAGTTGGGAAGAGCTCCGTGACTTGCGAGGTGCAAATGCCTCTACAAGAACACCGATGAGTGCTCCCCCAAGAACGACAAGGATCGGAGCCAAAATTCCATAGTTAAGAACTGGGGCGGTAAATGTAACCACTTACTTTCCTCCATTCATTGTTGGAGCAGGATCGCTATAGCCCATCTGGCTAACAACATATGCTGCTGCAGGATTTATAATGTTCAGTAACGGTGCAGGGTAGAAACCGAGAACCACGATGATTGCAATAACCGGAGCAATTGCAACCTTCTCTCTGAGATTCAAATCCTTCAGATTTTCATTTCCTGGAGTTGTTGGCCCATGAAGTGCGCGCTGAACTGGAATCAAAATGTAAAGCGCTGCAAGAACAATTCCGAATGTGGCAATGACTGCCGCAACTGGATATCGCGTAAATGTTCCGACAAGAACTAAGAATTCGCTGACGAAACTTGAGAGTCCCGGTAGCGCCAAGCTCGAGAGTCCCGCAATAAAGAAGCTCCACGCCATAATCGGTGTGATTCGCTGCAAGCCACCGAAATCTGAAATTGTTGAAGAGCCACGACGAGTTGCCATCCAGCCCGCTACTAAGAAGAGCGCTGCCGTTGAGAAGGCATGATTAAACATGTAGAGAGTCGCGCCGCTCTGAGCTTGTGATGTCATCGCAAAGATACCGAGTGTGATGAAACCGAAGTGCGAAATAGATGTGTAGGCAATGAGGCGCTTAATATCTTTGGCACCGATTGCTAAGAATGCACCGTAGAGAATTGAAATGAGTGAGAGAACAATGATCACAGGAGCGAATGTCTTCGTTGCATCAGGAAAGATGGAGAGACAGAAACGGATCATTCCGTAGGTTCCCACCTTGTCGAGCACGCCCAAGAGAAGGACAGAGGTGCCCGCTGTCGCACTCTTTGCTGCATCCGGTAACCAAGTGTGGAATGGCCAGAGTGGAGCCTTGATCGCAAAGGCGATGAAGAAACCTAAGAAGAGAATGTTCTGCGTTGTGCCACTCATTGATGTGTGCAGCTCAGAGAGTGCGGTGATATCAAATGTATGACCACCGTTATTTCCAGAGATGACATAGAGGCCAATGATTGAAGCCAACATCAAGAGGCCACCGAAGAGGCTATAGAGCAAGAACTTCACCGCCGCCGCCGCGCGCTCTCCGCTGCCATAACCACCGATAAGGAAGTAGACCGGAATAAGCATCGCTTCGAAGAAGACGTAGAAGAGGAAGAGATCAGTTGCGGCAAAGACACCGATCATCATTGTCTCAAGTACCAAAATCAAAATGTAGAAAGTCTTTACTCCCCAACGGCCGCCTTCAGATTCATTCCAACCTGCCAAGATGACAACGGGTGCAAGAATGACTGACATCAAAATAAGTACGAGTGCAATTCCGTCAACGCCCACTGCCCAGTTGATTGCAAATGATGGGATCCATGAGTAACTCTGTCTAAATTGAAGTGCGGTGTTCTCGGTGTCAAAGCTGAGCGCCTTCACGATTGTCGCGGCAGCAACTACAAGAGTCGTTGCCAAGGCAATCTGCTTCACAAGAGTTGTCTTGGCAGCTGGCATCGCTGCGATAATTGCAGCGCCCAACAACGGCAGAAGCATGATTATTGTCAGAGTCATTATTGAGTCACCACCCAGATCGCTGAAAGTAGAGCGAGTGCCCCAACAAGAATGAGAGCTGCATACGAGCGAACATATCCAGATTGTGTGCGACGCAGCGTTGCACCAGATTCAACTGTCATTGAGCCCACTCCACGTACTGCGCCATCAATAACTACCTCATCCACGGCAACCAAGCCACGTGTAATTGCTTGTCCTGGGCGCATAAAGACCGCCTCGTTAAAGGCATCCTGTCCCAGATCATTACGAGCAGCGCGAGTCGCCCACGAAACATCGGTTGGAGCAACTGCAGCAACGTCCTTAAATTGATATTTCAAGAGCGCGATAGTCACACCGATTACCACCATCGTGATCGCCAAAATTGTGACAACGCTGTGTGGGAGTAGCTCTTCATGCTCTTTATGATGATCAAAGAGTGGGTAGAGCCAATTCTTCAGCGCATCACCGCGGTAGAGAAGAAGTCCCGAAGTAACAGATCCGATTGAGAGGATCACCATTGGAAGCCACATGAGTACAGGTGATTCGTGTGGATGAGCATTCTCATCCCAACGAGCTTTGCTGGTAAATGTCATGACCATCACGCGAGTCATATAGAAAGCAGTAATCGCCGCTCCAAGGAGAGTCACGCTTCCAAGAATGACTCCCTTAATTCCACCCGAATTAAATGCTTCAGCGATGATCGCATCCTTAGAGTAGAAACCAGCAAATGGTGGAACACCAATAATCGCTAGATAACCAAGGCCAAAGGTAATAAATGTAATCGGCATAAATTTACGGAGCGCACCATATTTGCGCATATTCACTTCATCGTTCATACCGTGCATGACAGAGCCTGCACCGAGGAACATTCCAGCTTTAAAGAAGCCGTGTGTAAGTAGGTGCATGATTGCAAATGCATATCCGGCTGGGCCGAGGCCAGCACCTAAAATCATGTAGCCAATCTGTGACATTGTCGATGCTGCAAGAGCTTTCTTAATGTCATCTTTAGCCATACCGATAATCGCACCAAAGATAAGTGTGATTGCGCCGATGATGACAACAAGAAGTTGCGCAGTTGGAGCGGCATCAAAGACAAAGTTCGAGCGAACGATTAAGTAGACACCTGCAGTAACCATGGTCGCTGCGTGGATAAGCGCCGATACAGGAGTTGGGCCTGCCATCGCATCGCCCAGCCAAGCCTGTAATGGGAATTGTGCAGATTTACCAACAGCGGCAACGAGCAACATGATTCCCATAGCGGTCAGCGCTGGAGTACCGGCACGCTCTGCCGCTTCCTTTACGCCTTCAAATGAAACTGTTCCCATCGTGGCAAATGCGATCATGATTGCAAATGACAATCCCATATCGCCAACGCGGTTCATCACAAATGCCTTCTTCGATGCGGTGGCATATTCGGACTTCTGATTCCAGAATCCGATAAGAAGGTATGAAGCCAGACCCACGCCTTCCCAGCCCACATAAAGGTTGAGATATGAATTACCAAGTACCAAGAGAAGCATTGAAGCTACGAATAGGTTGAGGTAGGCGAAGAAGCGACGACGATCTTTGTCCTCTGCCATATATGAAATTGAGTAGATATGAATCAGTGTTCCAACGCCAGTAATCAATAGAACAAAGCAGATTGAAAGTTGATCAAGTAAGAGCGCTGCATCAACATCGAAATCTCCGACCTTGATCCAAGAGAACAGGGTCTGGGTAATTGCGCGATCTTTTGCAGCGCGATCAGTCATCGCGAAGAAGTGAGCTACTCCGAGTGCAAATGATCCGGCAGACATTGCTGTCGCAAAAAGGTGTCCCCACTTATCAGCCTTGCGTCCCATAAGAAGCAGGAAGACAGCTCCAAACAGTGGAAGACCGATGAGGTAAACGAGTGAGCTTGAGGTAACCATTGTTATCGCTTCAACAAACTAGCATCGTCGATAGATGCTGAACGGCGTGAGCGGTAAATAGCCACGATGATTGCCAAGCCCACAACAACTTCGCAGGCAGCAACGACCATCGTAAAGAATGCGACGACTTGACCGTTGAGATTTCCATTGAGGCGAGAGAAGGTCACAAGAGTGAGGTTTGCGGCATTGAGCATGAGCTCGATACACATGAAAACAACGATTGCATTGCGACGCACAACAACACCAACTGCTCCGATTGTGAACAAAAGAGCAGCGAGGTAGAGGTAGTTATATGGATTCACTTACTTCTCCTCCTTAATTGTTGGATCAACAACGTCGAGTTGGAAGTTTGCAGATTCAATTACATCGCCACGAGCCTTGAGCGTTGCAGAGATAGAAGTAGGTGCTGGAGTTCCATCTGGAAGAAGTGCTGGAACATCGACTGCATTGTGAAGGGCATAAACACCTGGACCCGGAAGGCCGGCAGCATCACTGAGTGAACCGGTACGGAAACGCGCAATCGCTTGTTCGCGTTGCGATGGGCGACGCTTTGCACGTTGGTGGTGAGCTAAGACCATCGCACCCAGTGCTGCAGTAATCAAGAGCGCTGAGATAACTTCAAATGGGAAGACGTAATCTGCGAAGAGCAACATCGCAATACCTTCGACGTTTCCATCGGAGTTTGCAAGTTCTAAGCCGAGATATGAACGACCAAGAGTCGCGCGGCTAATCAAGGCGATCATCAATCCGCCGAATCCAATCGCTGCTGTGATTGCAATCCAACGGAGACCCTTAATTGTCTCAACGAGTGAATCTGATGCATCGACACCGACCAACATCAAGATAAAGAGGAAGAGCATCATGACGGCGCCGGTGTAGACAACGATCTGAACAATTCCAAGGAAGAGCGCTTCCTGGGCGATGTAGAAAATTGCGAGCGTAACCATTACCCAAGCGAGCAAGATTGCAGAGTGGACTGCCTTCTTTACAAAGAGCATGCCAAGGGCTGCCACTACTGAAAGTGGAGCAAGTGCCCAGAACAAAACCGCTTCGGGTGTAGCAATTTCTAACATTACTTACTTCCCCTTTTCTTGCGAAGGATGAGCAGCTGTTACATCGCCGTTGTAATAATTTGTATCGTTCATACCTGGATACATTGGGTGTGGTGGCTGGAGCATTCCTGCGCGAAGTGGTGCCAGCAAATCTTCTTTTTCAAAGATCAACTTCTCACGTGAAGTGTCAGCCAACTCGTACTCATTTGTCATTGTAAGAGCGCGCGTTGGGCAGGCTTCAATGCAGAGGCCACAGAAAACACAACGCAGATAATTAATCTGGTAAACCTTTCCGTAACGCTCTCCAGGTGACATCTGATTATCTGGAGTGTTATCGGCGCCTTCGACGAAGATCGCATCGGCAGGACATGCCCACGCACAGAGTTCACAGCCGATGCACTTCTCTAATCCATCTGGATGACGATTAAGTTGGTGGCGTCCATGAAAACGTTCCTCGGTTGGTGCCTTTACATCAGGGTAGGCAACGGTGAGGTTTTTCTTAAAGATCGAACGGAAGGTGACCCAGAAGCCCTTAGCTTGTTCAAAGAGTGATCCTGGACCTGGCTGATTTACTTCGACGAATGCAACATCGTCAACGTTTGCAGCGGTACCTGACTTCTTTGGCTCGATGGAGTTACTCACTCTTGGCTCCTGTCTGTGTTGAAGCGTTAAATGATGAAACGCCTGGAAGAGATGGCACTGGGAAATCTGGAGCGTCACCTTCTGGAAGTGATTCTTCTGTTCTCTTCTTGCCGCGTTCAACGAGAGAGCTAATTGCTGTCGCGATCAACACGAGTCCAACAGCAAATGCAACGATCACAGTACGTGATGCACCTTCTTGTTGAATTACGCGAAGAGTTGCAACGATCAAAATCCAAGCAAGTGATGCTGGAATCAAAACCTTCCAACCGAACTTCATGAATTGGTCGTAGCGAAGACGTGGAAGCGTTGCGCGCAGCCACATAAAGATAAAGAAGAAGATATTTACCTTGATGAAGAACCAGACGATGGTGAACCAGCCACCAAGCCAGGCTTCAGTAAATCCAAGGCCTGGAGGTGCGTGATATCCACCAAGGAAGAGTGTTGTTGCTAGCGCAGATACGGCAACGATGTTGACGTACTCGGCGAGGAAAAATAGTGCGAACTTCAGTGATGAGTACTCGGTGTGGAATCCACCAACGAGTTCACCCTCGGCTTCAGCTAAGTCAAATGGTGCACGGTTAGTCTCACCGACCATTGAGATTACGTAGATCACAAATGATGGGAAGAGAACTACAGCGTTCCAGTAATTTGCATGCTGAGAGTTGATGATCTCTGAAGTGGACATCGATCCGGCGTAGATAAAGACTGCAACGAGTGATAGTCCCATAGCGATTTCATAAGAGACGACCTGCGCGCTCGAGCGAAGTCCACCAAGAAGTGGGTAGGTAGATCCAGAAGACCAACCCGCCAACACAACTCCGTACACACCAATAGATGTCACAGCCAAGATATAGAGAACGCCGACTGATAAATCTGTCAGTTGCATTGCAGTCTCTTGTCCGAAGAGATTGACCTTGCCGGTCATTGGAATCACTGCAAAAGCCATAAAGCACATTGAGGCAGCAATGATCGGTGCAGCAATAAAAATAACTTTGTCGGCAGCCGCGGGAATGATGTCTTCCTTAAGTGCGAGCTTTACGCCATCAGAGAGTGATTGCAGAAGACCAAAAGGACCTACGCGGTTAGGGCCAGTGCGTTGCTGCATCTTTGCAAGCACTCGACGTTCAGTCCAGACCGCCATAAGAGTAGATACAACACAGATGACGAAGACGATGAGCACCTTTACAACGATGAGCCAACCCGGGTCTTGTCCAAGAAGTTCTGCTGTTGTCATGCCTTCACCACCATTACTAGATCGCCATGAACTGAATTAAGAGTTTGTAATGGTGTTGAGCCAATTGAATTACGTGGCAACCAGACCGCATCATCGTGAATATCTTCAACCAGCGCTGCAAGTGTGATCGAACCATGTGAATTTGAAATTCGAAGGTGATCTCCTGATTGCACACCAAGAGTTGCTGCGCGTTGTGGTGAGATCACTGCAATTGTTGGACGACGTGTGCCGGCCAAATTATCTTCTCCGGCTTGCAGTGTTCCTTCATCGAGCAGTCTGCGCCATGAAGTGATGATCGCTTCGTTGCCAGAAACCTTTTGTGGTGATGCCGCTGCCACTGATGTAAATGGAACGCGTGCGCCATCCCACTTTCCAAGTTGTGCAAACTCACGCGCTGCCGCGGTGACAGTTCCGAGCATGATGGATTCGCCCATTTCGTCAGCCAAAGCAGACAAGATTCTGACATCGCTACGGTTAAGGGAGTCACCGACAGCAGCAGTGAACGTGCGTTGGCGGCCTTCCCAGTTAATAAATGTTCCATATTTTTCTGTCACTGCTGCAACAGGAAGAACAACATCTGCTACTTCTGTGACTGAAGAATGTGCAATTTCTAGTGAGACAACAAATGCTTTCTTCAGCGCTTGCGTTGCACGTGCAGCATCTGGAAGATCTGCAATATCAACGCCACCAACAACGAGCGCATCAAGGCCATCGTTATGAATTGCATCAATCATCTGTGCTGAACTGCGACCAGCCTCTGCAGGAAGTGTGCTGACTCCCCACGCTGCTGCGATATCAACGCGAGCCGCTGAATCTGCAACTGGGCGTCCGCCTGGAAGAAGTCCCGCAAAAGCACCAGCTTCGAGTGCGCCACGTTCACCAGCGCGACGTGGGATCCACGCCAACTTTGCGCCGGTTTTTTGAGCTAACGCAACGGCTGCTGAAATAAGGCCAGCACTTTCTGATGCGCGCTCTCCGAGAAGAATTACTGACTTAGATGTGAGTGCAATCGATGCAAGTGCAGCGCCTTCAGCGCCTGGAGCAACCTTAATGAAGTTCGCCTTGAGTTTATCCATTGCGATTGATGCTTTAGATGCCACTGAAGTAACTGCAAGTCCGCGCTTTTTGAAGATCTTGTTAATGCGCAAGAAGACAATTGGTGACTCTTCCTCTGGTTCGAATGCAACCAAGAGGATGTGATCAGCCACATCAATATCGCGATAGTGCACAGATGAGCCGACAACGTGTGATGCCAAATAATTTGCTTCTTCATCTGAAGTAACGCGGGCACGGAAATCAATATCGTTTGTCTTCAAGGTAATGCGTGCAAACTTTGCATACCCGTAGGCATCTTCCAGAGTTGGGCGACCACCAACAAGAACGCCTGCGCGCTTGCCAGCAAGTCCGGCTGCTGCTGCTGCAAGTGCTTCTGGCCATGATGTAACTTCTAGAACACCTTCGGCGTTACGGACCATTGGTGAAGTAATTCGGTTCTGTGAAGTGACATATTTAAATGCCCAGCGACCCTTATCGCAGTTCCACTCTTCATTAACTTCCTTGTCATCTCCTGCAAGGCGACGAAGGGTCTTTCCGCGACGTACATCGGTGCGCATATCGCAACCTGATGCGCAGTGCTCGCAAGCAGATGGAGTTGAAACTAGATCGAATGGACGAGCACGGAATCGATATGAAGCACCGGTAAGTGCACCTACTGGGCAGATCTGAATCGTATTTCCTGAGAAATATGACTTGAATGGATCGTTCTCGTAGATACCTACTTGTTGTAGCGCACCACGCTCATTGAGAGTAATAAATGGATCTGATGCGATCTGCTCTGAAAAACGAGTACAGCGCGCACATAGAACGCAGCGTTCGCGATCGAGCAATACCTGTGAAGAGATATTGATTGGCTTTTCAAAGGTGCGCTTTACTCCACCAAGTCGAGCTGTTGGATTTCCATTTGTCATCGCCTGGTTCTGTAGCGGACATTCGCCACCTTTGTCACAGACTGGACAATCAAGTGGGTGATTTCCAAGGAGAAGTTCCATCACACCCTTCTGCGCTTTATCAGCAACAGGAGATGTGAGTTGGGTCT
>JACCDI011216874.1_pt1 | contig 11850 bp, 12 predicted proteins | sample 7442791 | NCBI WGS metagenome assembly JACCDI01 (sample SAMN15323434, study PRJNA562643) | freshwater metagenome | isolation source: river surface water | place: USA:Blue River Watershed | collected 2017-08-15
ATTAACTCTGATGATGCGGGTTTACAACGCCTGTTAAACCAAGAAGCCGCAAAATCAGTGGCTTACTGCGGCATGGCTGAAGAAGAAGCCTTGAAAATGGTGACTTTAAATCCAGCCATTCAATTAAAAATTGACGACAAAGTGGGGTCAATTGTTGAAGGCAAACAAGCCGATTTCGTGTTATGGACAGGGCACCCATTGTCGGTCTATAGCAAATCTACGCAGACTTGGATTGAAGGCATTCCTTATTACGATGCGAAACGTGATGTTGCCTCTCAGCAGGCGATCGCTCAAGAACGACAAGCGTTAATCCAAAAAGTGCTAGGTGCTTCAGATGAAGAGAAAGCGGGCAGTGGTGGTGGCTATAAAAAGCCAGATCCATTGTGGCAATGTGAAACCGATGGCGATATTTTCAAAAACCGCCTGAACCTGCATCATCAGCACTAAGTCGAGGATAAAGAAATGTTATTAAAAAGAACGATGATGAGTTTGGCGGTGCTGCTTGCTGCAACAGGTGTTGCAGCCCATGATATGGTGCCAGGCAAAACGCAAAAACAACCCATTTTACTGACCGATGGGACTATCCATACGGTCACGCAAGGGGTACTGCCGCAAACTGATTTATTAATGGTTGATGGCAAAATTGCTCAAATTGGCAAAGATTTGGCTGTGCCAGCCAATGCTCAAGTGATTGAGCTCAATGGTAAACATGTCTATCCAGGCTTAATTGCCCTGGTCAATCAACTGGGGTTGATTGAAATTGAAGCGGTGCGGGCAACCGATGATACGCATGAAGTGACGGATACCAACCCTGATGTCCGTGCTGGTATTGCCTACAACGCAGATTCTGAAGTCATTCCTACGGTGCGCAGTAACGGCTTTAGTTATTCGTTAGTTTACCCGCGCGGTGACCGTTTGATGGGACAAAGTGCGCTGATGCAATTAGACGCTTGGAACTGGCAAGATGCCACAGTGAAAGGGCAGGTCGCACTTCATATCAACTGGCCGAATGCCAGTGTGTTGAGTTCGCCTTGGGCGCCGCAGGAGCCCGAAGAAATGGCAAAAAGGAATGCCAAGAACATGACGCAGTTGCGCGAATATTTTACCCAAGCGAAAGCCTATGCCACGGCAAAAGCCGCAGGACAACACCGCGGCATCGATTCGCGTTGGGAAGCTATGCTGCCGGTGCTCAAAGGCGAACGGCCTATTTTTGTGCATGCTGATGATGCTAGACAAATCAAACAGGCTATGTTGTTTGCCAAAGAGCATCAATTAAAGCTGGTGATTGTTGGCGGTCGAGATAGTTGGCGCCTTGCTGATGAACTCGCTGCCGCAAAAATTCCAGTGGTGTTCACTGCGCCTTATGGTTTACCAGAGCGCGATGAGGAGCCAGTGGATATCGCCTATAAAACGCCTGCATTATTGCAAAAAGCTGGGGTGCAGTTCGCTTTATCACAAGATGGTTTCTGGAATACTCGAAACGTTGTTTTTGCGGCGGGTCAAGCGGTGAATTATGGTCTGACTAAAGAGCAAGCACTGGCATCTGTCACCATCAATGCGGCTAAAATTGCCGGTTTGGACAGTGATATCGGTTCACTCGAAGTCGGAAAAGCGGCCTCTGTGGTAGTTTCTGATGGCGATATTTTTGATTACTTAGGGCACAAAGTCCGCTTCATGTGGATTGACGGGCGTGCGGTTGACTTAAATAACCGCAACAAGCAATTAAAGGATAAATATCAGCAGCGCTACACGAGTGAATGATGTTTTTAGATAAAAACCACCTCCAGCGGTGGTTTTGAATCGACGAACAAGGGCAACTGAGGTTGCCCTTTTTTATTTCAGTTCTTTTGATAAGCCTTGGATGGATCAAACCTTTGTGCAGTAAACAGCTGACTCGGTGGGAAACAGCCACTGGGCGCTTTAACCGCCTGCCCATTTAAATCGATAACCCAGTTTGGTCAGCTCCAGACTGATCGTTTCCCGTTGGTCGCCTTGTATTTCGATAATGCCATCCTTGACTGAGCCACCACAGCCGCATTTTTTCTTCAGCAACGCAGCAATTTCATTCAATTTGTCATGCGGCTCGGCGATGCCCGCAATGGTGATGACTGCTTTGCCATTTCGACCTTTGGTTTCTCGTTTGAGACGTAAGAAGCCGTCACTAAATGCAGTACCAGCCGGTTTTTCCGCTTTTTCCGGCTGAATGCTGCCACTTTCTGTACTGTAGACCAAATTGGAATTTTGTTGCTGCCAGTCGGAGAGAGAGATTTTTTTCGAGCTCATGTTGGTTTTGCCCTGTTGTGCTTTGGCGATTAATGGCAAGATAAAGCATCAACCGCGACTCAGCAATCTTTGGATTAGTGAGTTTTTGGCAACAATGTTTTTTTGTTGAAATTCTCGGCATGACTTGGGCTTTAAACCGAGCTCTGGTAAACTTGGCGTGTTTTTATAGATATCTGGATGTCTAATGTCTGTTTCTTCTTATTTAGTGCAAGCAGGATTGATGAGTGTTGTTGAGTCACAACAAATCAATCTTGCAGATTTTGTCGCTGAAGTCACTGAGCTTCAGCAGCAACTCCGCGAGTTTGTGCAGCAGCAACAGCCTGCAGTGCAGTGGCAATATCAGGTCCCCGAGTTAGGCGAGGGTGGTGCCTGTTCGCTATTTGGACAGCTGGCTGCTGAGCCTTATGACCTGGCTGCCACTTTGGGTGGAAATAATCCCACTAATTTCGCATTTTTGCAACGCATGCAGGCAGTCGTTAATTTTTATCAACAACAGAGCGCCAGTGATTGGTTTGGTATTTATCAAAAACGCCAAGTATCGGCAGACGTGCTAGTGAAGTTGGCGTATTTCGGTGCCCCTTCACGGGCAGAATTTCCAATCACCGCCGAGTTTGCTCAGATTTCGAATAACTCGTAAGTCGCAATCAGCGGGCAAGCTCGGATCATTGCCGAAGTTGCTAGCTATGTCGCAACGGGTGGCGAATATTATACGTGTGATCCAAAAGTGCAAGCGGAAGCTTGTTTGCCATTGTTCGCTGCCAATGGCGAATTGATTGGCATTATCGATGCGGAAGCATTTACTCCGAACCTCTATCAGGGCGCGGAGTTTGCGTTATTGATTGCTGTGGTGACTGTTTTACCCAGCTTATTTTGATATTCATGAACGCGGGCATGAGCAATGCTTCTGCCCATTCAGCAACAAAGACAGGTAGCCCTTATGTTTTCTAAGTTACAGCCAGTGGCAACAGATCCGATCCTTGGGTTAATGGCCGCTTATAAAGAAGATCCGAATCCGTTAAAAGTCGACCTTGGCGTTGGCGTTTATAAGGATGAACAAGGTCACACTGCGGTTTTGGATTGCGTGAAAAAAGCAGAAAAACTGCGGCTGGAACAAGAAGACAGCAAAACTTACATTGGTATGGCGGGTGATTTAGGTTTTAACCGTCATATTGAGCAACTTGCCTTTGGTGCGCACAAAGTGTTGCTGGAAGGTCGGGTGACCACTGCACACACGCCAGGTGGTACCGGGGCACTGCGTGTAGCCGCTGAATTTATCAAAAAAGCCAATCCAGATGCAACGATTTGGGTCACGAGTCCAACGTGGGCAAATCATATTTCGTTGTTCCAAGCTGCTGGTTTGAAAGTCAAAGAGTACACCTACTACGACTACAGCACCAAGGGCTTAAACGAAGAGGCAATGTTTGCTGAGCTTGCAACTATCCCAGCAGGTGATGTCGTGCTCGTGCATGCATGCTGCCATAACCCAAGTGGCATGGATTTAAATGCTGAGCAATGGCAGAAATTTACAGCCATTGCCAAAGAGCGTGGTTTTACGCCATTAGTGGATATGGCCTATCAAGGTTTTGGTTTAGGTCTTGATGAAGATGCTGCGGGTCTGCGTTTATTGGCCAATGAAGTGCCTGAATTAATTCTGTGTACCTCTTGCTCCAAGAATTTCGGTTTATACCGTGAACGGATTGGTGCTGTGTCAATTGTCGTTGCACAAAACGCGCTGGTAGAAACCGCTCGCACCAATTTATTGGCAGTGGTTCGCAGTATTTATTCCATGCCACCAGCTCATGGTGCCATTATCGTTTCTCACATTCTGGATAGCGCTGAACTGACCTCACAATGGCATCAAGAGCTCGCTGTGATGCGCAATCGTATCAATGATTACCGTCAGCTGATCATTGATAAATTAGCCGCGGAAGGGGTCCAGCAGGATTTCAGTTTCATCACCAAGCAGCACGGGATGTTCTCGTTCTTAGGGATCAATAAAGAGCAAATCGAGCAACTGCGCAAAGAATATAGTATTTACATGGTGGGTTCGAGCCGCGTCAGTATTGCCGGTCTGAACCACAGTAATATTGATTACTTTGCCAAAGCTATGGCTGCGGTTTTGAAATAACAAAGCATGTCTGACTTATAAAAAGAAACCCCGGCGTACCGGGGTTTTTTGATTTGCATTCAAGACTCCGCATTCAAGAACAATCAGAGCATGAATGTGAAGTATTGAAACCCCCTCAAAACCGCACTTGTTCGTAAGGTTCTGAGGGAGCCTAGCGTTAAATTTTCTTGTAGCGAATACGATGAGGCTCTAACGCCGCAGCGCCATAAGTTGCTTTCACCCAGGCTTCATAATCAGAGTAGTTACCCTCGAAGAAGTTAACTTTGCCTTCGTCGCGATAGTCTAAGATATGCGTCGCGATCCGGTCTAGGAACCAACGGTCATGCGAGATCACCATGGCGCAGCCAGGGAAATCTAAAATGGCGTTTTCTAACGCTCGCAGCGTTTCAACGTCCAAATCGTTGGTCGGTTCGTCGAGCAGTAACATGTTGCCACCCGCTTTCAGCAGTGCCGCTAAGTGCACACGGTTACGCTCACCGCCGGACAATTCGCCGATAAATTTCTGTTGATCGTTGCCTTTGAAGTTAAAACGACCGACGTAGGCCCGACTTGGAATGGTAAAGTTGCCAATTTGCAGCATATCTTGGCCATTCGAGATTTCTTGCCAGACGGTATTTTTTGGGTTCATCTTGTCACGGAACTGATCGACACTGGCCAGTTGCACAGTTTCACCGAGTGAAATGGTGCCGCTGTCAGGTTGTTCAATGCCAGAAATCATCCGGAATAAGGTCGATTTACCAGCACCGTTCGCACCGATGATCCCCACGATTGCACCCTTAGGAATTGAGAAACTCAAATCATCAATCAGGACACGGTCGCCATAAGATTTGCGCAGGTTGGTAACTTCCAGCACTTTATCGCCTAAACGTGGTCCAGGCGGAATGAACAATTCATTGGTTTCATTACGCTTTTGGAAGTCTTGGCTTTGTAGTTCTTCAAATCGAGCCATCCGCGCTTTCGATTTTGCATGGCGGCCTTTTGGATTGGTGCGAACCCATTCCAATTCTTGCTTGATGGAGCGCTGGCGGGCGTTCTCAGATTTCTCTTCTTGCGCTAAGCGAGCTTCTTTTTGCTCTAACCAGCTTGAGTAATTGCCTTCCCATGGGATCCCCTCACCACGGTCAAGTTCTAAAATCCAGCCGGCGACGTTGTCTAAGAAATAACGGTCGTGGGTGATAGCTACCACTGTGCCGGTGTAATCATGGAGGAAACGTTCTAACCAAGCGACCGATTCAGCGTCCAAGTGGTTAGTCGGTTCGTCAAGTAACAGCATATCTGGTTTTTCAAGCAACAGACGGCAGATAGCCACCCGACGACGTTCACCCCCTGACAACACATTAATCTTGGCATCCCAAGCAGGTAAACGCAGTGCATCGGCAGCGCGTTCAAGAATGTTATCCAAGTTGTGACCATCTTTGGCTTGAATAATGGCTTCAAGTTCACCTTGTTCACGCGCTAAAGCATCAAAATCGGCATTTTCTTCGGCGTACGCTGCATACACAGCATCAAGGCGAGACAGTGCATATTTCACATCAGCGACGGCTTCTTCCACCACTTCCCGCACGGTTTTCGTCATGTCTAATTCGGGTTCTTGCGGCAGATACCCAATTTTGGTGCCTGCAAGAGGTTTGGCTTCCCCTTCGAACTCAGTATCAACACCCGCCATAATTCTTAATAGGGTTGATTTACCTGAGCCGTTCAGACCTAACACGCCAATCTTAGCGCCTGGGAAAAACGACAATGAAATGTCTTTGAGAATGGTGCGTTTCGGTGGAACCACTTTTCCAAGCCGATACATTGAATAAATATATTGAGCCATAATGTTCTGAAGACCTGTAACGGTTGATATTCGTTTGGAATTGTACGTCATTTTTTCTAAACACGGATAGAGTGTTACATGCTTGTGTGAATTAAATTCGCCAAGTCACTATGCTTTCTGGGATAATTAGTCAAAGCTTCATTTAACCCTAAGTTCATTAAGGAAATCGCTATGAGTGAATATACTAACGATCCAGTATTTCAAAGCTTTATCGCTGAGGCTCGTGCCAATGGCGCGGTATGGGTGCTTGCTCATGGCGAGGACTTATTAGTCGTTGAGTCAGTTGATTTTGAAGACACTGATGTCATGCCATTCTGGTCGAATGAAGCTGACGCAACTTTACACTGTTCAGAAGAATGGTCTGATTATCATGCAGAAGCCATCCCTTTAGATGTGTTCTGCGAAGGTTGGCTGAAAGAGATGTATGACGATGGCGTGTTAATTGGCACCAACTGGGATGCTGAATTAAATGGTCCTGAAGTTGAACCTCGTGAAATTTTAGAAGCATTAGCTCAAGTTAACTAAATCGACTGGCTGTACGCCGAGCAGCTTTTGTCTTTGTAAGCTGTTTTGAAAAACGCGCAATCTCTGCGCGTTTTTTTATGGGGTTTAATATTTTATGGGGGGTAATACTGGGTCATCGCTTGATTAAAGCGTTGGCGAGAACATACCTGTGGTTTATTACCTCAGAATGTTGCCTGAGGTGAGCGATTATTGCCCATGCTGTGTGGATTGAAAGTAGGCGATAATACTTGGATCAGGCGCGGGTAAGCTCAAATCCAGACCTCGGCTTAATTCGTTCAGCAAAAGATTAAACACTGACAATCGTGCTAGGTGCTTATCATTGGCGTCAATCAGATGCCAAGGGGCGATGTTGGTTGATGTCTGCTGGATCATCTCTTGCGTCGCCCGTTGGTAATCTTGCCAGCGTGCGCGATTGCGTAAATCTTCTAGGGTTAACTTCCAATTTTTACTGGGATCGACAAAACGCTCTGCCAGCCGCTCATATTGGGTTTGTTCGCTGATATCGAGGAAGATTTTAATTAAACGGATATTTTCTTCCGTTAAAATGCGTTCGAAATCATTAATTTGGGGATAGGCACGTTGCCAAGCGACAGGTTCACAAAATTGTTCAACACGCTCGACTAACACGCGGCCATACCAAGATCTATCAAAGACTGCCAATTCACCTTGGGCAGGTACGAGGCGCCAAAAACGTTGCAACCAATGTTCATTTTTTTCCGATTCGCTCGGCGCGCCAATAGGATGCACATGCAACCAGCGCGGATCCAAGCACCAGCCTAACCTTCGAACAATACCACCCTTGCCGGCAGCATCTGGCCCTTCGAGCACAATGATTGCGCTTTTATGCTGCCTGCCCATGGCTTGTTGGACCAAGGCTAGTTGCTGTTGCAACTCCTTCAGTTGTGTCTTGGCATCCATGGTTCCCCCTTGGCATTCAACCTGAATAATCTGCAAATGAATCAGTCTAGTGTAATTGATTTTTGTCAGCAACGATGGCCCAGCTCTCGCTTCACTTGGGACAGTAAAGATTACGTAAAGAAATACTTTGTCATATTGCAAATGAGAATGATTATCGATACTATGCCGTGGTTTTTGCAGGTAGGTGGTCATGGTTAAATTTTTACGGTTATTACATATCTACGTTTCGATGGCGGTGGTAATTGCATTGATGTTTTATGCATTGACCGGCATTACTTTGAATCATCCTGAATGGCATTCGAGTTGGGGCGAGCAGCGACAAGAGCAAGCGTTTGAGTTGCCTGAGCATTTGAAATCCTTGGCATTTGATGAAGATAAATTACAGCAAGCCCAAACAGCATCACAAATTGCTGATTGGTTAAGAGACTCGCAACACATTGAAGGGGCTGTGTTTAACTTTGATGTTGACCTGAACGAGCAACTCCTCGAACTCGACTTCAAGCGACCAGCCGGTTTTACCAATGTCGAGATTGATTTAAGCCAAGGCACTGGTTTGCTCTCTGTGGAGTTTAACGGTTGGTTGGCATTGCTGAACGATTTACATAAAGGCCGTTATGTTGGCGCGAGTTGGCGTTGGTTCAGCGATCTAGTCGCGATTGCCTGTTTACTGTTTGCTATCAGCGGTTTTTATTTGTTATGGCGACAAAATTCACGGCGTTGGCATGGGGTGGCAACCGCTTTCGTGGGAGTGGTGGCGTTATTTTTAGCATATGCATTTGCATTACATTAAGTTGCAAGAGGGGAATGGAACAACATGGGCCATCGAACAAAACTAACATTTTTAGCCGCTTTATTGCTGAGTTCTAGCGCTCATGCTGCGACGTTACAAATAGAATTTGCACTGCCCAAACCAGAACAGGGCCAATATCACCGGCCTTATGTCGCGGTATGGATCGAAGATCAAGCTGAAAAACCTGTTCGCCTCTTGGAAATTTGGCGAGAAAAACCAGATTGGATTAAGGACTTACGGCGTTTTTGGCGAAAAACTGGTCGTGCAGACGCGCAATTAGTGGATGCTCGCACTGGCGCGACCAAAGGCCCTGGAGTTTATCACTTAACATGGCAAGGGGATGACAATGCTGGGCAAGCAGTGCCTCAAGGGCAGTATTTCCTCATTATTGAGGCTGCGCGGGAGCATGGCGGCCGCAATTTGGTGAAACAAGCGTTTCAGTGGGATGGCAGTGCAGTCAATGTCAATTTGCCGGCGGGTTCTGAAATTGGTGCTGTAAAAATTCAATCTGTGCAATAAGGAAGTCATTATGAAATTATCTCAATGTTTGATCCTCGGATCTGCCGTACTGAGTTTGTCGGCATTTGCTCATACTTTGACCGTAGTCCCCTCGCATTTTGTGCAATCGAAAACGGGCAGTTTTATCACCGTGGATATTTCGGCATCGAATATGACCTTCCAAGCCGATAAGGGCGTGTCGCTGGATGGCTTCCAAGTATATTTACCGGATGGCAAAGTCACTAAACCCGCAGCTATCTTCCAAGGCAAGCGTAAATCGATTGCAGATGTGGAGTTAAAGGTGGATGGCACCTATCGTCTTGAAAATGGCGGCAAACTGCGTTATTTCACCAGTTACGAGCTGAATGGTGAACGCAAACGATTAATGGCGGACAAAGAGAAAGCGCAAACCGAATTGCCGAAAGGTGCGCAAAACGTCGTCACAACACAAGGTCGAAATCGTGCAATTGCTTTTGTCACAGTCAATCAGCCTACAGATACTGTTGTGAATGTTAAAGGCCAAGGATTGGAGTTTAAGTTAGATCGCCATCCTGCAGATATAGTCGCTGGGGAGCCAATCACTTTAACTCTCATGATGGATGGCAAGCCGGTCTCAGGCGTTGCGTTGGATTTGTCATTTGAAGGTGAACTGTATCGAAACGAGCCGGGGCGTGTGCATCAGACGACCGATCAAAGTGGCCAATTTAGCTTTACCCCTGCGACTGCGGGTAAATATTTGCTCGAAGCTGCCTATGAGGCAAAAAGTACTTCGACAAAAGCCGATAAAGTTCGTGAGGGGTTCACTTGGACTTTTGAAGTTGGCATGCCATAAGGTGATGCGAATCAATGAACTGAGTTAAAAAAAGGGGCGGAAATCCGCCCCTGATTCAGTCGTGTTAGAAGAATCGTTAGCCGAGATAATCCAAGGCCAAATCTTCTTCATCATCGAGATCGAGCATTTTGCGTAAGCGTTTTTGCTCTAATAAATCATCGATGCGACGTCTAGCTTCTACTTTGTGCTTATTTTTTACGTCTTTATTACTGACTTTTTCTATTTTAAGCACTGCAGCATCGGATACTGCATCAAATTCCCCGTTCATCAATTCGGCCATTTGCTTTACTTCCATGGTTTTTATGATTGCCGACTCTGTTTTAGCCTTTAATCAGAGTGTTCTAAAGTGATTATTTTTTATCAAGATCAAAAAATAATTTTATCGATCAGCTAAGTGATTGCTCTTTATCGCAGTTTATCGCGCAATTGTCGAGCAAGAGTACAGCGAACAGAGATCCTTTGCCTAATTTGTGTACAAGTATGGGATTGTAAAAGATCTATTTTCACAGGATTGGCGTACAATCTAGCAAACCAAGGAGAATCCAAATGAAGATGAGTCGCACTATTTTACTTTCAGCGTTGTTATTTTGCCCAGCTGCCAGCGTTTACGCTGCCCAATGCGGTGAGATTTTGGGCCATAGTTTACAAAAGCTACGGACCAAAGAAACCGTCGATTTATGCGAAACTTACAAAGATAAGACCTTATTGATTGTTAATACTGCCAGCAAATGCGGTTTCACTCCGCAGTTTAAAGAATTACAAGCCTTGCAAGAAAAATATGCTGACCGCGGCTTAGTGGTTTTAGGTTTTCCTTCCGATGATTTTATGCAAGAACATAATGATGAAGAAAAAACTGCCGAAGTTTGCTACATCAACTATGGTGTAAAATTCCCCATGTTTAAAACCAGCCCAGTGCGTGGCGATGATGCCAATCCAGTATTTAAAGCCTTGATTGCAAAAACTGGCGAAAAACCGAGCTGGAACTTTAACAAGTATTTAGTGAGTAAAGGCGAGCAGCAAGTGCAACATTTCGGCAGTAAAGTCAGTCCCTTAGATCCAGATTTTATTGCTAACTTAGAAAAAGTGTTGGCGAAGTAATTTTAACTGTCAAAAGAGCCCTCCCATGAGGGCTTTTTGATATCAAGAGCTTTGTGTTGAGCAATTGCAGGCTTCGATTGCTGTTGATCCGACTGGGCTTGATTCAATGTTTTCGGCCCAATTTCTTCTGCTCCAATGTTTTCGATCCTAATGTTTTCGACTGCAATTTTTTCGATTTAAATTCCCAATTTAACAAGCTCGTGCCCATTCGTGTCGCTTCTTCCGCCCTTGGAATTTACATTTTTTTTCGACAAACTTTAAAGCCGCCTGGTTTCTATCTGCCACTTAAAACGCTTTCAAGTTTCTGATTTTCCAATGTTCATTCTATTAGAACGATAGCAATTGATAGCCAATCCGGACTCAAAGTCTGTCTTCAAATATTAGATTTTTATAATTTACACTTGCGCTCAGCAATCGGCTTGTTTAATATTCTTATAAGTTATTAGCTTATGAGTTAAGTTTATAATAAACCCTGATTAGAGGTGCATTTGGACACATTATTGCTCTTGGCCGCTGCAATTTTGATTGGTCTAGCATTGGGACTTTTCGGTTCCGGTGGTTCCATCCTCACTGTGCCTGTGATGCTGTACCTTTTAAAGCTGCCTGCAGAGATAGCTGTGGCCAATGCGTTGGGGATTGTGGCGTTGATTAGTGCTGTAGGATTGATGCCTTACCTCTGGCGTCGGCAGTTACCTTGGCCTATTTTGCGCCAAGTCGCGTTGCCGGGCATTGTTGGTGCTATGGTGGGGAGTTGGCTGAGTGAGTATTTCCCGCCCGTATTACAGTTAAGTTTATTGGCCTTTTTAATGCTGTTGAGTGCTTTTAATATGTGGCGTCAGCAGTTGTGGCAATTTCATTTAGCGTCAGGTTGGCAGCTTTGGTTGGCTGGCGCTTTACTTGGGATTGTCACCGGGCTAGTTGGCGTCGGTGGCGGATTTTTAATAGTTCCGATGCTGTTG
>JACCDI010188898.1_pt1 | contig 11848 bp, 12 predicted proteins | sample 7442791 | NCBI WGS metagenome assembly JACCDI01 (sample SAMN15323434, study PRJNA562643) | freshwater metagenome | isolation source: river surface water | place: USA:Blue River Watershed | collected 2017-08-15
CCTCCGCACTGAGATCTAGTAGGGACGTCTCCAGTGTGGTTTTCACTTGATTTGTTGTTCCCCTCATAACCTCTTCTGCAGTGACTTGTCCTTGTAGACTTGCAATGAATTTGATTGGAACAGATACTTCCCCAGTAAAAGCCTCGTTCGTAGGACTATAAGAAGGAGATGACGTCGGTGCACTTGGCTCCGAAGAAATTGATGGTTGGAATGACAATGATGGTGAGACACTGGGCATTGTCGAGGTGGACGGCGTGAACGAGTCGGATGGTGATTGTGTGGGATGTGAAGTCGTAGGGAGGAAAGAAGGAAATCCGATCGTAGAAGGAGATGATGTCGACGGGGAGACAGTTCCAGAAGTTGGCAAATTAGTTCGAGGTATCGACGGTGTTTCTGTTGGGAACGGTGACATGTTGTCAGGCCGTGTAGGAGAAATCGTGAGTGAAGTAATTGGAGTTTGTGTCGGAGATGTGGTAGGCCCACTCGGTGCAGATGATTTTGAAGGAGCACTAGTAATAGTTGGCGATTGAGTTGGGCTTGGCATGGTGGGCAACAATGAAATGGGGGAAGGTGTCGGGTCGACTGAGACTAACACAGGTGCTTGTGTTTCGGTGGTAGGTTTCGATGAACTCGTTGGCTCGGAAGATACCGATGGTGCTGCACTTGGCGAAGATGATACTGAAGGCGAACTGGTAAAAGTCGGTGATTGAGTTGGGGGCGTTGTTGTGGGTTCGGGAGACGCTGGTGAAGCTGTAGGTTCTTTAGGAACAGATGCCGGCGCTTTTGTTTCTGCAGTTGGAAACGGGGACGAAGTCGGAACCAACGGAATAAGTACTGGTGCCCTTGTCGCAGTTGTGGGTATGAAAGTATCAGTTGGTTTTGGCGATGATGTTGGTGCGATGGGAATCGTCGAGGGCGACAACGTCGGAACTATAACAGTCGGAGTAAAAGTAGCAGAGGGAGGACTTATGATTGGAGAAGAAGTAGTCGGAGCGACGGACCCTGGCACTAATCTCGTTGGAGTGTCCGTTACTGCTTCTGTAGGACCAAAAGTTGGAATGATAGTTGGCTCACCAGTTGGCTGTTTTGTTGGACTGCCAATAGGACTTCCGGACGGATTCGCAGTGGGGGGTAAGGTTGGACCTTCCGTAGGAATCGCAGTTGGACTCGAGGTCGTTGGGAAAGTGACGGGACTCTTGGTCGGGTCAGCTGACGGTCCTTCAGTAGGGTTTTCAGTTGGTGATGGTGTCGGAGGCCTAGTCGGCCGCTTCGTCGGCTTAGTTGTAGGTTCTGGAGTTGGTGCTCTCGTAGGTGCTGTAGTTGGGGATGGGGTTGGTGGAGCTACCAATTCAGCCCCAATAGTTTCCAAACTTTCTGACATAGTTCCGCAGACATATCTAAAGTAATCTCTTTGCACCCTGGTCAACTTTTCATCTGGAGCAGTGCCTTCGGTACGGATTCCGATTTGGTCGTTATTCGTATTAGAGTCCACAGTGCAACACCCCTCCCCACCCCATGGTTGTCCGTTGTATAATTCACACAAACAAGACAACACCAAGTAAGTTTCTTGCAAACTCAATGGCATATCCAAAAAATTATCCGCTCGACCGATACTGGACAGGTATCCCCCTGACACTGCATCTGAAAAAGTGACAAATTCTTCCTGACTTATGACTCTATTTCCATCCCCAGCCATGTCTGCCTCGTAAATTGGGCCAGTGATCCAATCAAGATCCGGACAGTCAGTGGAAATACGTAATACTTTGGGGTCCTGGTAAAAGTTGATGGACGATGTGGAGGTGGCAGGGAGATAGTCTCCCATGAGTTGTCTCCTTGATCTAATTTCCACGGGAAATAATTTCCGAGCTTCCAACTCCGCAGATGCTGATCGATCATCCCAAGATATCGATGCTGACTCTGAAACTGGTATTTTTTCTATTCCGGTTATTATTGCGTTCAAGAATGACGTTGCAAGAATGGCTCCAATTGCGCTGTTGCCACTTCGTGGTGTTCCTCTTTCCTTCATGATTATTGTGCTTATTGAGTTTTTGATACAGTCAACTTTCATGGACGGAATTCGATATCACTGCAGATAGGGCCCTGCTCACGAATGTCTCGATTTTTCGGAATATTTGTCTCCAATGATATCTACCTACCACCGGAAAAATCTTTTCCTGTCCGAGATATTCGGGACTGAGATCTAATACGAGTCCTCTTCCGAAGAATCTAGTTGGATGATTGCAGCTCCAATTAGCAATGAACGGAGCGTGAATTGGAGGAGGTGGATTTCCACGGACGAACTCGTGCTGCTGAAATTTTAGTCTTCGGAGTGGTCCAATTGCAACAATACGTGCCAATCAAAGGAGTAATTATTATGGTTTGGCAAAGATTTTTCGAGGTTTTATTTGCTTTGCCGAAGTGCATCCAATCGTACTCGTTCTCTTAAAGTTCTCCAAAGTTCGTTGTAGATTACTTTCGTGCTGCTCGCAATACAACCCGTTGCTTCTAGGCCGGGTCAAGAGATGACCTCAGCAATGACTTCAATGTAACACGTTGAAGTAACAATCCCTCCAAAGAGGACGGCAAAAGTAACGATGAGTTGATTAATCAGTTCTGTCGAACTTTATCGACTGGATAGCGCGAGAGGCAGTATTATCAGTTTCGTCATTGGCGTTAATGGCAACGATGGAGATATGCATAGGCTGTGGAATTGATGGGAATGAATTTGATTGATCTGGCGGGGTGCGCCTTCAAAACCACGAAAACATTGAGACTCCTTTTGCACGACAAGATAGAGAGAGATATGGAACGCTTCGCACAGAGTGGAAACATATTTTTACTCGGAGCATTCGACAATGTTGCCATATTGTCTGCGTTCAGTACGTACCTACAACAGTTCGCCTAAAAATACAGGTTCTTGTTTTCAAAAATTGAGATTTCCTCTCCCGCCTGTAAAAGCTGAGTATTTACAACTTTTACTAGATCCTATTTTGAAAACTGATTTCAAATTGAAAAATTAGGAGCCTTCATTCTCATTGATTTCGAAAAATGTTACAATACTAAAAATCTGAGAATGAAAAATGTCAAGAATGGGGATATATTCCTAATTTCAACTCATAATAAAGAAATGGTAATCTTGGTCGAATGAAAATAAGATAACAACGGAGAAGTCCATAGGGTGAATACTGCTACTACTACTTCAAACAAAAACACACTGAAAATGGCAATGGATCATATTTAAAATGTTCATAGCCTAACACATTTAGTCATGTTTGTAATGTATATTATTGAATCATATAAGTTGTGGGAAAATAGTGACCGTTGAATGTTGCTGGGAGAAAAATGTCCGCTGGAATCGAGGGTAACTTTCTCTACATCAGCAACCAAAGAGCAAATCCATATAAGACAGCAAAAAAACAGGAAGACTCGGAAAGTAAGTGGTATCATGGCGGGATATGGTGGAATGATATATGTCAAATATTGTGAAAAATCCAGGCACAAAGTGAATGGCACCAAAAATTTCAAATATCATGACAAGTGTTGATAGTAATGATTGTTCCTTTTGCTATCAGTGGGCTGAGTGTTGAAGGGAATGCATGGATTCTTGGTTTTGGCTGTGTTACAGTCAGATATCCAATTATTATGTCACAAAAATTGTCGTGAAAAATCTAGACATTTCCATAGATGTACACTGTCACTACATGAAATTGAATTCTGCCATACAGTCAACTTCTGCCCAAAATGAGAGTTCAGTTGAATTTTACAAGAATAAACCTCACCTGGAATGATAATGCTAAGGCAATAAATATATTTTATTGGCAGTAAACTAGTTGCATCCATTAGATTTATTGATTTGGTCTGCAGGGATGAGCATGTTTTCCATTTCCCTTTGCCACATAATTTTCTTGTTTGATTTTGTTGCTCATGAAAGCATGCACTAAAACAAATCAAAATCTACCACATCAAGCCACCAGATCAAATATGTTGTCAGATGAATTTATCTCCTGACCCTTCTGGTATTCAACTGGCACATAGCCAACACTCAGTGCCTGCTATCTGCCTAGTCCCTAGTCCCAGGGATGGCCATGAGACTCTCAATACAAAGTGAACCCTCTTCTTTGAGAAGTCATGATGTGACTTGGGATGTCTGTGAGTCACATATAAGTTGGAGCACACCATATTGATTCCTACATATGACCTTGGCTTTGGATGAAAATGAATGGTTCCAAAGGTATTAAGAGTCTAAGTAAATACCAAATGTTGAGGTTCAGTTTGGGGGATCCAGATTTTTCACAACAACCAGTAGTACACAGCAGAAGAGTTGTGTCTTTTGAGCACTTCTTATGTGGATCATTCCCAATGAAAAACCAAATTCTAAATTCCTAAATCCTTAGCCCCTAAATTTACACACTTCTATGGTGTTCTACAATTTGATGGGTCATTTAAGCTCTGATTTTTAAATTATTCAATTTTATTCAGATGAAAAGAAAATATGCACATCACCCATCAAGATTTCTTATTATTTTATCACTTTTTCATCATTATATAAAGGAAAGCCATACAGCTGATCTCATTCTGATCTGCCCTCACTTTGACCTAAAATTATGCCACGTTAGAATTTTTGTAGAGTCATTATTTATTTACATTTATGTTTCCTAGTGTCTTCATGTAAATATTTTGGAGAATATCAGATATGGTTTAGTTCAGATTGTTCAATGAAAAATTATATTAAATGCCCTAATTCCCTACAAAAAGTTCCATTTTTATTTTTGAAGTAAATAGTTTATGCTCACTCAAAAAATTAGCTCATGATCTGATCACTGATTGCTTGCATGTGATCTGCTTGTCTGTTTGTATATCAGTCATAAAAATAGCATGGATCAATATAATGCTATAACCTTTCATTGCATCCCCATAAATTATCACTGGTTATTGCTGTCATTGTCATCTTTGTCACTGTTGCCATTTCATTCCCTGCTGTAATAGGCAGTTTTGCCACTGCCGCTGCCATTGTTATTGTCGATACCAACAAAATTACTATTATCACCAATGCACTGTCATCCATCATCATCTTTGCAATCCAAAAATGTTGTAGCACCAAGCAACTTGATCATGTCCTAATCAATTATCTCAATCAATTCAAAAGTGGGTGTTTCAAAGTCATAAGATCATAATTTATTTTGTGAGTTTATAACCACTTAGTTATGGCTTTATGCCATATATAACCATGTTGATTTCTGTTCAGCAGTGAAATGAAGTAGGACATAATCATTGGTAAGTAGTAATTGTTTCATTCCACAATTGCAATCAAATCCAAAGTACACAATAGAAAATTATGTGCAAATAATTACAAAGTTAGTATGTCATCACCAATGCCTTTTATTATATGACCCCACAGATAATTGAAATATTACACTAATAGTACAAATTCTTTAGTTGGCCATTTGAATCTCCACCTAGTTTTAATTCATTTCTGTATTTTGTACCAATTTAATCTATAATAATTGAGGATGAATCCAATTAAAGTTCAAATGCCCAATTAATTGGCAAGAAGAATAGTGGCACAGCTGCTTCATAAAGATTGCCTTTTTAATGCAATTTGGGATTGAAAGCATTGTCTATGTCATTGTTTGTTGATTAAACTGATGTTTCAAATATGTCACTTTGAGAATTAAATTCATTTATCCCAATCTATAGGCTACCTCTGTTTCCCCTCCTCAACCCAGTTATAAGAATATTAATCTTTTCCTTCTTTGTAAGACCTTGATGTATTTTGATTGCTTAGAGGGTCAAATAGTCCATACTTCTTTTTTGTTCTTCCCAGTTGTTCAATGATGGCATGTCTGACAGGTCAGTCCTATTAATTGTGTCCCTTCCTTGCTTATTTATTGCTTGCTCCCCCTACTTTTCCTTTCTATTCTTGTAAATAATGATATTAAATGCTTTCATGGACAGTTGCAAAGTAAATATAGACTTTTCTTTTTTAATGTGTCTATTATTTGTGTATTCATTGATTCAAGCATGACATGTTCATGCACATTGTATTGATATTTTTTGTCACATTCTTATTTTTTCAACATCTTGAACTTTCACTATATCAGAATAATAATCCTCTAGGTAGACAAAATTCATCATTAGATTAGTATTCTGAAAGATATGTTGAAAGATCAAGTACTCACTGATATACTGATCTCATAGCTTCAGTGTCATATTATTGTTGAGAGTACAATATATTTCATTAATCTTAAGTACCAAACTCATCATTCCCAGAGTCTTGTTTGTCACAGCCTTTGATCAACCATTTCCATAATTGGCAGACCTCTTTCAGAATGTTCCCTTGGCCTGGCATCATTTGTAAATGCTCTTTGACTTTAATTTGACATCCATGAATAATTAAAGTATTTTGTTATACTTGTAAATTAATCTAGCTCAGTCTACATCACAACTTAAATTGAATTGTTCATCCAATTGATTTCCCCCTGTTGCAACAAGTCAATGATTTCACTTTGTTCCTTCTTTGATCTGTAGTAATAATAGTTTTCATCTTTTTGTTTCATTGTGAAGCATCATATTGCCAAATTTTCTCCAAAAATGTTGTAACCATTGAAAAGGCTTTGGAAGATGAACTCGCATTGACACTGAAGTCTACATCATTTGAAAAAGAAAGAGAAGTGTTAATTACTGGAGGGATAGCTAGACCTCCTCAACCAATGTATTTTGATAGTGTAGGTAGAAATAATAGTAAAGAGGCCATGTTTGGTCTTCATTTAGTGAGAAGTGGTTGCATTTGATCATTATCTGTGTTGAATGATATTAAAGATCTCTACAAGATATAATGACCAACAATGTTTTCAATTACAATTCAAAACATAAACATCTTTGGAGGCAGTAGTAAAATGTAATTTTAATTTACACATCTTTACTATTTCAGAAGTGTTAATGAATACCAGTGTGAATATTCACTTTCTGTATCAGGTTTACATTCTATTTTCTATACTTTCTTCTTAAAAAGTAAAAGTATCTATTCATTTACTCATTTTTACTCATTTTGATCATATAGCTGGACTTCAATATGCCCCTCTGTCAAGTCATCAAAATATTTGCTATTTGATGTGCCATTGTCATGACAGATGAGAAAGCAATAAGTTGGAAATTCAGATGATTACAAAGAGGTAATAAATATTTAATCATAAATGGAACAATAAAAAATAATGATTCAACATAATCTTAAAAAGGTGCATAAAAGCACAATTGACAACGATTGGATATGATCATTGTAAGAAAAAATATATTTATCTCAGGTCCTTGGTTGATGAGGTTCAATGGATGTTATTCAAATCATCAATCCTATCAAACATCAAAAGAGAAACAAAAAATGATAAAGAAATAGAACTGGGGGGTAACATTTAGAAAAGACTAAATTGCCACCATTGATTGATTCTAGTCTAAGGTGTACAGCTTCCAATTTTTGTTTAAAATTAAATCAATGGTAAAAAGAAACAACTCCACTGTCAATTATTGCATTTTCAGGAGGAAACGACTTTGAAGAAGTATTAGTAGATGGCCAATCTCCTCTTCATGATGATTCACTGTCTTTCATTGCCTCATTGCAGATTGAGAAATTGAATCTTGTACCTAGTATCTCCTCAGAAAGTATAGATTTATCGTTTGAAGAGTTCAAAAATCATTTATGCAATTTGAAACTTCATGACAAATAATGAATTGGAAAGTCAAAAGAATACAATCCATTGGAACAATCCTCTTTCACAATCTCAAAAATGTCATGATGACCAAATTAAATTTTGCCCATTTTTTGTTAGGACTGGCACCAACTGATAGAACAGTAAATTTGTCGATAGGGTCAAAAGTCACTGACCCAACATAAAATGTTATGATAAATATATTCTATTTTATTCACTACATGGAACTGATACATTAGAAAACCTCATTAGAAAATTTGATGTTATCAGTGGACAACAAAGAATGAATAGGCTCAATGTATTTGAAGACTGTACTGCCCATGAAATGCATTATACTAGTTCCCATAATTTTATTCCTGGGAATCTCAAGGTTCCAGATTACTCCAATTTGTTCCTTTTTACTTTATGTGTCCTAATAGTAGTAGACCAGATGGTGTCAGTGATGATCTGTACTAGTGTTCTCTCTGCATAAGATGTGGATAGACATAATAACATCATAAACTCCATTTTAAGATATCTAGCATTGTTGTTTCCTTTCCCTAGGCACATCAATGACATCCACATTGGAGAGGCATACAAGTATGCAAGAAACAGATTTTGTCACTATTTAAATGACATTTCTTTACCATTGATCACATTTCATGATCCCTTAATGACCAATTCAGTATTATTACAACCTGATAATACATAAATTACTTGTTTCTTGTCATCAGTTCCAAATCAAGGTCTACCAACCAAATTGTAAAATTGTGTGAAAGTTGAGGTTATAAGCTTATATTAGATATCCAACATTCTGGGGAATGGTTATTTGGATAGAAGTTCCATCCTGGTGAAGTTTGGTGTTGAGGGGAGTAGGACCATCATCAATCAAATTGAAAAAGTTGGCAGAAACGTCCCATACAAAGCCATCCCTTCCTTCAAAGAAGCACAAAGGACTTTGGTAAGAGCATAATCAGGTCTTGTGCTTATCAAGAAGGTAGCAATTTTGTGTCACTGCAGCTAAATGGAAGCGAAAGTTGTAAAAATATAGGAGAAAGATGACCTCCTCAAAGAGATAGAGCTGCAGTGGGTTTACTCCCTATGTTGTTGCAATATTTGCTAAAATTGTTGTGAAGAATTTTACACCCATAAATAATTAGATTAGATTTTTTCATTTTTGTTTTCATATTTGAATTGATAAGTTAGCTTTAATCAAGTAAGGAGAATCTTTCAACTTCTCCTACCTTGACAAACCTCTAGAAAGTAAATCTTATGTTTAAAAAAGGGGTAAACCATAAATATACTCCAAACCCTTTAGCCTTGTGTGTGGCAATGATTTAGCCAATGCATATCAACTGCATATCATTACATTGGGATTGACCTTTGTTAAATTAGTTGGATTGAATGGGATATACAATAATACTACCAAAATCACAAAATGCAAAATATCTTGACTATTGTTCTTCTCAGTTGTGCCTCACCTGCATTTCCAAGAATCATTCTTTGTGGAGTCATGTGCATCCCATATGTTTCAAATGTCATGCACAGCTGCCAAGCATGTGTCCCTTGTAAATTCTGATGTCATTACAGTTGTGTCACTCTATGTTGCCCCAACATGTTATTTAGTTCTATATCCACATTCTTAAAATTCTAAATAAATAAACATTACTGGGTCAATACTAAATCTTATGGGGAATCCTTATTCAACAATGATCAATTTGGGGTACAGCACATTGGCACTCCCAACTCCCAGCAAATACTCGTAAGGATCAGAAAATATTCATATTGAACATGACAAGGACCAAAACTCTAGAAATCCAAACTGGTATGATGTTCATCAAAGGAAAATGTCAGGAATACCACTTTTCACAGATACAATTGATATTATATTGACATTTAAGAAGTCATTTTGTTGGTCAGAGGACCAACACAGAATGACACCAATATATATCAGTGACCTGTCAAAAGAGCTTGAAAAGTGCCAACTTTAGGGTGTAATCACATTGTTCTGGTAAGAACAAATGGATCTCTGTTTCACTGGACTGGTAAACCACATCCTTTTGATACATTCCAGAGGACCTGAAAGAAATAATTACTTAATTTCAGCTGCAACGCAAAAGCTCTGGTTTACATAATTCCATCTTTAGGTATCTTGATAAATGAGGTTTGAAGGCAATGGTATTTGTTAATTATTACAATATTGGAATTATAAGGTCTTAGTGATGGTATCTACTTCAAAACAAGGCCCAGAAATGGGAAGATCTAATGTGATGATTGTGTCAAATATATGTCCTGTTCCACCATATGCGATTTTTGAAGATCAAAAGCAAACATAATTGGCTACAAGGTTTATCAGCTATTCAATTATGTACACTGGCAAAAATTTAGAAGAAAATTGAACATTTGTAGTATCATATATAGACATGTTGATTGTACCATTATCAATTTTATAAAAAACAAAACCTCAAATTTATCAACTGTTCTTAGGTTTGATAGCCATAATACATCATTTTCTCCCAACTCAATAGTATGAGTGGTGTATTTCTGACCCTTCTTTGACAACTTGAGACAATTCAAGATTTGACTTGTGCCTCTGCATGTGTATGATATTCAAGGATTAATATAAAGGAGAGGAAACTTCACACATCCTGTCACTAAAATTTTTTAATCATAAACAATCCTTTTCTCAGATAAAATCCTTGACTTGAGAATCAATGATGATATCACTACCACATATGATATTGTACACAATATTGCTGTCCCTCAATTCATTATTAGCATTAAATGCATTCTTCAATATTCCAAATATATCTTATCCAATTCTATGCCAAAATATCTGACATTGGTGCAAAATATTTATGTGGTGATTGGGATTAGTCCAGTTGAATAGATAGCTTCAACAAAAAACAGCCCCATGCGTTATTCATTTATCACCAAAGTATGTCTTCAATAAAAAAATCCCTGATACCAAACTTCCATGGGCAGAATGATCACTCACTGAATGGAGTATGTGACTCTTCTATTTAGGTGTTATAATTTTGAACTGCATCTCCTAAAGCTATTAGAGAATATGAAGGGTTTGGGATGACAATTTTCTGCAATTTAATAAATATTTAGAAAGATGTTGGGAAATGAAAAAAATGCATATCAAATCATTGTAATTTATTTACAAAGAGAAATAATTTCCATTTGGACGATAGTGTTGTAAAAATAACAAAGATATCATTACTGATATTGAGGGAAATATATTATGATGATTTTATTAAATTCAATTGTTCATAGGTTACAATCGATTGCTATTATTTGGTAATGAAATATTGCCATGTCATAACAGTAGTAGCAACAACAATTCTAGCAATAGCCCAAGGTAATAATTTTGTACATGAATGTGGCAACTGCAAATCAATCATAATTGAGCATTCATCACCTGTTACCTGTTAATCAGTCCAAATCAATCATTTGTTGAGATAATACAGCTTTTTTGATAGTCCACATTGCCTATGTTGTCAACATTATACATTATACCATGACTGCTGTCATTACCATTCTTTTCTCCACTTGCCATTCCTATCATCTATCCCTTACAAAATCCCCTTTCATTGCCTTTTCAGTCCCTACATCCATTTCTGTCTTCATCATTGCCACTACTTATCTATTTCTAGCATCCCTATTGTCATTGCTGCAGTCTCCCCTGTCCTTCTTACCAATCTTGTTGCTGTCATTCTTGTCACTATTGCTGTCTCCACTCTCCCATTTGCCATCACAACCATCTCTTTCAAAGATTTTAATGTCTAGGTGGTTTGTTACAGCAATATTACTGTGGTTTACAGGGTTTTACCATAATGTATGCCAAATTTTTTGGTAACACAAAATTACTGGGCACAATAATAAGCATTTTTGGGTAAGATTTTATGATACATCAATAGGTCCCAACACATATACACTTGTGAGTGCTGATTAACATTTAACAATGGAATCAGCAATAAATATGATATCACATTTTCTGAGCAAGCTGTTGACAAGAGTATCACAACAAAACAACAATAATGACAACAAAAATAACAACAATGACAGCAATGACAGCAGCAGTGGCAACACCAATGCCAATGTCAATGACAATAACAATCATAATAACAATAATAATAATGACCACCATTCCTCCATGCTCC
>JACCDI011176050.1_pt1 | contig 11848 bp, 10 predicted proteins | sample 7442791 | NCBI WGS metagenome assembly JACCDI01 (sample SAMN15323434, study PRJNA562643) | freshwater metagenome | isolation source: river surface water | place: USA:Blue River Watershed | collected 2017-08-15
GGCCGTCACCTGCTGGCCTACCGACTGCAGGCGTTCCGCCGAGGCGATGAACCGGGCCTTGTCCTTGGCGCGCTGCGCGGCGTTGTATTCGTTCAAGGCTTCGCGCTTGGCCGTAAGCAGGGCGTCCCGTTGGCTGGGGATGGCTAAGGCGAAGGCGGAAAAGAGGGAAACAGCTATAATTAATAGACGCATATTGCTCATTTATGTCTGGCTGAGACCAGCTGCAAGCGGATAGCAGGATAAACTACAATAATTAAGTTATTATATTGTAACCTTCTATATTGAGGAATGCTTGCAGGCGATCAATTACTGTAGATTCTTTGGAAAGTTATGAGATACCTAGCCCTGCTTCTCCTGCCGGCGTTGCTCACCGCAGCCGCGCCCGTCGTCTCCAATGTCCGCGCGCAGCAGCGATTGGGCACCAAACTGATTGATATTACCTATGACCTGGCAGACTCTGATGGAGGCACGGTCTATATCAGCGCCCAGATCTTTGCCGGTACGACTGCCCTGCCGGCATTTTCGTTGAGTGGACATATCGGTGCCGGCGTAACTCCCGGGACTAATAAAACCATCGTCTGGAACGCCGGGCAGGATTGGAACCGGCAATACACTACGGCCGGGAAAGTCCGTATCATTGCTGATGACCTAAGCGTGACTCCACCGAACGCGGGCATGGTATATGTTCCGGCGGGCTTTACCGTGGGCTCCTATGGTATACACTCGTCCAATTCAGGGCTCAAAGTTTTTACTAGCGGCTTCTTCATGGATAAGACCGAAATCAGTAAAGCCACCTGGGATGAGGTCAGGACTTGGGCGCTAGCCAATGGATATTCCTTCGATAATGCCGGATTGGCTACGGCCAGCGATCACCCTGTAGTCGGAGTAAGCTGGTATGATGCCGTCAAGTGGTGCAATGCACGCTCCGAAAAAGAAGGACTGGCTCCGGTATATTTCACGGACGCTAACCGAACGACGGTCTACAAGACCGGCTCCGTAATCGTCCGCAGCACCTTCTGTAACTGGTCAGCCGACGGCTACAGACTTCCTACGCGAGCCGAATGGTCGAAGGCAGCCTGGGGCGGTTCGACCTCGGGGCCGTATTATTGGCCGAGTTATTATGGGTCGGGCGCTGAAATCTTGAATGTCGGCCAGGCGAATTTCTTTTACTCGCGGACTCTCAGGGCAACGACGTGGGATTTCGCGGCTACGACCGACTACCTTCCACAGGGTTTCAATGTGGCAGGTTATGGGACAACACCTGTTGGGTACTACAACGGGAACCAAGTTATAAGCGGATTGGCCCTGGGTGTCGCGGTTGTAGATATGAAAAACGGTTTTGGCTTATATGATATGGCTGGCAATGCTGCGGAATGGCTCTGGGATTCATATTATTCAGAAGTGGCTGCTACCACAGAGCACTTGGACGACAACTACAAAGGGCCTGATCTGGGATTAGGAACGGAGCGTTATTATGCATCGGGAAGGCATGAAGTGGGACTTAGCGGCTCGCAGATTAATTGGGACGTGCAGACAAAGGCCGGAGCTGAGTCGAATGGATATGAGAAAATTGTATTTTTTAATTCGGGCTCACCTGCAAGAACTCTCGATGGGGTTAGTCAATACTACGGGGTACGTATTCCCCAGGTCGGGTTACGTACCGTAAGAGCCCGTTGATTCAGCTCAAGTGCGCCGTAAAGCCACATGGGGACTCCTCGGGCTGCTCGCCCTTGGATCACTGTGGGGCTATTACATGGGCGACCAGACGGGCAGGGTGGCGGAGAACGCTACAGCTTTCACGATCGATACGCGTGACCCGGACTCGGTCGTGTTCGCTCGGTCACTTGCACAAGGAGAGGAGACATCGGCGACTTTTACGATCGATACGCGCGATGCCGACTCTGTGGTGTTAGCCAAATCGCTAGCACAAGGAGAGGAAAGCAGTACGTCTTTTGTCATCGATACACGCGACCCGGATTCAGTGGTTTACGCGATATCGACCGCTGTCGTGGAGGAGTCTTCGGCGTTCACCATCGATACCCGGACTGATGATCCGCCGACCTGGAATGAGACATCCAACACTTTTGTCATCGATACGCGAGACCCAGATGCCGTCGTCTTCGCGTTGAGCTTGGCTCAGGTGGAGGACTCCCTAGGGTTCATCATCGATACGCGAGACCCTTTGCCGTTGGACAGCGATAATGACGGCGTTCACGACTTCTGGGAGCAGATGTACTTCGGGAGTATCTTCGCCCATGACTTGGCTTCAGACCCGGACGGAGACGGCCTGAGTAATTTCGCCGAATTCGCTTTCGGCACAAATCCGACGGAACACGATGACCTCGCCAACGGACCGTCATCGATCAACGTCGCCATTCGCCTTGATCAGGTCGGGGGTGTTTGGGTCGTTACTCTGAGTTATCCGCGCCACGTACTTGCGGGGAATAGCGTGACATACACCTATGAAACGGCATCAAGCATCGCCGGACCATGGACCAATACGACCTCTTCATGGGTCGAGGTCGGAAATCCTGTCACGTTAAACGGATATGTCGAGCGAGTGGCCGTCTCCATGCCGCTTCCTTCTAAGCCTAATCAGTTATTTGCCCGAGTTCACGCCTCCAGGAAATAAGCATAATGAGAATCGCGCTTTGCCTATTGTTGATTGACCTTTGGGTGCCGAAAGTTTTCGCCCAGGGGACCGCGTTGTCTCCGGCAGTCGGCGTTCTTTCGACCGACGTCCCTGCGGGACTATCTGGTGCGCAGTTCCCCATTATCCCGGCTGATGCGTTGGTGTCGTTGGTCGCGGGGCATGTTGACGCAGGCGTTGCAGGAATGCGCGTTCATGAGGTCGTGATGATGAGTGCGGCGACACCGTCTTCGGTGCTGAACAGTGGGACCAGCTATTACCTTGAAGTCACGACAGGGCTTCTGGAGGGTGAGCGTTTCGAGGTGGATGAGGCTCGCACCATGGCAGCTACTCCAGGGGTTCTGGTCATCGACCTGGACGACCCGAATAGCACTAGGGCGGGTCTGGCTGTCGGATCACTGGTCGGCATGAAGGTGGCAATCCGTCCACATATGACGCTGGCTGGCCTGCAATCGAGAATCACTCCCCCGCTTGTCGGTAATAACGTGGCATCGATGGCCGATGGCGTACTCATTTTCAATTCGACGAGCGCGGTCACCTACTACCTCCGTTCTGATGGCGTCACTTGGAGAAAAGCTGGCAGCACCGTGGACTTCTCCGGCATGATCATCCCGCCGGACCAGAGCATCATGCTGCAGATGCGCTCAGGGGCGAAAGAGTTGAGGCAGCAAGGGATAATCCGAGGTAATGCGTTTCGACTGAACATGAAGCCGGGGATCCGGTCGGCTGCCACTGGGTTCCCGGATGGGCTCAGCCCGGTGGAATTCGGTGCAACCACCAATGTGTTAGCCCCTCAGCTCACGACTTGGGTCGGTAATAATCAGCAAAGCTTAGCCGACGGCATCATGGTGTTCGATCCGGCCAAAGGAAGCTTCGTGAGTTATTATCTTCGCGCCGATGGCGTCACCTGGCGGGCATCTGGTTCGACGGTCGACCTTTCGGCAAACAAGTTCTTGAAGCCCGACTCGATCATCATGATCAAGAGGAGATACGCAGATGACCAGGGGTTGGTTCCTCGCCCTTATTAAAATAAGACACGATGAAGACCAGGTCGGGTTTAGTTATCATGATGCTGCTCATCGCGGGTGGCGTCGCATGGCAGCTAAGGGATCAGGCAAGCCCTGCGGAGCGCGCATTGGCAACGGGCAGGGCAGCCAAATGGGGAAAGGCCGGGACTAGCAATCGGGAATTGCAGTTCGTCCAACTTGGGACCCTGAAGACATCCGCCCTGAGTCCTGCTGACCAAAGGATTGCCAGCTTGACCGAACGTTTGAGAAACAAAGCGATGGGGCGAGTCTCGGCCCCGCCGATGCCAGCTCCCTTGGCGCCGAGGCCTGGGCTTATTCCCAAGCAGCCAGCCTTATCCGCTTTGCAGCAGAATGAGCTTAATAGAATTCTTAACGGACCTTATAAAGACGTTACCTATCTAGGAAACGCAGATAATGCTACGGTTAAGATGCTGGCGTCGCCAGATCTCGTTTGGCAACCGCACGGTGTCCGACTTGGTGCGGAGGAAAAATCACGTAAGTTCTTCGCCGACAATACGGCTCTGCTGCGAATCGACGCACCAGACCAGGAACTCGCCCTCGCCAGGACTGAGACCATGCAGGACGGCACTCAGGTGCTCAGGTTTCAGCAGACTTATGGCGGCTTTGAAGTCTGGCCTGCGCAAATCGTCACGAACGTAGCCCAGGATGGTCGCATGACCACGATGACTGGTGCTTACGTGCCAACACCTCAGGGGTTGGTTTTGAACCCGACCTTGGCCAAGGGGGAGGCAGTACGCGAAGCCTGGGCTCATGTCGGACTACTCCCTCCCAAAAGTCCGGCTGAACCTGTCCTCAAGATCTACGCCGAAAATGGTGCTGCCAAGGAGCTCGCCTATGAGGTCATGGTCGAAGGCGGCATGCGTGATAGTCAGGTCTTCGTCAGCGCCATCAGCGGAAAAGTACTTAAGGCTATCTCCAAGATCTGCACGGGTGCCGTCGCGGGAAGCGGCGTCGGATTGGTTTCATCTACGCCGCTGCCGCTCAACCTCTGGCAATCAGGGGCGACCTTCTATGCACAAGATAGGACCAAGGCTATGTATAACTCTGCTTCAGGAAGTGGAGTTATTACAATATATAACAATAACAACTTAGGCCCTGACTATTTGCCTTCATCGCCCATTGCTTCATCATCTTCGCAATTCTCTTTTGGCGACCCCGAAGCGGCAAGCGCGCTATGGTGTCTAGGGAAAACGTACGACTTCTTTTATTCCGAATTCTCCAGGAACTCCTATGACAACGCTGGGGCGTCTATGATAGCCGTGGTTAGATATGCCAAGACGGCAGGGACCCCAATGGCTAATGCATTCTGGAACGGGACATTCATGGGCTTCGGCAATGCCGACAGGCTGGCTGGAGCACTGGACGTCATCGGCCACGAAATGACCCATGCGGTGGTAGAAAAGACGTCTGATCTAGTTTATGAGGGGCAGTCCGGCGCCTTGAACGAAAGCTTCGCGGATATTTTCGGAGAAGGCACTGAATGGAAGGTTGCAGGAAGCTCCGATTGGAAGATCGGCACGAATCTAATCACCATGGGCGTGCTCAGGGACATGGTTGTCCCAGAGAATCACGCCCAACCTTCCAGGATGTCTAATTTCGTGCGCACCTCCGAGGATCATGGGGGCGTGCATATTAACAGTGGCATCCCCAACCGCGCATTCTACCTATTGGTCGAGGGTCTCCCGGGCGGCGGCATCGGACGCCAAAAGGCTCACCAGATTTTTTATCGAACCCTGACGACTAAGCTCAGTAAGAATTCTGACTTCCAAGATCTTCGCGCCGGGGCGGTTCAGTCAGCCAAGGAACTTTACGGGGTTGGATCCGCGGAGGCCTTGAAGGTCATGGCCGCATTCGATGCGGTTGAAATTTACGATCCTTCCGCCGTGGTTTCGACCTTGCCGGATCAATACGCCCCAGTTGCAGGCACCGATAGTTATCTCTATTTATTCCCATCGGGAGGCGCTTACTATCTTGCACGAAGGGAGGTCGCCATCGATGGCGCAGGGAACTTCGATTGGGTTTCCACTTATCCGTTGTCAATGACCACGAGGCCATCGGTCTCCGGCAATGGTTCGCTGGTAGCCTTCGTCACCTTGGATTATGACTTTGGCCTGGCGCAAACGAGTTCGACCTTCGGAAGCCAGCAGCAAGTCTTTGGATATCCAGGCATTTTCAATTCGGTCGCGCTTTCCCCGGATGAGACAAAATTCGCGTGTATTGCCAGAAATCCGACTTCTGGCATTCCGGAAAGCAAACTTTATCTAGGTAATCTTAGCACGAACAGCTCAGAGGTCATCGAATTGAAAGTGCCGGCCATCGACGGGGCGTCTTCGACGGCTTTTACGGCCGTCGACGAGATAGATTTTTCACCTGACGGATCGCTTCTGGCTTTCGATGGTTATTCGTCCACCACTCTTTCTGACGGGACGGTGCTTTCGAGTTGGTCGATATACATCATCAATCTACGCACACGCGCAATATACTCGCTACTTCGACAGCTTCCCGGGGTGGCGGTTCGCCGGCCTTCATTTTCACGTATCGGTGCCTGCCGTTTGGCCTTTGAGCTGGTCGAGGGGGGGCGCCGTTACGTGGCTGCGTGGGATCTCATGAGCGGCGATGCTGGCGAGGTTCGTAACGACTCCGATCATGGCATCGGCGCGTACCCACGTTTTTCGGCCGCCGATGACAAGATGATGTACACTGGTACGTACAACTCAGGTGGAACGTATTACCCTGTCCAGGCGTTCATGCGGATGCTGGCAGACCACGTGACTCCGGACAGCGCCCAGCTTCCAGTTGCAGTCCATTATGACGGTCGTAACGGACTGTCGTACCGCCGGGGGACATTCAACGGCCCTCCGCTTGTTACAGTCTCTGCCTTAAATACCACGGTAAAAGGTGGCACTTCTGGAAAGTTTCGTGTCAGTCGTATTGCCGGCGACCAGACGATTCGTGTGCCTGTGAGTTTCCAGCCGATTGGAACGGCGAGACCTGATGCTGACTACTCGCGCTTAGACTCGGTCGCGGTGGTCCCCGCCGGGGCGAGCTATGTGGACGTCACGGTTAACTCGCTCATTCCGGCTGGCGGGGCATCAAAGTCGTTAACCCTGTCGATTGATCCGCAATTCCACTACACTACCCCAGAGAATCCCACGGCTGCCACCATGACGCTCACGGCAGCAACTCCCACGTACGCCGAGTGGGCTGCGGCAAACGGCATCAGCTCGACGTCCAAAGGGTCCGATGACGACGGAGATGGTTATGTGAATTTGTTTGAGTATGCTCTGGGTGCGAACCCCGCCACAGTGTCGGATATCAGGCAGACTACGGAAGTGGCAGAAGTTTCCGGACAGAAGTATGTCCAGATCTCCCTCTCGAGGACTTTGGTCCGGCCAGGACTCTTGTGGTCTTTGGAACGTTCTGCCGATATGGTCAACTGGGCTCCGGCTACGTCTTCGGTGATTACCGATACCGCCGCCCTGCTGGTTATCCGGGATTCGCTCCCGCTGAACGGCAATGAAAGGCGCTTCATCCGCGTTCGTGTCACTGAACAATAGAACATGAAACTGTTGCGACATCTGATAGCACTCTCGTCACTCCCGCTCGTGCTCTGGGCTGATTCAGCCACTTCTCCGGCCTCTGCTTCTGTTGCCAAGACACTATCGGCTGGCATTACGGGATTCGGATTCCCGCTGATCGAGGCGGATGTATTGGTCGGAACGGCTGGTAGTTTTGACCTAACCACGGATGGATTAGGTAATCCAAGGATATCCTTGCCCATCGCTTCGGCCGAGCTTCCAGCGAACGTGCTTGTTTCGGGACAAGCCTACTATCTGGAAGTGACCGGAGGTCCTCTCGAGGGCGAACGATTCGAAGTCGACGTCACGACTTCGCAGGCTTTGCCCGCCGGGCGAGTGTCTTTGGACCTGACTGCAGCGCGTTCGACTTTGAGTACGGTTTCGGCGGTCTCTTTAGATGGGTGCTCCGTCGCCATTCGGCCACATCTCACCTTGGCGAAAATTCAGGCTATGTTTTCCCCGGGGCTGGTCGGCAATAACAATGCATCGCTTGCCGATGCTATGCTTATCTACGGCGGCGGCTTTACCACATATTATCTGCGATCGGATAACCTAACTTGGCGAAAAGCGGGCAGCACCAGCGATTATTCCACCCTGGTCATCGGACCTGAAGAGGGGGTGTTGGTCCAATTGCGCTCCGGATCCAAGGCCATGGTCCATTCGGGGTTGCCACGCATGAACAACTTCCGGCTCAGTCTTCGCTCAGGGTATACTACAGGGAGCACGGGGTTTCCGGTCGACCTGACGCCACTTCAGTTCGGAGCAGTCACCAACGCAGGGCCAGCTCCCGAAAATGACTGGGTGGGCAATAACACCCAGTCCGCAGCCGATGGAATACAGGTATTCGACGTATCAAAAGGCTCTTTCGCGACCTATTATCTCCGCGCGGATGGGGTTTCTTGGCGTACGGCGGGCAGCACCACGGTCTTCACCGGCAGCGCCCTTTTGAAGCCGGACACGTTCTTTCTTGTAAAAAGAACAAATAGCAATCCTGCTCACGTTATTGTGCGACCTTACTAGTAAATGCGTATCGCCCGAGCCATCGCCCTGTTTTTCTCCGCTGCTTCGCTTTCGGCTACGGAATACGTCTTCCAGAACTTTGACGTATTCCTGAGGGACCGGGTCGGGATCACTTGGGCGACTCAACTCGACGTGAGCATAGGTGTTTTTGAGTCTGGCTTCACGCCGACGCTCGAAAATTACTCAACTTGGAACGTCAAATTCACCACTGATTCTTCGCCTGGCTATTATGTTGGTCCCGCTGACGGTGGCCCGGAGTACAGTGCCGCGTTGCGTCTCTCGGATAATTTGATTGTTCCGGCCGGAACGCAATTGAGGCTTTGGATTCGCACGCCTTCGGGGTTCGGAGGCACGGTGGAGACTGCCATGTTCACGGATCCAAGTTGGCTGACCGTATCCAATTCGCCCACGGACGTCGTTACCCGGTATTTTGACTTCACCAATCTGACTTCAGCTGACTTCGGCTCCTTCGACTTCAACGGTAATTCAGCTTCCACTATCGCCGTGACGGCCGTTCCGGAGCCCTCCAGTTATGGTCTTCATTTGGGCCTTTCTTCTATGGCTTTGGCTATGCTTTTCCGTCGTCGGAGGTTGATCCAGGGGCGGTAGAATATAGTAGGGAAGCAGGGCGAAGGGACGGATGCCGCCCGGCTCCTTTCAATACGTATCCAGAATAAAATCATCCGGGGATTATACCCCGTCCGCCGGACATGACAAAGGCCGCCCATTCGGGCGGCCTAGTCAGGACGTCGGAATCAAGGCTTACGAGCAACCGCAGCCGCCGGAGCCGCAGCCGCCCTGTTTCTGGGCGGCCGGTTCTTCGGTGGAGCAGCAACCGCCTTCGGAACCCTCTTCGGACGAGCAGCAGCCGCCGCCCGAGCCTTCGCCGGAACCGCAACCGCCGCCGCCGCAGCAACCGCCCGACTGGTGCGGGTGGCCATGGGCGAGTTCGGTCGGCTCAGCCGCGCGGACGGAGACGACCTTGATGTCGAAGTGGAGGGACTTGCCGGCGAGCTCGTGGTTGCCGTCGAGGGTGACTTCTTCGCCTTCGATCTTCTTGATCGTGAGCACGCGCATGCCGAGGTTGGTCTCGGCGTGGAAACGCATGCCGACCTGCGGGGTGTTGGCGCCGAAGGCCGAGAGGGGGACGAGCTGGATCAGCTTGTCGCTGTATTCGCCGTAACCGAGCTGCGGCGGGACGAGCACGCTCTTGGTGTCGCCGGCGGCGAGGCCTTCGATGCCCTGCTCGAGTCCCGGGATGATGTTCTGCGCGCCGTGGAGGTACTCCATCGGGCCGCGTTCGCCGGAGGCGTCGATGATGTTGCCCTGGTCGTCCTTCAGGGTGTATTCGATGGCGACGACGGTTTCTTTGGCTACGCGCATGGTGTTAAGGAGCGTCGAACCTATGCCCATTCCGGCCCGAGGCAAGGCGACAGGCATCTAAACCTTGACCGCCCCCGCCGGGACGGCTTCCCTCAACTTCCTGCTGTTTGGGGCCGTAGCTCAGTTGGTAGAGCGCGTCGTTCGCAATGACGAGGCCGTGAGTTCGAACCTCATCGGCTCCACCAGCAGGATCTTGCCTCAGGAAGAGGCTCCGTCTGCGTCGTCCGTCTCTTCGGGGGCGTCCAGGTTCAACAGCAGCCGCGCCTCGGCGTCCGGCAGCTCCGCCACTTTCGTCATCTTCTTGGCGATTTTGCGATGACGATCGGTCGCATCCGTGACCACCGAACTCGCCTCTTCGAGCTTCTTGTTGATCTTCTCGAGCAAGTCGCCGAAGTTGCTGAAGTCTTTTTTGACGGCGCCGAGGAGCTTGGCGATCTCGGCGGATTTCTTCTGCACGACCAAGGTCTGGAAGCCCACGCGGAGAGAGTTGACCAGCGCCATCATGGTCGAGGGCCCGGCGACCACCACGCGCTTCTCCTTCAGGGTTTTCTCGATTCCCGGGAAGCGCAGGACTTCTGCGTAAAGGCCTTCGGTCGGCAGGAAGAGGATGGCAAAATCCGTCGTGCGGGGAGGGTTGATGTATTTCGTGATGTCCGTCGCGAAGCTGATCACCGTGGACGCGAGGTCCTTCTGAGCCTGGAGCAGGGCGGCTGTGTCACCGATTTCCGCGGCGGCCACGATGCGGTCATAATCTTCGCGGGGGAACTTCGAATCGACCGGGAGATAGACCGGCCCTTCTTCGTTGCCGGGCAGGATGATGGCGAATTCGACGGTCTCCCCGCTGCGCTCCTTGGGACGGAAGTTCTTCACGAACTGCTTCTCCGGCACGAGCGAGTCGGAGAGGAGGCTCTCAAGGAAGGTCTCTCCCCAGACGCCGCGGGTCTTCACGTTGCCCATGACTCTCTTGAGGTCATTGATGTTGGACGTGATCTGTTGGACTTCGCCCAAGCCCTTGCTGACGGCCTCGAGTCGCTCTGAGACCTGCTTGAAGCTTTCGCCGAGCCGGGCTTCCAAGGTCTTCTGGAGTTTTTCGCCGACGACTTCCCTCATCTCGTTGAGGCGCTTCTCGTTGTCGGCGCGCATCGCCTCCAGGGCTTTCTCCACGTTGGCCTGAAGAAGTTCGGTCTTCTTCGTGTTTTCGGCAGAAAAATCCGCCACGGATTTGGCTGCTTCGCGACGCGATTCGGCCAACGAGGCGACGATTTCCTGGCGGGAGTCGCGGAGTCCGTCCGTCAGTTCCTTGCGCAGCTCCGCGGCTTGCTGTGTCTGGGCGCTACGCAGGCGATCGGTTTCTTTGGCGATGTCATCCCGGACCGTGCGGGTGATGATATCCGCCAGTCGGGCCTGTTCCTCCGGGGTGGTTGTCGCGGCGCCAGCCGGCTTACGCACCCAGAAGGCGAGGAAAGCCGCGCATGCGATGACGACGGCACAGATGGCTAGGGTATCCATGGTTGTTATGAAATCACACTCTGCCCGCGGTCGGGCTTTCCGCAACCTATCCCCGAGGGTCCGTCTCGATGGCGAGGGCGTTGCCGAGCTCCCACGAGGCTTCGTAGGCCGCGACGTAGTCGGGCGAAGACCAGGCCGGCGCCGCGGCTTCTCCGCCGAGGCCCGCGATGAAGCCGTAGCGGATGGCGTGCGAGATCCGGCGGCGACGCGGATTCTCCCGCGCGTTGCTCCACTCGAGCGCGGCGGTGAACGCGGCGTCGGGGATCGGCGAGACGACCGAGCGGCCGACCTGCCAGGCGACGACGCCGGCATGGTCCAGGTCGCTGACCTTGCGGCCGAGCGCCAAGGACATCGGGACCGGTGCGTTCTGACGCCCGGCTTCGATCTGGGCCTTGACCTGGAGCGCCAAGGCCACGCGCCAGCGCTCCTCAGGAGTCAGCAGGCCGAAATCATATTCAGGGTCATCCGCCGCCGCATCCCGGAGCTCGACCTTGGCGTACCGTCGCCACTTGGTGAGCCAGACTTCCCATTGATCCGTGCCTCGGAGGGGGGGCTTGCCCAGCCAGTCGGGGATATCTTCTCGCATAACGGCTTTAGGGGGCACTTTTGGCGGCTGAAGCGACTAAAGGCAAGAAAAAGGTGAAACTATGTTCACTACC
>JACCDI012212275.1_pt1 | contig 11848 bp, 10 predicted proteins | sample 7442791 | NCBI WGS metagenome assembly JACCDI01 (sample SAMN15323434, study PRJNA562643) | freshwater metagenome | isolation source: river surface water | place: USA:Blue River Watershed | collected 2017-08-15
GATCGTGGACCTGATCTACGAAGGCGGCATTGCCAACATGAACTACTCGATCTCCAACAACGCGGAGTACGGTGAGTACGTCACGGGTCCCGAGGTGATCAACGAGCAATCGCGTGCGGCGATGCGCAATGCGCTCAAGCGCGTGCAAAACGGCGACTACGCCAAGATGTTCATCTTGGAAGGTCGTACCGGCTATCCGAGCATGACGGCGCGTCGCCGCAACATGGCCGAACACAGCATCGAAGTGGTGGGCGCGCAGCTGCGGGCCATGATGCCCTGGATCGCCAAGAACAAGCTGGTCGATCAGACCCGCAACTAAAGGCGCACGATGGCAGACAGCGCCCCGTCGCGGGTGGCCCTCGTCACCGGCGCGGCGCGCGGCATCGGCCTGGCCACTGCGCGCTGGTTCCTCGCGCGTGACTGGTGGGTCGTCGCCGTCGACAAAGACGCGCAGGCCCTCGCGTCGGCGCAGTCTGCGCTCGAGCGCGAGTCGCCCGGGCGTGTGTTGGCGCCGGTGTGCGATGTGTCCGATCCCGAGCAGGTCCAGGCGCTGATCGCGCGTGTGGACGGTGCCTGGGGTCGCATCGACGCCCTTGTGAACAACGCGGGTGTCGCCGTCTTCAAGCACCTGGTGGCCACGACCTTTGAAGAATGGCGCCATGTGATGGCGACCAACCTCGACGGCGCTTTTTTGTGCAGCCAGGCTTGTGTGCCCGTCATGCGGCGCCAGGGCGGTGGCAGCATCGTCAATATCGCATCCATCTCCGGGCTGCGCGCCAGCACCATGCGGGTGGCCTATGGCACCAGCAAGGCGGCTTTGATTCACCTGACCCGGCAGCAGGCCGTGGAGCTGGCGCAGTTGGGTATCCGGTGCAATGTCATCGCGCCCGGGCCGGTCGAGACCGCCATGGCGCGGCAGGTGCACACGCCTGCCATCCGGGCAGACTACCGCGACACCATCCCGCTGGCCCGCTACGGCACCGAGGAGGAGATCGCCGCCGGCGTCGGCTTCCTGTGCTCGCCCGAGGCCAGCTACATCACCGGCCAGGTGCTGGCAGTCGATGGTGGCTTCGACGCGGCGGGCGTGGGCTTGCCCACCCTGCGCCGCGACTTCGCCGGCGGTTAAGCGACCCTCAGGGGAAACCCGCATGATGAGGTCCGCATAATTGGGCCTCATGACGCCCCACCGAGAACACGCCGGCCGCACCGCGATGGTGACGGGCGGAGCCAGCGGCATCGGCCTGCAGATTGCGCAGGACCTGGCCGCGCGCGGGGCGACTCTGTGCATCGTCGACCGCAACGCACAAGCGGCCGCCGATGCGGTGAAATCGTTGCAAGCCTCGGGCGCCAGCGCCGAGGCCTTCGTGGTCGACTTGTCGGATGCCGAGGCGACCCGCGTCATGCTGCAGCGTGCCCTGGTCCAGGTCGGAGCCATCGACATCCTCGTGAACAACGCTGGCATCGTGGCGACGGTGCCCGCGTCCGATGTCACCCTGTCCCTCTGGAACACGACGTTGGCCGTGAACGTCACCGCGCCCATGGTGCTCACGCAGGGTGTACTCCCTGGCATGAAGGCTCAGGGCTGGGGTCGTGTGATCAATGTCTCGTCGATCAGTGGCGTGCGCGCTGGCACCGGCCGCCTGGCCTATGGCACCAGCAAGGCGGCTCTGATTGCGATGACCGGCCAGTTCGCCATTGAGTCGGCGCAATGGGGTGTGACCGTCAACGCCATCGCCCCCGGCTTCGTCGACACGCCCATGCTGCGCAGCCTCAACGGCAGCTCTCGCCCCACCACCTTCACTGACGTCATCCCCATGGGCCGCCTGTGCTCGCCCGACGAGGTGTCCAGCGCGGTGATGTTCTTTGCCTCAGCGCAGTCGGCCTTCATCACCGGCCAGACGCTGGGCATTGATGGCGGCTACCTCGCCAGTGGCCTGTTCAATCGCAATCTGTTCGACATTCCCGCTGCCACACCGGCCGCGCCCTGAAGGCGGCCCCACGCGTTTTTCAACCACCCTCTGACAACAACCAGGAGACTGACGATGACCTTTTCCCGCCGCACCCTGATCAAGGCCACGGGCCTTGCTGCCGCCACCGTCGCTGCGCCGCTCAAGCTCGCCTACGGTCAGACCGCCGAGTTCACCTTCAAGTACGCCAACAACCAGCCGCCCGTGCACCCGATGAACGTGCGGGCCAAGGAAGCCGTCGAGGCGATCCGCAAGGAGACCAACGGCCGTCTGGATATCCAGCTGTTCCCGAGCAACCAGCTCGGCTCCGACACCGACACCCTGAGCCAGCTGCGTTCGGGCGGCGTCGAGATGTTCAACCTCTCGGGTCTGATCCTGGCCACGCTGGTGCCGCCGGCGGCCCTGAACGGCCTGGGCTTCGCGTTCCCCAACTACGACACCGTGTGGCGCGCCATGGACGGCGACGTGGGCAAGTACATCCGCGAGCAGATCGGCAAGGCCGGCCTGGTCGCCATGGACAAGATCTGGGACAACGGCTTCCGTCAGATCACCACCTCCACCAAGCCAATCAACACTGCGGACGACCTCAAGGGCTTCAAGATCCGCGTGCCCGTCTCGCCGATGTGGACCTCCATGTTCAAGGCCTTCGACTCCGCGCCGGCCTCGATCAACGCGTCCGAGATGTACACCGCGCTGCAGACCAAGGTGGTGGACGGTCAGGAGAACCCCTTTGCGGTGATCAATAACTTCAAGCTGTACGAAGTGCAGAAGTACTGCTCGATCACCAACCACATGTGGGACGGCTTCTGGACCCTGATCAACCGCCGTGCCTGGGACCGTCTGCCGGCCAACGTGCGCGATATCGCAGCCAAGCACCTGAACGCCGCTGCGATGGCCGAGCGCGTCGACGTGGCCGCCCTCAACGGCGGTCTGCAAAAGGATCTGACCGCGCGCGGCATGATCTTCAACACCCCGAACACCGCCCCCTTCCGCGAGAAGCTGCGCACCGCTGGTTTCTTCAACGAGTGGAAAGGCAAATTCGGCGACGAGGCCTGGGCCGCCATGGAGCGCTACACCGGCAAGCTCGGTTGAAGTCGCGTTCTAAGGGAGTTCAAGCATGACGCAGTCCCCGGGTGAAGTCCTGGAAGGGGCCGCACCCGAGGCGGCGCGGCCCAGTCCGCCCTGGATGTGGCCGTTGGAGGTGGTCTCCGCGGCCCTGATGCTCAATGTCACGATCCTGCTGCTGGCAGGCGTGATCTCGCGCTATGTGTTTGGCAAACCCCTCGTGTGGTCTGACGAGGTGGTCTCGATCTCCTTCGTCTGGCTCACGATGTTGGGGGCGGCCATCGCGCTGTATCGCAACGAGCATCTGCGACTGAACCTGTTCGTGGACATGCTTCCCGAGAGGCCGCGTGAGTTCGTGCACGCCTTTGCCTTGGTGGCGATCGCCGCCTTGCTGCTGGTGCTGCTCAAGCCGGCCTATGAGTACATGCAGGACGAGTGGTTTATCCGCACGCCAGCACTCGATATGCCCAATGCCTTCCGCGTGGGCTCGATCGGCTTTGGTTTCCTGGCCATGCTGGGAATGATCCTGCTGTACGCCGCCCGCACCGTTCGCAAGGTGGATCTGGCCCTGGCCACCTTGCTGGTGGCCGCCATAGTGGGGACGTGCTGGATGCTCTCGCCCCAGTTGATCAAGCTGGGCACGAGCAATATCGGCATCTTCCTGGTCGGCTTCGTGGTCGTAGCCCTGGCGGCGGGCGTGCCGATTGCTTTTTGCTTCGGCATCGGAGCGGTTTGCTATCTCGCGTTCTCGACCCAGGTGCCGCTGACGGTGGTCATCGGCCGGATGGATGAAGGCATGTCCAGCCTGGTGCTGGTGTCTGTGCCGATTTTCGTGTTGCTCGGGTGCGTGCTCGATGCCACCGGCATGGGCAAGGCGATCGTTGACTTCCTGGCCTCGCTGCTGGGGCACATCAAGGCCGGAATGTCCTATGTGCTGCTCGGGTCGCTGTTCATCGTCTCGGGCATCTCGGGCTCCAAGGTGTCGGACATGGCGACCGTCGCGCCGGCCCTGTTCCCTGAAATGAAGCGGCGCGGGCACAAGCCCCGCGAGATGGTGGCCCTGCTGGCCACCGGCGCCGCGATGGCTGATACCGTGCCCCCGAGCATCGTGCTGATCGTGCTCGGCGCGGTGGCCAGCGTGTCGATTGCCGGCCTTTTCCAGGCGGGCTTCGTGATCGCCATGGTGCTGCTGGCCATGCTCGTGGTGCTGGCACGCTGGAAGGCGCGTCACGAGGACATGAGCGGCGCCCGTCGTGCGCCAATGCGCGTGGTGGGCCGCTACATCCTGGTGGCGGCACCTGCGCTGGTGCTGCCTTTCCTGATTCGCAGCGCGGTGGGCGAGGGTGTGGCCACGGCTACCGAGGTGTCTACCGTGGCCGTCATCTACGCGCTCTTTGTGGGTCAGGTGCTGTATGGCGGCATCGGTCTGCGCAAGTTCTACAGCATGCTGGTCGAGACGGCGGCGCTCTCCGGTGCCGTGTTGCTCGTGCTGGGCGCGGCCTCTGCGATGGCCTGGTCCATCACGCAAAGTGGGGTGGTGCAGCAGCTGTCGCAATTCATGACCACGCTGCCCGGCGGCTGGATGGGGTTCATGGCCCTGACCATCGTCGTCTTCCTGATCCTGGGCTGCCTGCTCGAGGGTCTGCCGGCGGTCCTGCTGCTGGCGCCCATCATGTATCCGATCGCCAGGAAACTGGGCATCAACGACATTCACTACTCGATGGTGATTGTGTGTGCGATGAACATTGGTCTGATGATGCCTCCCATCGGCGTGGGCTTCTACATCGCCTGCCGCATTGGCGGTACCAAGCCCGACGAGGTGATCGGCGCGATCTGGCCCTATCTGGTGGCGCTCTTGGTCGGCGTGATCATCATCGCCGCCGTCCCCTGGCTTTCCACGGTCGCACTCTGACGCTGAACATGATTGCTTTGTATCGGACCATGGCGCGCATACGCGCCTTCGAGCTGGCCGCCGAAGTGGCGAGCCAGGGCGGCGTGCAGGTGCTCGGTGCCACGCTCAGTGACAGCGCCAAAGTGCGCGGACCTTTGCACCTGTCCATCGGCCAAGAGGCGGTGGCGGCCGGTGTGTGCGCGCACCTGATGCGCGAGGATTACCTGACCAGCACCCATCGCGGGCACGGCCACACCTTGGCCAAGGGCGGTGACATGCCCCGCATGATGGCCGAACTCTTCGGACGCTCCGGCGGCAGCAACGGCGGCAAGGGCGGCTCCATGCACATCGCCGACTTCTCGGTCGGCATGCTGGGGGCCAATGGCGTGGTCACCGCCGGTCTGCCGATTGCCTGCGGCGCGGCGCATGCCTTGAAGCTGCAAGGTCGCCCGCAGGTGGTGGCCTGTTTCTTTGGTGATGGCGCCATCAACCGTGGCCCCTTCCTCGAAGCACTCAATTGGGCCTCGGTGTTCCAGCTGCCCGTGTTCTTCATCTGCGAGGACAACCGCTTTTCCGCAACCACCCGCACCGGCCAATTGACAGCTGGACCCGGCGTGCTCGCGCGCGCGCAGTCGCTGGGCGTCAGCGGCGAGTCGATCGACGGCAACGATGTGATGGCCGTGCACGAAGCGGCGGGTCGTCTGGTCCAGGCTGTGCGCACGGGCCAGGGCCCGCGCCTGCTGCATGCACGCACCTGGCGCGTGCGCGGACACGTGTCGGTCGACACCCAGGGCTATCGTGACCCGCAGGACCTGCGGGCGGCGCAAGAGGCCGATCCACTGCGCCACGCCCGTGCCCAGTTTCTGGCGCAGGGCGTGAGCGCCGCCGAGCTCGATACGATCGACGCTCAGGTGCAGGCCGAAATCGAGGCCGCCGTCGCCTTTGCCAACGCCTCGCCTCCCCCAGATGGCGCGCAGGCCTACACCGACATCCAGACCACGGGAGCCGGCACATGGCACTGACCCGTATGACCTATGCCCAGGCTGCCGTTCGAGCGCTGGGCGATGCGATGGCGCGTGACCCGAAGGTCGTGGCCATCGGTGAGGACATCGGCCGCGGCGGTATTTTTGGCCAATACAAGGGCCTGCAAGAGCGCTTTGGCGAGGAGCGTGTGATCGATGCGCCCATCTCGGAAGCCACCATCGTGGGGGCTGGGGTGGGCATGGCCCTGGTCGGCATGCGTCCCGTTGTTGAAATGCGCGTTGTGGACTTCGCGTTGTGCGCGATGGACGAGATCGTCAACCAGGCCGCCAAGAACCGCTACATGTTCGGCGGTCAAGGCCGCGTGCCCTTGGTCATGCGTCTGCCGATCGGCATGTGGCAGAACTCGGCCGCCCAGCACTCACAAAGTCTGGAGGCCTGGTTTGCGCACCTGCCGGGGGTGGTCGTGATGTGTCCCTCGACCCCGCAGGACAACTACGCCATGCTGGCCTGGGCCCTGCAAAGCGAGGACCCGGTGGTCTACATGGAGAACAAGGAGCTGTGGTCGCAGGAAGGCGAGGTCGATGACGCCGCTGCGCCCTATGTACCGGGCCGCGCGCGGGTCCAGCGCACGGGCAAGGACCTCACGATCGTGAGCTGGTCGGCCGCGGTGCACAGCGCGGCTCGCGCCGCGGAGGAATTGGCAGGTCAGGGCGTAGACGCCAGCCTGATTGACCTGGGGTCCTTGTGGCCCTGGGACCGAGAGGCGGTCCTGCAAGACTGCGCACGTACCGGCCGTCTGCTGGTGGTGCACGATGCGGTGCAGGCCGGTGGCTTCGGCGCCGAAATCGCCGCCACTGCAGCCCAGGCCACCGGCTGCCGTGTGGCTCGCCTGGGCGCGCCGCGCATCCCGGTGGGCTATGCCACCTCGCTAGAAACGCTCGCCCGCATTCAGCCGGCGGCCATCGTGCAGGCGGCGCAATCCCTCATGAAAGTTTTCTAGGGTCTAGAGGGGGATCAGCCCTCGCGAAAAGCCGCCTCCGGGCGGCTTTTTCATGCCCCTGGGCTTGGTTACACTGCCCGGATGCAAGAAGGATCCGATTCGCAGCGCCAGGTCGACGCCGACGGGGACGGCGCGGTGCCGCGCAAACCCCGCAAGGGCATTTACGTCCTGCCCAATCTCTTCACCCTCGCGGCCCTGTTCGGCGGCTTTTATGCCGTGGTGATGGCGATGAACAACCGCTTCGACCTGGCGGCCTTGGGCGTGTTTTGCGCCATGGTCCTGGACAGCCTGGACGGCCGGGTGGCCCGCATGACCAACACCCAAAGCGCGTTCGGCGAGCAGATGGATTCGCTGTCCGACATGGTCTCTTTCGGGGCCGCGCCGGCCCTGATCGCCTACGAGTGGTCGCTGCGGGGCCTGGGCCGCTGGGGCTGGATCGCCGCCTTCGTCTATTGCGCCTGCGCCGCGCTGCGCCTGGCCCGCTTTAACGTCAACACCGCGGTGGTGGACAAACGCTATTTCCAGGGCCTGCCCTCGCCGGCCGCCGCCGCCCTGGTGACCGGCTTTATCTGGTTGATGAACGACTACGGCGTCGAGGGCGCCGAGGTGCGCTGGTTCATGTTCGCCTTCGCCCTGTATGCGGGTCTGACCATGGTCACCAACGTGCCGTTCTACAGCTTCAAGGACGTGTCCATGAAGAAGTCGGTGCCCTTCGCGGTCATCGTCCTGCTGGCCCTGGTGATCGCTGTGATCAACATTCACCCGCCGGCGGTGCTGTTTGGCCTGTTCGTGATCTACAGCCTGTCCGGTTATGCCGTGTACGGCTGGCGCCGCTTCAAGGGCGAGCCCACCAGCATGATCAGCACGTCCACCGACGAACCGGACGAGGCGGGCTTGCACAAGTAATGTCGGGCTGTGCTACAGTCACCGCTTATGACTCGCATCGCGCTGGCTCTACTGCTATCTCCCCACGGGCGGAGACGGTAGCGTTCGCGCAAACCCCCTCACGGCCCGTGTGCAACTGCAGCGGGCCGTTTTGCTTTGTGCGGTGCCCCGGGTCATTCGATTCATTGAAAGCTGGAGAAATTTTCCATGGCAGACAAACTGATCATCTTCGACACCACCTTGCGTGACGGCGAGCAATCGCCCGGCGCGTCCATGACTCGCGACGAGAAGCTGCGGATTGCACGCCAGCTCGAGCGCCTGAAGGTGGATGTGATCGAGGCGGGCTTTGCCGCCAGCTCCAATGGCGATTTCGAGGCGGTCCAGGCCATCGCGAACGCGATCAAGGATTCCACGGTGTGCTCGCTGTCTCGCGCCAACGACCGCGACATCGCGCGTGCCGCCGAGGCGATCCAGGGCGCGGCGCGGGGTCGCATCCACACCTTCATTGCCACCTCACCGCTGCACATGGAAAAGAAGCTGCGCATGACGCCCGAGCAGGTGCTCGAGCAGGCCAAGCAGTCGGTGCGCTTTGCCCGCAACCTGTGTGGCGACATCGAGTTCTCGCCCGAGGATGGTTATCGCAGCGAGATGGATTTCCTGTGCCGGGTGCTCGAGGCCGTGATCGCCGAAGGCGCCACGACCATCAACGTGCCCGACACCGTGGGCTACGCCGTCCCCGAGCTGTATGGCAATTTCATCAAGACCCTGCGAGAGCGCATCCCCAACTCCGACAAGGCGATCTGGTCGGTGCATTGCCACAACGACCTGGGGATGGCGGTGGCCAACTCGCTGGCGGGCGTGAAACTGGGCGGCGCGCGCCAGATCGAGTGCACGATCAACGGCCTGGGCGAGCGCGCAGGCAACTGCTCGCTCGAGGAAGTCGTGATGGCGGTCAAGACCCGCAAAGACTATTTCGGCCTCGAGTTGGGCATCGACACCCAGCACATCGTCGCGGCCAGCCGCATGGTCAGTCAGACCACCGGTTTTGTGGTGCAGCCCAATAAGGCGGTGGTGGGGGCCAATGCCTTCGCCCACGCCAGCGGCATTCACCAAGACGGCGTGCTCAAGGCGCGCGACACCTACGAGATCATGCGTGCCGAGGACGTGGGCTGGTCGGCCAACAAGATCGTGTTGGGCAAGCTCTCGGGGCGCAACGCCTTCAAGCAGCGCCTGCAGGAGCTGGGTGTGGCGATGGACAGCGAGGCCGACATCAATGCCGCCTTCGCCCGCTTCAAAGAACTGGCCGACCGCAAGAGCGAGATCTTCGACGAGGACATCCTGGCCTTGGTCAGCGACGATGGGGCAGCAGGCGCCCAGGAGTCTTATGGCTTTGTCTCCCTGTCGCAACACAGCGAAACCGGCGAGCGGCCCCATGCCGCCGTGGTGTTCACGGTCGACGGACGTGAGATCCGGGGCGAATCCGACGGCAACGGCCCGGTCGACGCATCGCTCAAGGCCATCGAGAGCCACGTCAAAAGCGGGGCCGAGATGGTGCTCTATTCGGTGAACGCCATCAGCGGCTCCACCGAGAGCCAGGGCGAGGTGACAGTGCGGCTGCAGAACGCCGGCCGGGTGGTCAACGGGGTGGGGGCCGACCCGGACATCGTGGTCGCTTCGGCCAAGGCTTATTTGAGCGCACTCAATAAGTTACAAAGTAAAGCGGATCGGGTGGCTGCACAGGGTTAGTATCCATCCTTATGATTTGGTGACAGCCTGAGAAATCGGGTCCAAGTCATTGAATTTGCGTAACTTTTCTTGTTTTGGAGCCGGGCAGGTGTTACATTTGCCCGGCTTCATCAATATGTGCACACTCAGCCCCTGAAAGGGGACGGATTGGAATGAACAGATCCTTGTTTCGCCTGCTTCCTGCTTTTGCGGCCTTGGTGATGGCGGGTGTTGCCACGCCGGCCCTGTCCCAGGGTGCGGCGCAAGCCACCGCGCCGACCCGCAGCCAGGCCAAGCCGCCTGCCAAGGCACCCGCCAAGACCTCTGCGAAGTCGCCCAACAAGGCAAGCCCCAAGGCCAGTTCGAAGCCCGCGAAGAAGGGGCCCGTCGCCGCCGCCCCCGCCCGTCCCTCCTACGGCCACCTGGCCGGGCTGCATGCCACCCCCGACGAACTCGACCTGCGCTCCAGCGTGGCGTTGGTGATCGACCAAGACACCCAAGAGGTCCTGTTCCAAAAGAACCAGACGGCGGTGGTGCCCATCGCCTCGCTGACCAAGCTGATGACCGGCATCGTCATCAGCGAGGCCAAGCTGTCCATGGACGAAGTCATCACCATCACTCAGGATGATGTCGACACCGAAAAAGGCAGCGGCTCGCGCCTGCGCGTGGGCACCCGCCTGACCCGCGGCGAGGCCTTGCACCTGGCCCTGATGTCCAGCGAGAACCGCGCAGCCCACGCCCTGGGGCGCACCCACCCTGAGGGTCTGTCGGCCTTCGTGGCCATGATGAACGCCAAGGCCCAGTTCTTGGGCATGCATGCCACCACGTTTGTCGAGCCGACCGGTTTGTCCAGCCGCAACCAGTCCAGCGCCCATGATCTGGCCTTGCTGGTCAATGCCGCGTCCGATGACGCGACGCTGCGCGACTACTCCACCTCGCACGGCTACCAACTGGCGATGGGCAAACACACCCTGCAGTACAACAACACCAACCGCCTGGTCAAGCACCCGGAGTGGGACATCGGCTTGCAAAAGACGGGCTACATCTCCGAGGCGGGCCAGTGTCTGGTGATGCAGGCCCGCGTCGCGGGCCGCAAGCTGATCATGGTGTTCCTCGATTCCGCCGGCAAACTCAGTCGTATTGCAGATGCCGAGCGCGTGCGCCGCTGGGTCGAGACGCGTGGCCCCACAGCGCCGCGCGTGGGCACCCCGGGCAACCGCCCCTTGAGCAGCTAAGTCGAGGCCGTTCGCACCGGCCTGCGGTGTGACCGCTCAGTCGATGTGATGGCCTAGCGCGGCTGAGATGTCCTGGGCCGTGGACTGCAGCTTGGGCAGCCACCCCTCATCGAGCCGGTCGGCGGGCGCCGAGATCGACAAGCCGGCCACCAGCCGTTTCTGGTCGTCGTAGATGCCGGCGGCCATGCACCGCACCCCCAGTTCCAGTTCTTCGTTGTCGCGGGCGATGCCGTATTGGCGCGCCTTGGACAGCTCGCGCTCGAGCGCCTGCAGCTGGGTGATGCTGTTGCGGGTGTGGCCCGCCAGCCCGGTGCGCGTGGCGTAGGCGCGCACGCGCTGGGGATCGTCCGCCGCCAGAAAGAGCTTGCCCGTGGACGTCAGGTGCAAGGGAGCCCGTCCGCCGATGGCGCGCACGACCTGCATGCCCGAGCGCTCGCTGTAGGCGCGCTCGATGTAGACGATCTCATCGCCTTGACGCATGGACAGGTTGACCGGCTGCTGGATCTGCTTGTGCAGCTCGCGCATGGGCGCCAGTGCGGCATCGCGCACGCTCAGGCGTCCCTTGACCAGGTTCCCCAGCTCCAGCAGGCGCATGCCCAGGCGGTAGCTGCCTGCCTCGGGCCGGTCCACGAAACGGCCAATGGCCAGGTCGTTGAGGATGCGGTGGGTGGTGGAGGGGTGCAGCCCGGTGCGCTCGCTGATCTCCTTGAGCGGCATGGGCTCTTCCCGAGAAGCCAGCACATCGATGAGCGCGAACATGCGCTCGATCACCTGGATGGTCGGCGTGGGGGGCGCTGCGCCGTCGGTCTTCTTCATGGGCAAGCCTTGGAGTCTGCCCTATTTTATCTTATGAAACGCTATTTGCCATCGTGGCTTTCGACCCAGGTGCCGTCGTGCAACACCTCGAAGGGATGGAAGCGCGCCTTGTAGTTCATCTTGGGGCTTTGCTCGATCCAGTAGCCCAAGTACACGTAGGGCAGGCCCAGCTGGCGGGCCTGCGCGATCTGCCACAGGACGCTGTAGGTGCCGTAGCTGGCCCGGGGGTCGGGTTCGTAGAAGGTGTAGACCGCCGACAGGCCATCGCCCAGGACGTCGA
>JACCDI010515383.1_pt1 | contig 11835 bp, 7 predicted proteins | sample 7442791 | NCBI WGS metagenome assembly JACCDI01 (sample SAMN15323434, study PRJNA562643) | freshwater metagenome | isolation source: river surface water | place: USA:Blue River Watershed | collected 2017-08-15
CCATTCTTTTACGATGGTTTTGCCATTACTCCCGGTGATTCCAATGATAGGAAAATCAAATAAAGAACGATAGTAGGCTGCAAATTGTTGCAAGGCGACTAAGGTGTTGTTGACAATAAGAAAATTGGCTTTGCCTTCACAACCTTTGGGAATATGGGTTACCACAAAATACTGTACCCCTTTCTCAATGACATCTTTAATGTACGAATGCGCATCATTATTAGGTCCTACTATAGCAAAAAACAAAGTAGTCGCGCTGTTTTGCAAGGAGCGGCTGTCAATGGCTACCGCGTCGATAGTAGCTTCATTTGTACTCCCAACAAATTCAGCGCCTAATTGTGTAATGCTATTTTGGATGGATATGTTCATGAATTCAAAAAGCCAGCAAGCTCATTTTAATATTTTGTTGATCAAAAATAGTGTTTCTTTTTATATTCAGGCTTTCGAACTATAAAATATAAAATAGTAAACATGTTTTTAAAAGATTTATATCTCCAATCATACTAGTTATATTTATAATACGAGCAATACAAATGGTCATTGAACAAGAAAAAAGTTCATCATTATCTCACCCAATACCATATTATTCCTGGATCTGCAGAAGCAGAATTACCTCCTCCAGAAGCTGATATCCATGGAGCAGGAGAATATCCGGAACAAGTTGAAACTATAGTTCCCCACCAATTAACCGTCCCATCATCTAATGTTAATACACCACATCCACCCCCTGCAGTTGAGCTGCGCCAAGGCATCCTTTTAGCTATTCCTTGTTCCGGTGTATAATCCCAAGTACCAAATTTAGTATCCAAAGTAACGTTGGTTTGGGTATTATTGGTATTTACAAAACTATAATTACCGTTAGCAGTCCAAATACCCCCATAGCTACCTCTTGTTCTAGCATCAATCATATATTGGAAACCGCTCTCACTTTTTTTAATATAATCGGCCCAACCTACTATTGAATAACTGGCCGTGGAAGTACTTAAAACCTCTGCATTGGAGGTAAATGGAATTTGAGTATTATATGAAATTGCATTGGCATACGTCCAAACAGAATTAGACGAGTTTTTTAAAATCAACGTCCATCCTCCGCCTTGTGTTGTCATGTCGGCATAAATTTTAAATGGTACTCCCCCATTGATATTATCATTTCTTATCCAATAAAAACCATCTGTTGAGTTGGGATAATCTTGCTTAATTTGATAAGCACTACTAGATGCAGTGTTTGGACTCAATCCATCTTTTTCGGCATAAAACCGCGTTTTACCTGTATTAAAATTATTGGTGATTTCTTGTTGGGTTAATTCTCGATTATAAAGCTTGAAACTTGATAAATTCATACTCGCTAACCAACTTGTACCATATAACCAGCTAGAAATTCTTCCTGCTCCAGAATTAAATGTAGCATTTGCAGGATTAAATGCTCCTAGAATCTGTGATAAAGTTTGACTTTCGCCATTTACATAAATTTTATTATTTGTTTTAGAACCGGCATACATTACAAAAACAAGATGTTTCCAAGTTCCTTGTATACCCAAATAATTTACTTTAGTACTTGAAATTCCATATTGGTCACTGTTGGCGGTATTAAAACCAACACTACCGTCATTAATCAAAGCGTCATAGACATTAAATCCAAAATACATTGAATCAGTTAACGAATTGGTTTTTACCCACATTTCAACAGTAACTACATTAGTATTACCGATATTAGCATTAAAATTAGCATAACTTGAAGTGCCATTAAAGATAATTGAACCTCCATTAGCTGAATTAAATGTTGTCGAAGTCAAAGTAACATGCGATCCATTACCGGATAGGTCATTCCAAGTGGTTCCAGTACCACTGTAACTCGCTGTATTGCCCGCATCCAAATGTAAGACCAGTCCTGAATTGGACAAAGTAGTAATAGTAACGCTTCCATCTCCAGTGGTATTCAGAGTGCCAAAAGAGTGATGTCCAGAAATTGTTTTGGTAGCCCCTCCTGCGCCACCACCAGTAGCAGCACCGCCGCCGGCACCGCCGCCGCCGCCATACCATCCAGCGCCGCCACCGCCGGCACCATTCCAACTACTTGCCCCTGCATCTGTTCCACCATTACCGCCATTAATTCCACTACCATTGGTCCCGCTCGTGCCTGGATTTAAATCAAAAGGTTCTCCTGCTAAACCTGGTGTAGATGTAGTAGCCGCATACCCGTACTGATACCTTCCATTAACAATATAAGTTGGATTAACTGGTTGATTCCCATTACTAGCTGTTCCAGTTGCATTGTTACCTGCATTTCCTCCAGAATAATTACTATCTGTGGCATTACCTGCACCACCACCACCGCCTCCAGCAACTACTAAGGCATTGGCATTGGCCGGTGAAGATGAGGTAAAAACCCCTGACAATCCTCCACCTGCACCACCATAATTAGTGCCTGAACCTCCGCTTCCGCCAAAACCATATTTTGGTGTTGTAGATTGTCCTGGAAATCCTCCAACAACCACATACAAAATTTGTCCTGGTGTAACGTTTAAAGTTGTGGTAATATTGGCTCCAGCACCACCCGCTTGACCTCTTGCTCCGGTTCCGCCTTTTGCACCAATAGCATTTATCTGAATCGAAGTAACTCGATTGGGCACAATAAAACGTTGCACTTCACCAGTATAAGAAAATGTTTGGGTGTAAATACCGATTGGTTTTCTTAAAGCGATATTCCGCGCCATTAGTTGCGCATTTGAATCTATAGAGAGAAAAATAAAAAATAGTATAAAAGTAAGTTTTCGCATGTTTTAAAAAATACTATCTCCAAATACAAATCCAGTAGTTGTGGTATTCATTACTAAACCCACCACACTATTGGTAGCTCTTGTAGTAAATCCATTGGAAGAATTCAAAATCACACTGGACCCTGTTAGTGTAATAGTGCCTGATCCTCCTTGAATTATTTGACAACTAAACCCAACAGGTAAATTATTTGGAACCGTAACAATACTATTGGATGAAGAAGTAATTAAAAAGACTTTGTTATTATCCGTAGCTGCCAATGTGAACCCAGATGATTTAGTGTTATCAATAATAAGCCCTCCTGAAATTTGAATCCAAGCCGAGCCGTTCCAATAGTAATAGCCCGGAACTACGTTATTGGGTGCGCTCCCAGCTGAATTGGTATTGTAAACCAGAAGCCCTGTTGCATTAGCAGATGTTCCAACAATAGGTGAAAAGACATTGCTCGCCGTTAATGCTACTCTTGGCGGTAAAAACCCTTTGTCTGTTGCCATTACTTCTAATTTTGCCGAAGCATTAGGTGTAGTGGTGCCAATACCCGTTTGGGCAGTAGCTACAAGGCTTATAAATAAAAATGTCAAATAAAATTTTTTCATAACTATCTGATCCAAATTTGATGTAATGTATGATAACTAGCACTATTGTTAAAATCATCTACTTCCCAACGGTAATTATGCCCTTTGATACCCCAATGATATGCTCCACTTACCCAAAATGGAAAGTTGGTCATGGCGAGATCGTATTGGTCTGTGAAATAATTTGCTGTACTTCCCGGGAGTACTGCATTATGACCTGTCAAGGCAGTATAATTTGATGCAATACCACTCATACTCCCGACACCTGTTTTAAAGTAGGAAATCGTGCCACTATGCGAAGTTTTAAAATTAATCATTCTTGTGTGTGCATTGGTTGCACCATAAATTCGTAATTCAGAAAACGTAAACTTACTTAAATACGTATTGGATACATGCCCCCAGGTTGTTGTAGAGCCAGATTCATCTGTACCTAAAGCAGTAGATCCTAAAACGGGCAATGCAGCAGCAAATGTTTTTAATAAAGGATCTGTTCCTCCTTTATGTAAATAATTCAATACCAATGTCCATCCGCCGCCATCGGTGGTCATATCGCAATAACAAGTGGTACTTGCTGCCGACCCAGCTCCATCTGGATCTATAGTATATTGACCTGAAGGTGTCATTGGGTAATAATCCAATATTTCTTTACACGATTTTAAGCTATTCAGGGCAGGACCTGGTTTCCATTTGCCGGTACCTGACAATTGTAATTTTCCTGTTTCTGAAAAATTTATTTTTCCACTATAAAAAGTACTTCCATTTGGAACGGTAATCGTATGTCCATTTTGTATGGTGATCCCATTAGCTACCTGTATAGGGGTTGCCCAGGTGGAAGCCAAATTAAAATCTCCTGAAGTGGTGGAGTTGGTTTGCGCAATGCTCATCCCAAAACACAACAAATAAATACTACAATATCGCCATTTAATTCTCATCATTTATTGTTTAAGTAATAGACCTAGGCGCATGGTCATGTGCCCATACCTTTCTGTGGGTGTTACGCGCACATATTTAGCATATTGTACCTCTGGAAAATAGGTATACACTTTGGTATTTTGGTCAGAATTCAAGGCTCGGTCTGTATAAATACGCGTCCAGTCTGAATTATTCATGCTGACATCAATATGTGCTTTAGTGACCCATTGAGGACTATTTTGCCTACCTTGAGTGACAATTCCTGCGATATAAACGGGGGTGGGATAATTTAATATAATAAATTGTCCCGAATCATTGGCACCCACAGACCAACCCTGCGGTGAATCAATCCAGGGAGTTAGGTGGTAACCATTTGTTGTAGATGGACTTGGAGCATTTGCATAAAATGAATCTCCAGACCAAATAGAGGTTGAAAGCACTTGCCAGTAGATAGGTTCTGAATTCGTTGTCGGACTGTGCACCACGGTACTAGTGCTATTAGAGGTCCCTGGAGTCCATTTACTGGTGGCATCTGTGAAAACTATTTTTCCTGTTCCCGATAAGACGAGTTTATTTGTATTTAAAGTAGTAGCGCTATTGACGGTATAAGTATGCCCGTCATTGATTTGTAGACCGCCAAACGCATTGGACTTATTGGAAACTATTGCTGTTGATAGCGTATTTCCCGAACTTAATGTAAACGCCATATCGTTATTATGAACAATATAACTGGAATACACTCCTGTATAATCAGATCCAGCGGGGAAATCCGCACTGATTTCAACGATGTAACCACTAACACCTCCCGAATTCGTTGCAGATAAATCATTCCAACATGTATTGCCATTCCATTTAGCAACAGCATAATCCTCAGTATGATTGTCACCATTAGGCTCTCCACTACACCAATTGTTATATTGGCCTGCAATATTTCCCGCCGTTGGTCCATTTTGTGTTTTAATTGTAGTTCCTAATTCAGGTCCTGCATCTATTTTCCAGGTACCATCGATAGTCGTTCCCGCATCAGAAAGCGCAATCCAAATATTACTACCTGTAATATTGGTGTTAATAAAATCTTGTTCTGATTGAGAGGTTATCGTGACTAAATAAGGTGTTTTTCCTTTAAATGAGCCCTGTGCAGCTGCACCTGACTTTGCATTCGGATAAGTGATAGCAGAACTGGAAACATATTTATAGAAATGTTTGTTTATCGGATTGTATTTATAATTGGCATCATAATTAGAGACTTCAATGTTAATTCGAACGGCAGTTTTAATACTACCCATAGAAAGAGTCATTGCTGCCAAGGCCGTATTGATATTGTCACGGGTGCCAAAAAAAACAATACTACTTACCGAAGACCAAGTGGTATACCCTGTGTTTAAGGAAAGACCCGTAGTAGTAGGAAACGAAAGTCTCGCTCCACTATGGTAGTCCAAACTTACACTTACTAAAATTTGCTCTGTATTATTCACCCAATTCACCACAAAATTTCCTGGGTCAACATTGGTAGCATTGGCTTCAAAAGTAAGTGGTGTTGGGGCCGTGATCATCTGTCCTAACACCGTCCCATTAGCAAGAAAAAAAAAGAATATAACAAGCTTTTTCATCCCTATTTTTTTCTTTTTTTGGACAGTTGTTTTACTTTGATTTGCAATTGTTCAATTTGCTTTTGTTGCTCTTTCATAGCTTCTACTAAAAGCGCTACCAACTTGTCGTATTTTACAGAGCGGTATTCCTCTTTGGACTTGTCTTTTGAAACTATTTCAGGAACCACTTTCTCGACTTCTTGGGCAATCAATCCCAATTCGTTTTGAGCGCCAAAGTCTTTTTCTGGAAAGTCTTTCTGGTTCCAATTAAAATATACTCCTTGTAAGGCTTTTACTTTGGCTAAGGCATTGTCAACAGGATGAATATTAGTCTTGAAACGACGGTCGGAAGTACCCGCAACCGAGTTGGCCGTAATATCGCCACTGACATATAATTTTGTGGAAGGGTTGTTAATTCCAATCCCTACATTGCCGTTTTCTAAAATTGCTAAACCATTAGTTTCAGAGGTTCCGCCAAATATTCGTAGCCTAGCATTCGCTGAGGTGGTTCCATACTGATCAATCGTCCAATCTGAAACGCTACCATTTAATGATTTTTTGATAACAATTTGACCTCCTTCATTTTGATTAGCTGATGGATTTAACACTAATTCAGCAGCAGTACTAGTCCCATCTGCTTTTCCAACAGTTAATAAACTAGTTGGTGTATTGGTGCCAATTCCTACAAAACCCCCATTAGGGTTCAATGCTAAATTATAATAGGTGCCATACCCCCCTTTATCTCTGGCTTGCAACCAAGAAAAAGTACTTGAACTACTTAACCCAAAATCCAATACGTGGGTCCCCACCGTGGCGCCCAAACGGAAATTACCATTGGCTGTTGTGCCAGAGGTGGCAGGATCAGCTTTGGCAGTTACTACTTCTAATTTATTCACGGGTGCTGTGGTGCCAATACCCGTTTGAGCCGTTAGAAAAAAACCGCTCAATAATAAGACTAGGGTAAAACTATTTTTATAATCCATATTTTGTCTTTGTTGCGTTATAATTTTGAAATACTTCGTCAGTTGTTATTGCTCGATTATAAATTTGAGCAGATCCAATATATCCGTTAAAAGTTACCAAACCATTTGTTCTTGCATCACCTAACCAAAGATTACTATTAGCTGCAGTTGATCTTGCCGCTCCGGTTATAACATTGCCATCATTAGTTCCATTTAGATACATCTGTAAATTTCCATTAGAAATCGTGAACCCAACATAGTACCATATATTTGAATTCAATGGCGTAACACCAAACATATCACTTTTGTTCGTTGTGAATAAATGTTGATAAACATTGCTACCATTATTGAATAAATCATAGTGAAAATCAGAACCTCCTGAATTTCCTAACACATCTGAAAACCATTTTGTCATAAAAATATTCCAATTGCTTCTTAATGTGGTTGCTTTAACCCAAACAAAAACACTAATATCGCCAGTAGGGAAATTGGTAGGTGTTTTTCCAAAATCAATGTAATCGGCGTTTCCATCAAAATAAAAAACCCCTTGAGCGGTTGTATTATAAGCAGTATTCCCTCCTAAAACACCTGTAGCATTACCTTTTAAATCAGTTACAGCAGTTCCTGCCTTAGGATATACATACCAATTGCTTGGATCAATTGATAATACCAATCCATTAGGTAAAACTTCTTCTGAACTCAATTCTTCTATATCTTGATACCATACAGTACCCGATGTTTCAGAAGGCTTTTGCCAAAACAAATACAATTCGTCACCTAAGGTATTTTCCATGAATCGAGCCCGAAAAGTATACTTTTTTCCGGCCACTAAACTAATGGATCCTGTATGGGTACCCCGGGGAGAAGCACCATGACCTCCATAATGATTGGCAACATTAGTACCGTTAATAAATACATCAACCGCATCGTCACCTTCTATGGTAAATTTATAAATCCCTGTTTGTTTCGGAATAAAATAACCGCTAACGATGAGGCCGTATTGTTCTCCATTAAAACCCGAATAGGGTGTGGTGTTACTAATAGCCGATTTAAACTGGTCGGTATTACTAAAATTAATCAAATTAGATGCTGAAGAGGAAGTGCTATTAGTAGTCCCGTTGTTGGTGGGTAGTGGTACTACATTTTGTAATTTAAAAGTTCCATAGGTCCCGAAAAAACCGTCCATTTGACTCTCATTATCCGGAAACACTAAATTGGCATTTAAACTGTACAAACTATAATATAACTTACCATTCCCTTTTCCTCTGTTTGATTCATAGCTGGGGTAATAGCTAGGCAGTAGTTGCGCCTGCATGCTCAAGGAAAGAAATAGTAAAATAAGTACAATTGTCTTTTTCATTAATTACTCATTTCTCCAGATACAATATACACTCCGCCTACATACAATATAGTCGCTATGGCATATTGTCCAGCTGTTTTTGTAAAACTATTTCTATTGCTAAAAGTCCCTGAAAAAGTAACTTGACCCGTTCCCGATTGTAAAATCATGCAATTAAAACCTTCCGGAATTCCTGTTGTAGGCAAGCTCAACGTAATAGCTGAAGTACATCTTAAAATCATCCCATTATCAGTTACCGCAATAGCTCTATTAGAGGCTTCTGCGCTGACATTAGAAACAAAACCGCTCAATTTAGAAGTGGCTGCGTTACCTCCAGTCAAATTGCCAGCAATGGAGACATTCCCAGCAGTATAACTAATATCATTTCCTGATCTCGTCCAATCCATATTAATTCGGGTCCAAACAGGACTTGCAGAAGTACCTGAATTCACATAAAACCCAGAAGTCGTATCTGTTTGATAGATTAATAAACCTGCGGCAGGTAAGGTAATGGCGTTCTTTTGGGCAGCCGTCATTCGTGGTGCTAAAAACCCTTTATCAGTAGCAAACACATCCAACTTTGCCGAGGCATTTGGCGTAGTAGTCCCAATACCCGTTTGGGCTTTCCCATTAAGGAAAACCAAAAACAACATTAGTACTAGTACTCCTTTTCTCATGCTGTAGTAGATTAAAATAAGGCTCTTAATACATTCCATTGAGAACCGTCTGAAACTAGTTTGATCCAGTTGTTAGACGCTTCGATACCGATACTTACGGTATTTACTGCAGTATTGGCACTGTCAATATATATCTTCCCGGTTGAAGTTGGAGTAATTGTAATTCCAAAAGCCGTTTTATTTTTAATAGTTATTTCCTTACCTAAATTACTAGCAGCAGGATCTGGTATCGTAAATGTTCCAGCAGCCGTTCCGTTGTAAAACACAATAGATTCTGCTAAGGTGATCGCATAGCCCGCTGTTCCAGTTACAACTGCGGATCCAGAGGCATTTGTCCAAGTGGCTAAACCATTCGCATCCGAAGTCAATACTTTTCCTGCACCTTGAGTTCCATCAGCAATTTTGACTTGACCATTTACCGTAACAATCCCTTTATTAGCCGCTGTTGTCGAAGTTCCTGGTGTTAACACAATATTTCCTCCTAGTCCAGAACTATTTCCATTTCCAGCTGTAATGTTAACACTACCTCCTACATTAGTGCCTCCAGTACCTGCATTCTGAGCCGCAATAGTAGAACTATTTCCGTCAGTAGATGCTGTAGCTGAATTCGGCACTACCGTTAAGGCCCCATACAATTGTGATTTTTGAGTTGCACTATTTCCAATTGTTGTTGTATTAGACCCTAATCCCACCGTTCCTGCTGTTCCATTGTAACCCGAAAGGACAATTTCATTGTTATCGCCATTGGCCAATGGTCGAACGTCATATCCAATCAAGACACTGTTTAAACCGGTTGAATTTAATGTTGATCCTGAGCCTACATAATTACCAGCATAAGAACCTAACATGATATTTTTCCCTCCAGTTGTAATGTTGAAACCTGCGTTAGAGCCTAGAAATAGGTTTTGTGATCCTGTAGTTAGTGAATAACCCGAATAAGAACCCATTGAAACATTAAACTCTCCAGTATTTCCTGAAGCATTAGGTGACATTAAAGCACGAAATCCAACTGCAGTATTATAGCTACCTTCTCCATTAAAGTAAGCGTATCTTCCAAAAATGGAATTCTGTATACCCGTAGTGTTTTTATACAATGATTCAGATCCAACAGCAGTGTTTTCTGTACCAGATGTGTTTGAATACATTGCATTTGATCCGATTGCAGTATTGTCAGATGATGATGAATTGTTTGATTTTAATGCATAAGATCCCACGGCAGTATTATCTGTTCCGGTAACATTAGCAGCTAAAGCATAAAAACCAAGACCTGTATTATATGATCCACTAGTATTAGCACCCAAAACATAATTACCAATCGCAGTATTTGCTCCTGATCCCGATGTACTACTTGATGATAATGCACTTATACCGAAGGTTGTATTTGCATTGGTAACAGCGACACCTTTTCCTCCTCTACCTACTGTCAAACCATTCACAGTTAAATCATAAGACCCCAAGTTGACTGCTCCTGTTGCACCTGTATAAGGGACAGCGCTTAAAGTTGTCCAGCTTGCTATACCACTAGTATCGGTCGAGGTCAACACTTTGCCAGCGTCTGGAGAGCCTCCTGCAATACTTATGGTTCCGGTAATTTTAGTGTTCCCTCCTACGTTTAAATTTTCAACAATTCCTACTCCACCTGCTACTTTGAGAGCACCTGTAGTAGTAGTAGTTGAACTAGTTGCATTTGGAAGATCTAAAGCTCCCATGATACGGGCAGAAGTTGTAGTAGACGACCCAATTAAAGTTGTATTCGATCCTAAACCTACGGTTCCTGCTGTTCCATTATAACCTGAAATTACGATTTGATTCGTTTGACTGTCAGCGGCAGGTCGTACATCGTACCCAATTAGGACGCTATTTGTACCTGAACTATTAGCAAGTGATGCCGAAGCAATTTTACTTCCTGCCAAACTTCCCACAAAAATGTTTTTGGAACCGGAGCTGATTTTATCTCCTGCATTGGCACCAAAAGCGGTATTATCAATTCCAGTAGTATTTAATAGTAATGATTGATATCCCAATCCAGTATTGGATGTTCCAGTAGAATTGCTAAGTAATGTCCCTGATCCTACAGCGGTATTAGAAACGATAGCTCCACCACCTCGTCCAAAACCAATGCCTTGTACGCGTAAAGCGTAGTTGGTTAAACCAGCATAAGATCCATTCGAGAATGTTGGATTAATATCTAGTCCTACTAAAATATCTGCATCGGCTGCAGCCGTTAGTGTTGGAGTAAATTTAGTTCCTGTCGCAAGACCAGAAGTAGCAGTCAATGCAGGAGAAAATGTTTTTGCCCCTGCAAAGGTTTGCGTTCCGGTTGTCACTATACCACCGTAGCTGGCGCTAGCAGGTTCTAAATTCAAATTCACTCCTGATATTGTGGCACCATTGGCATTGGGCGTGCTTCCAATGGCAGTCATAGTGGTAACGCCTGCTGGTGTTGTCCAAGTCCCCAATCCATTGGCATCTGAGGTCAATACTTTTCCTGCTCCTGCTCCATTAGTAACTGTTAAGGTTCCGGTAATTTTAGCATCGCCCCCCACGTTAAGATTCTCTACAATACCAACTCCACCTCCTACTTTTAGCGCTCCAGTTGTTGTTGAGGTTGAAGTAGTCGCATCCGGGAGATCTAAAGCTCCAAATACTTTGGCTTGAGTGATTAATGAATTTCCTAGTACAGTTGAATTGTTTCCAAGTCCTCTTGCATCGTATCCAATTACAATTTCATTAGTTGATGTGGAGTTTAACGGTTTAGTTTCAGCACCAATAAAAACACTTTTATTAGAAGAAGTTACTCCTGCATCGTTAGTATCTCTAAAACCGGCATATTTTCCAACCCCGACGTTGTTTGAACCCGAAGTTGCGTTAAGAAAAGTTCCTTGACCTACCGCCACATTGTATTGTCCCGTTGTCAAATTAGAAAATGATCCCGTTCCTACTGCAGTATTTCGATCATTTGTAGAATCACCCAGTACTTTAAGGGCATCACTTCCAATAGCAGTA
>JACCDI010205144.1_pt1 | contig 11834 bp, 8 predicted proteins | sample 7442791 | NCBI WGS metagenome assembly JACCDI01 (sample SAMN15323434, study PRJNA562643) | freshwater metagenome | isolation source: river surface water | place: USA:Blue River Watershed | collected 2017-08-15
CGTGGGAGAGTAAGTCGATGCCGATTTTTAAAAGCCTCACAGAAATGTGAGGCTTTTTTTTTGCTTAAATTTACTACATGGGAATTGTCCAAACTGATGCTGTCAAAACTTCTTTCCTTTCTTTGATAGGATTGGTGTTGGGTTATTTAAATAAAGGCATTCTTTTTATCATGCTTTTTTCTACTGCTCAGGTAGGAGTCGTTAATCTTTTGCTGAATGTGGGTCTCTTATTTGCACAATTTGCAAATTTGGGCACAACTTATTCCACCTGGCGTTTTTTCCCGTTCTTCAGAAACGATAAAAAAAACAATTACGGTTTCCTCTTGGCTAATAGTCTCTTAGTTTTGTTAGGGATTCTTGTTTTTGGATCATTATTATATGGGTTAAAAGACATTGTTATTCAAACGTATCAAGAAAAGTCTGCCCTTTTTACTTCTTATTTCGATCTAATTCTTCCTTTAGGAATTGCGTTGGTTTATTTCCAATTATTTGAAAATTACCTGCGTGGCATGAAACAGAATGTGCTACCAGTTTTCTTACAGGAAATTGTTTTGCGTTTTTGCACAACGTTAGTTTTAATTGGATTTTGGTTGAAGTGGTTGGAATTCAATGAGTTTATCTGGGTTTATATTTTTATTCACTTTATCCCAACACTGTATTTACTGCTTTATTTATTGTGGCATAAGGAATTGACCTTAAGATTTTCTCACATTCAAATACCTCGGAAATTTCAAGGCATCATGTTTTCTTATACAGGTTTTAGTTATGTAAATTCTTTGGCAACGTTGTTAGTGATTTCTATGGATGCCCTTATGATTGCAAAGTTCAAGGGGTTGTCACAAACTGGGATTTACACTACCATGCTCTTTTTAATTTCGGCCATTATTTTTCCCTATCGTGCTATTTTGCGTGTGGCCACTCCTTTAGTTTCACTTCAGTGGAAGGAAAGAAATAAGGCTGGTATGCAGGAACTTTATCAGAAAAGTTCGTCTGTAGGTTTATTGCTTTCTTTGTTGGGTTTTCTTGGTGTTTGGATTGTAATTGATGAGCTTTTTACCTTAATTCCAGCTTATGCAGCAGGAAAGTGGGTGTTTTTCTTTTTGATGATGGGACGAATTGTCGATATGTATTTTGGTTTGAATGCGGTAATTTTTTCCACTTCAAAGAAATACAGAGTAGATTTATTCTTTACGGTCTTATTGATTGTTGGAGTTTATTTAGCTAATTTGTGGTTAATTCCTATTTATGGAATGGTTGGTGCAGCAATTTCCACAAGTGCCGCCTATTTATTTTATAATGTGCTTCGGGGTTGGTATATTTTCAGAGCTTACCAGTTAAGTCCTTTTACACCAAGACAATTGCTTTTGTTTTTAAATGCACTTTTCGCCTTCTTTTTCTTTGCTTTTTTAGATACGAGCATTTTTGATCGGGGTCATGTACAACTATTTGCAAGTTTTATCGTTAAAGAGGTATTATTATGCCTGATTTTTGTACTTCCGATTTATTATTGGAATCTTGAACCTGAATCAGTCAACTACTTCAAACAAATCAAGAATAAATGGCTCAAAAAATAGTAGCGTTTATATTATTTTTCTCCATGCTTCCGGCAATCAGTTCGTTGCGTGCACAAGCAATTGACCCTGATGACTCTTTTACATTTGAATTGAGCTTGCCCAATGCAATGGGAAACAAACCCTTTCAGTTGATCATGCAAGGTTTGGTTCATGCCAATTTACATTATCAATATGCGCTTTCTTCAGGCCTGTATGCCGGAGCAGGTGTTCATTATTCTTATTTTGCGATCAATGAATTTAGGGTGCCTACTAAAGTATATGGAGGCATTCATTCTGGTGCCGCTTTTTTGAAAATGGGGCATGAAAAGTTTTGGTCCGAACGCTTCGGAACAGACATTGGCCTGCGGGTAGGTGCGGTTAGAAGTTATGTAGTATCTGATCAATTAACAGCCCAGGGAATCACTGCCAAAGAAGTGAATTCTTTCTATATCGAGCCCAATGTGAGTTTGATCTTGAGTTCTGATGTGAATCAAAGTTTTAGATTAAGTATTGGTTTACCTATTTATGGTTATTCCTTTACACCTCAGTTAATTGGCTTAGAAAGTGATTTCGGATATGGCCCTGAAGAATACCTCAAAAACTCCACTTTTTTAAGTGTAGGATTTGGTTATACTTACTATTTGAACGGTAAGAAAAGTACCGCTCCAGGCTTCGACGATTAAGTTTGAAGTACCCCAACTTTGTAGTCAGGTAAAGTGCCTTCATGGCTTGACATGTCAATACCTAAAGAAATGATTTTTCGGGTTTCTTTTGGGTCAATGATGGCGTCTATCCAGAGTCTGCTTGCCGCGTAATAAGGCGAGATTTGCTCGTCATAGTTTTTCTTGATGCGATCAAGAAGCTCTTTTTCGCGTTCTAGGCTGATTTCTTCTCCTTTTGCTTTTAGTGTAGCTACCTCAATTTGTAATAATGTTTTTGCTGCAGCAGCACCAGACATTACGGCAATTTCAGCTGTAGGCCATGCTACAATGAGTCTAGGGTCGTAGGCCTTTCCGCACATGGCATAATTTCCTGCCCCATATGAATTTCCAATAACCACTGAAAACTTTGGTACTACGCTATTTGCCATGGCATTGACCATTTTGGCGCCATCTTTAATGATGCCTCCGTGTTCGCTCTTTGAGCCAACCATGAAGCCAGTGACGTCGTGTAAAAATACTAAAGGAATTTTCTTTTGATTGCAGAGCATGATGAAGCGGGCTGCTTTGTCTGCAGAATCTGAATAAATAACGCCTCCAAATTGCATTTCACCTTTCGCATTCTTGACAATTTCACGGTTGTTCGCTACGATGCCAACACTCCAGCCATCAATTCGGGCATAGGCCGTTACAATTGATTTACCAAAACTTGGTTTGTATTCATTGATAGAATCTGCATCTACAATTGCTTCTAGTAGGCTTTTTGTTGAATAAGGCTTAGAGCGATCTGCAGGCATGATTCCGTATACTTGTTCCGGGCTAATTTTTGGAGCGAGTGCCTCAGATCTTTGGAAATTTACTTTTTGAGGATGCCCTATGCGCGACATCAGGTCTCTAATTTTGAGCAAACAAGCCTCATCGTTAGGAACTTTGTAGTCACAAACGCCAGAAATTTCGGTTTGCGTAGTAGCACCGCCAAGCGTTTCGTTGTCAATATCTTCTCCGATTGCGGCTTTTACTAAATAAGACCCAGCCAAGAAAATGGTTCCGGTTTTATCTACAATCAAAGACTCATCTGACATAATTGGTAAATAGGCCCCACCAGCAACACAGCTCCCCATTACGGCAGCGATTTGTGTGATTCCCATTGCAGACATTTTGGCGTTGTTTCTAAAAATTCGACCAAAGTGCTCCTTATCGGCAAAGATGTCTTCTTGCATGGGTAAGTAAACACCTGCAGAATCTACTAAGTAGATAATTGGCAGTTTGTTTTCCATGGCAATTTCTTGCGCCCTTAGGTTTTTCTTTCCTGTAATTGGAAACCAAGCACCTGCCTTAACCGTGGCATCATTAGCCACTACAATACATTGTCTACCACTGACATATCCAATAACAATAACAACACCACCAGCTGGGCAGCCGCCATGTTCTTTGTACATACCAAAACCGGCAAGCGCCCCTAATTCGAAAGAAGGGGTGTTGGGGTCTAGTAAGCGTTCGATGCGTTCTCGGGCGGTTAGTTTGCCATTTGCATGGTGTTTTTCTATTTTGGATTTTCCGCCTCCGAGGTGGATTTTATTGAGTTCTAGTTCTAATGCGCGAATCTTTAAGCGCATTTGATCTTCATTAAAATTGAAGTTGAGTTCTTGTGTTGAGGCCATGTGTTGATTGAGTTTCAAATATACGAAATGTCAGCTTTCTATCTTGTTATGTTGGGGCTTTTTCCTATTTTCATGCACGCAATTAAATAGACAAAAATTATGCAACAAGGTTCAGACTCTACAGCACCAGAAAAGACTAAAAAAAACAGATTAACGCTTTATATTTTGGTTGCAATGTTATTGGGCGGTATTTTAGGAGCCTTTGTTCATAGCAATTACAGTGCGTCAGCAGCGGCTCAATTTAGCACACACATCAAGTTGCTTGCAACCATTTTCATTCGCTTGGTTCAAATGATCATTGCTCCTTTGGTTCTAACAACCCTGGTTGTAGGAATTGCTAAATTAGGCGATATCAAATCTGTAGGTCGAATAGGGGGCAGGGCCCTGGCTTGGTTTTTTACCGCGTCGTTTATCTCACTGATCATCGGCCTAATGTGGGTTAATTTCTTAAAACCCGGAGAAGGCGTCAATTTATCGAATGTTGATCAAGCTACAGCTACTGAGGTTACTGCTAAAACTCAAGATTTTTCTGTGCAGCATTTTATTGAGCATATCATTCCAAAATCGGTGTTTGAGGCGATGTCTACCAATGAAATTCTTCAGATTGTCATTTTCTCTATATTCTTTGGACTAGCAGCGGCATCTATCGGAGACAACGTCAAACCCGTCATCAACGCTTTGGATAAGACCTCCCACATCATTTTGAAAATGGTCAATTTCGTCATGAAATTTGCGCCAATTGGCGTTTTCGGTGCCATAGCTGGGGTTTTTGCGGTCAAAGATATTTCTGAATTAATGTTCACGTACACCAAGTTTTTTAGTTCTTTTCTTGTCGGTATTGCATCGCTTTGGCTTGTGCTCTTGTTAGTCGGTTATCTGTTTTTAAGAAATCATTTAAAGACCTTACTTAAACGCATTGTCAGCCCTCTAGTGATTGCTTTTGGTACTACAAGCAGTGAAGCTGTTTTTCCGAAATTAACAGAAGAGTTAGAGCGTTTTGGTATCAAGGACCGTATCGTTTCCTTCATGTTACCCTTGGGCTACTCATTTAACTTGGACGGCAGCATGATGTACATGACTTTTGCCAGTATTTTTATTGCCCAAGTTTATGGCATCCCGCTAGATACAGGTACCCAACTCACCATGTTACTGGTCCTGATGCTCACGAGTAAAGGAATTGCAGGAGTCCCTAGAGCTAGTTTAGTGGTGGTAGCTGCTACCTGTGGTATGTTCAATATTCCGATTGAAGGAATTGCATTGATCCTTCCAATAGACCATTTTTGTGACATGTTCCGTAGTGCCACTAACGTGCTAGGTAATTCAATCGCTACAGCCGTTGTTGGCAAGTGGGAAAGTAAAAATTCCTAGATCTTACTGAAGGATCTTACTCAGTGTAGTTGGGTCAATGTCGTGCTTACCTTCAAATTCATGGATTTTGAATCCGAGATTTCTGTAGGTTTGAAGCACTTCTCCTTTCTGAGTTTCTAAAAAATAGGGGTCCAGATTTCCAATGGCAAAATGAAGATTTTCTGCTTTAGCAAAATCTTGAACTGAGACATCCGGCGGAAACACACTAGCCCATAATATGAGCATTTCAAATAAATCAGGACACGACTGATACAATCTAGCTGCAGTTGCACCACCCTGTGAGAAACCCAAAAGATAAATACGTGCTGCTGTATTTTCAGCTTTGACTTTTTCAATTAAAGCGAGCAAATAATGCGTATTTTCCTCGATATCTTGCTCGCGCCATTCTTTAGTCATCCAAGAAGCGCCAACACGGCCACTACTACCTTCTAAATAAAATCGATGAGGGCCTTCTGGCACAATAATCCCATAAGTTTGATCAAGTGCTGCAAACTTTCTAGCAAAGAACTGAGCAAGTTGCCCATAGCCATGCAAGGCCACCAGTATCTTGGATTTCCCTTTGAGTTCGTTGGTATAATAGCGACGCTTTTGGCTAAATTCAATATGTGCTTCTTTCAACATTAGTTGAGTAGGAGCTTATGAACCATCAGTTTGCCATTTTGACGAACTTGAACAAAATAGGTGCCTTTAGCTAAGCGAGAAAGATCTATTTCTACCATCGATGCAGTCATTTCAAATTGTTGGATGATTTTACCTTCAATATTTGAGATCAGCAGTTGCGCGACATCAGGATTTGTCAATTGAATTGAAATGATACCAAGACTAGGATTTGGAGAAATGGTTGCCAATAAATCTAGTTCTGAAATTCCTGAAATATCCAGACCTACACACTGACAATTGTCGTTAATGGAATCATTAATAGTGAGTGCATTGTTGTCGTCACAAGGTGATCCTGGAAGTACACAAGAATTGTCGCTCGTATTCGCCATAGGGTTGAAATTACATGCTGAAGAATCCATACAGCCCACTACGACTTGCGTTCCGATGCAATCACAATTGGCATCATAAAGATCATTGAAAGTATCAGGGTTGTTGTCGTCACAAAGTGCTCCCGGGAAAATACAAGAGTTATCATCTACGTTTGCTAACGGATTGTAATTACAAGAAAGCGGGTCTGTACAACCATTTACAATGAGTTCTCCAGCACAATTACAATCAGGATTAATAGAGTCATTGATTGTATTTGGATTGTTGTCATCACAAGGTAAACCTGGGAACAAACATGAATTGTTGTCAATATTGGCTAAAGGATTAAAGTTACAAGCTGCCGGATTCATACAGCCTGGCACAATCAGAACTCCAACACAGTTACAATTGGCATCAATGCTATCGTTCATGGTGTTTGGGTTGTTGTCATTGCACGGGCTTCCTGGTAAGATACAGGTACCACTGCTGACATTTGCTAACGGGTTGTAATTACAAGCCGCCGGATTCATACAGCCTGGAACAATGAGTACACCAGTACAGTTACAATTGGCATCAATCACATCATTCATGGTATTCGGATTGTTGTCATTGCACGGGCTTCCTGGTAATATACAGGTGCCGTTGTCAACTGTTGCCAATGGATTGTAATTACATGCTGCTGGGTTCATACAACCTAATACAGGAGCCACTGTGTTATTATAAATATAACGCGCAACTGCAAACTGAGGATTGGTTTGCGCACTGAAACCGGCAATAACTACTCGGTTATTTGGGTACAGATCCATTCCATAGGCATCATCCCAATTGGAGAAAATTGAAGTTACGGTGTGTCCGTTTGTTCCCCAGGTGGTCTCTAGAATTCCATTTGAACTGTATTTAGAAATGATGAAATCACGAGGAGCGCCAATACCCACAGCGCCTGTTGTGCCGCATGCTAAAATACTCCCATCCGGATGTGCCAATACTTCATAATAGGAATCTGAATTATTCAGATTGGTAATCGTACTACCGACCGTACCAAAAGTAGTAACCAGCGCACCAGTATTTTCATTTCTGGCTTGTAATAAAAAATCGGTGAAGGATGCGCCATCATTTCCAGTTACGACTAATTTTCCAGCAATATAATCGATGTCAAAATATCGGCTATTTTGAGACATAGAAACCCAAATGCCAGCAGTTCCAAAAGTGGTGACCGCTGAACCTGAACTGGTCATTTTTGCCATCATCGGGTAATAAGTGTTACTTATATAAGCATCGCCACAAACCACGATGTCGTTATTGCTCGCCCAACATGCACTATAGGTCATGTTTGAGTTACCATTTGAAAGTATGGATTTACCCGCAGTGCCAAAACTTAAATCTTGCACACCATTGAGGTCGCAACGAGTGGCAGCAATGCGGTTGGTTGTGAAACCAGGCAGTTTACTAGAGCCAACAAGGGTAATATGTGTGCTCGATAATAAGATTTTACGGGCGTAGTCTTCGCTGGCATCGATGTCGTTAGCAAATACACCATTTGTACCGAAAGAAGTGTTCAGCGTACCATTTGAATTAAGGCAAACTAGTGCAAACTGCGGATTTGCTGCCGTAATTGAAAGTGCACCAGCAATCAATATTTGTCCGTTGGCAAGTACTTCCATATCATAAGCGAAGTCCGAACCAGATGGGTTGGAGTGCAAGTAGTACCCATTCGTTCCAAACGTGTTGTCAATTGTGCCGTCTGCATTCAACCTAACCACACACATTTCGAGATTGCCTGAAGTTCCGGCTGTACCACAGAAAACCATTTGTCCGTTGGGTAAGGTAACTACGTCTTGCGCGTTGTCAAAACTTGTTGTTGAAACAGGGCCGTAACTCGCATAGCCAATGGTGGCAAAAGTCGGGTCTAGTGAACCAGGGGCTTGCGCTGCAGTATTTAAGATATAAAAACAACTTAAGAGTAGAATTGCGAATTTCATGTATCAAATTTTATAAGGCCTAAATTTAAGACTTATATTTGAGGGTGCGAAAATTCATACAGTACGGATTTCTATTACTGTTTGCCTATCAGTTAGTGGGCTTTTTTGCTTTTTTTGAAGTCGAGCATTACCATGTGCGCAAGCAAATCAAGAATGCAATTAAGCTTTCCGTGCCTGAAAATCAACTCATTCGTTTTCATTTCACTGAAAAAGAGTCAGCTGCACTTCATTGGGTTAAAGCTCATGAATTTAGGCTCAATGGACGTTTTTATGATGTGGTGCACAAAACAAAGAGCAATGGTATTTGGTATTATCAGTGTATCAACGATATCCAAGAAACCCAATTATTTGAACGACTAGGTTCAGCAACTGCCCAAAACCTGAGCGATACGCCACCAGCTCATCCTATGAAATCTTGGTTGAAAGTGCTTAATGAACCGATGGAAGAAATTTCCAATGAATCCTTTTTGAATATCAGCTCTTTCCCGTCACATCTAACTCATGAATTACCGAATTACCATTCCTCAAATTACCTAGATCCTTATCTAGCTCATGCATTCCCGCCTCCAGATTTTATTTAAATAGCTTTTATTTTTAATCATTAAGGTCTTTGTTTGCGCAATGACCTGCTATTTATTTAATCAAGAAAAAATGGAAAAAAATCAATTTTCCTCTCGATTCAGAGAGGTCGGGCTTTCTATTTTAGGGGCTCTAATCTATATACTTGTCGCTTTTCAAAGCTTCGGGCAAAAATTAACCATTCAGGTCAATGACGCTTTTACTACTCAACCGATTGTTGGGGTGAAGGTTAAGACTGCTGATGGAATTTATTATACAAATAACAAGGGTGAATTTGTTTTTCAAAAGCAACCCAACTCCATCGAACTTTCACATCCAGACTACCTCACCATGGTTGTTCCCTTACAAGCCGATAAAAATCAAGGTGAAAACCAACAGTTAGGAAAAGATGTTTCAATTGAAGTTGTAATTCGCTTGGAACCCAATTCTCAAACGGAAGAAGAAACGGTAGTTTCTGCCAACAGATCGCAAGAGAAAAGGAAGGATGTTGCCCAAAAAATACAAGTAATGAGGGCGGGTGAGATTCAATTTCAGCAGCAAACATCTATGGCCGACGTACTTGCACAATCGGGTTCTATTTTTGTGCAAAAAAGTCAGTTAGGTGGCGGTAGCCCGATCATACGTGGTTTCGAAACCAATAAAGTGCTGCTTGTGGTAGATGGTATTCGTATGAACAATGCCATTTATCGCGGAGGTCACCTTCAAAATGTAATTACACTAGATCAAGCTAATATGGACAGAGTTGAGCTTGTTTTTGGCCCAGGGTCTGTCGTTTACGGCTCTGATGCCATTGGTGGCGTGATGTCCTTTCAAACGAAGAGGGTGCAATTAAGCACATCTGATGAATTGTTGGTTAAGGCGGGGGCTTATACGCGTTACTTTAGTGCTGCAAATGGTTACGCAGCCAACGCACAAGTCAATGTGGCAAATCGTCGCTTTGGTTCGCTTACTTCTTTTTCATATGCTAATTATGGCGATCTCAGACAAGGGGCAAGACGCTCCGCTGCAATAGGCAATTTAGGGGTGCGCAATTGGTATGTGGAGCGCATCAATGGACAAGATAGCATGGTCACTAATTTAGATAGCAACTTACAAGTAGGTTCTGGCTATTCACAATACGATGTGCTTCAGAAATTCTCCTTCGCTCAAAAGACAGGTGTTTTGCATCAACTCAACTTACAGTTGTCTAATTCAAGTAATATTGATCGCTATGATCGCCTGACACAACTTTCTGGTTCTAAACCAAGATTTGCTGAATGGTACTATGGGCCACAATTTAGATTACTGGCGGCTTATACCTTAGAGCTATCAAACGCAACCAAGTTTTATGATCAAGCGAGATTGATAGCAGCTTATCAAGGGATCGAAGAAAGTAGAATAGATAGAAGGTTTAAGAAAGATACGCGTAATCACCGCATCGAGAATTTGAATATCTATACGCTGAATTTAGATTTGATGAAGAAAATTGGCAAGCATGAATTGCGCTATGGTGCCGATGCTTATTTAAATCAAATAAATTCTACTGCTTTTGCAGAGCAGATTATTACAGGAGAGCAATCTGCTCTTGATACGCGTTATCCTGATGGAGGCTCGAAAATGCAAGGTGCTGCATTGTATGCGTCGCATACTGTTGAGATTTCGGAAAAGTTAATTTTAAATGACGGTCTGCGTTTGTCTCAAGTAGCTTTGAACGCCCAGTTCATTGACCAAACTTTCTTTCCATTTCCATTTAATTCGATCCAGCAAAATCACCTTGCTTTAAACGGAAATCTTGGTTTAATTTACCTACCAACTAAAAATTGGAAGTTGACCTTGAATGGTTCAACAGCCTTCAGAGCACCAAATGTCGATGACCTTACTAAGGTTTTTGAATCGGTGCCAGGTAAAGTTGTAGTTCCAAATCCAAATTTGAAAAGTGAATATGCTTATAATGGAGAGTTAGGGATTCAGTATGCATTGAATAAGCGACTCACGGTTGCTACTAATTTGTATGCTACCTATTTAACGAATGCACTTACGGTTCAAAACGGAACCTTTAATGGCTCAGATAGTGTGCTTTACGATGGCGAAATGAGCGCCGTCCTGACAACAACGAATGCTGCCAGAGCTAGAGTGCTAGGTGCAGAACTTATGTTAAATGCAAAGATTGCCAATAACTTTTCATTGCAAGCCACTTATAATTTCACGCATGGTCGTATCCTAACCGATACCATTCCTTATCCTTTAGATCATGTTGCTCCGGCTTTTGGTAAGGCTTCCTTGATTTATCAGAAAACTAAAGTGCGTGCTGAATTTTTTGTGCAGTATTCCGGTTGGAAAAAACTCGAAGATTATAATTTAATTGGAGAAGATAATTTCGCTTTTGCAACGCCAAACGGAATGCCAAGCTGGTATACCTTGAACCTTAGATTGAATTATTCCGTCAATCAAAATTTCAGCATTCAAGCGGCCTGCGAAAATATCTTAGATACGAATTACAGATCATTTGCTTCGAATATCTCAGCTCCAGGAAGAAATTTCATGCTGACGTTAAGAGGCAATTTCTAAGCGCAGATTAACGTGTAACTATTTTTACAAAAGAAAAGGCGGGTTATAAACTCCGCCTTTTTGTTTGATTAGAAATTTAAATTGTGAAAATTAGCGCTGATCAAGTGTTGCATATTTACCTTCTTTTGTCAAGTAAAAGAAAGTATACTTGATCTTTTCAATTGGCTTGATGCTTGGTATAAACGTATTTTTATCTTCTCCTTGTGGCAATGCGCCTAATTGAGCCTCCATGACAAAGATATTCTTTTGAGGTCCGTAAGAACCTGCACCAAATTCAAAATGATACGCCTCTGTTAGACTTGTGCCTAAGCCGTCAAAATTTTTAAATTGAAAAATACGTCGTGGGGTATGATTGCTGACCGTATAAAAGTCTTTGTAACTCGCGTTGCGAATGCGAAAATCAACGAGAATGTCTTTATAGTCTTCAGAACTTATATTTTCAAAAGTGACATTCAGCGGCAAAAGTGGGGAGGATGGAATGGCTATCGGTGGTGACAACATATCGAGTTTGCCATCAAAAAA
>JACCDI010501484.1_pt1 | contig 11834 bp, 10 predicted proteins | sample 7442791 | NCBI WGS metagenome assembly JACCDI01 (sample SAMN15323434, study PRJNA562643) | freshwater metagenome | isolation source: river surface water | place: USA:Blue River Watershed | collected 2017-08-15
AAATTCTTTGAGCGTGATTGGAAAGAAGAACTAGAGGTTGATTGCTATTTTCTAGACATCCTAAATAATCGAAACCTTTCAAATCAAGTAGCTGAGACATTTCATGTACATCATGAATCGCCTCAACTAATTGTTATTCGTAACTCTGAATGCATTTTAGATGCATCTCATTCAGATATTTCTGTCGAAGAAGTAGAAGAAGTACTTTCTAAGTAAATTAATAATTAAAGGCCCAAGATTGAATTAAGTCGGGGTGTAGGCTTTGAGCTACCGGACAAGTTCTTGCTGTATGCTCAATGATTTTTCGCTCTTTTTCGTTGAAATTTGCATCAGCTGGGAAATTGACAGCTACTTGAATTTCGCCAACTCTGCGAGGGTCTGACTTCATGATTTTAGTAATCTCAATTCTAGTACCTCTTAATCGCTCCTCAAAGCCTTGAGTTCTGGCCGCAATACCAACCACTGTAATCATACAACTGCCTAATGAAGCAGCTAATAAATCAGTTGGTGAAAACGATTCTGCTTTTCCTTGGTTATCTAATGGAGCGTCGGTAATTATTTTAGTGCCCGAATAAAGATGTTGAGCTTCGGTTCTTAGTTCGTCAATATAAATAGTTTCGATGGTTGGCATAATTTTATGAATTTTACGTTGTGCTTATAATTGAATTATAAATTTGCATAATTATTGTTTAATATTGAATATGTATCGCCAATTACTTTTCATTTTTACGCTTTATCTCTTTGGGCATACAAATTTCGCTAAAGCTCAATCTTCTTCTTTAAGCACTTTTAAAGATGAAGAAGCTACAAGATTTGTGTACAAAAAAGAATGGAGTGGAGGTGCAACCCTTAATAATAGGGGCTTTGGCGCAATACTTAGGTACTCTATCATACCAACCAACTTCATGAAAATTCAATTCGAGTCAGAATTGGTTAAACTAAAACATTCAAAAGAAATTAAAGTAGTAAACCCTTACTACAACAATTCAAAATCATACGTATACGGCAAAGAAAATGTGTTCTACCCTTTTAGAACAGGTGTTGGTTCGCAATTCTTAATATTCGACAAGGCGGCAAAAGATGGTGTAGAAGTAAGTGCAACCTTTATGGGTGGTGCGAGTTGGGGCTTGTTAAAACCTGTTTACCTAGAGGTATTGAAAGATAGCAACAATCCGTTTGAGCCTGTGTTAGTCTCTGAGAAATTCAATAAAAATTTACACGATGAACGAAACATTTTAGGCTATTCGGGTTTTACTAAGGGATTAAATGAGTTGTCGGTGGTGCCGGGTTTGTATTTAAAATCTGGACTCAATTTTGACTGGGGCTCAAAAGATGATCGCATCATGTGCATTGAGACGGGTGTAGTTGTCGATTACTTTTTTAAAGAGGTGCCAATAATGGCTGAATTTCAAAATATAAAAAACCAAAATGCATTTGTCTCATTATATGCGACGGTTCTTTTTGGTAAAAAGTATTAGTTTTGCAAGATGATTGATTTACCAATTATAACAGAAGAAAAAAGAGAACGCAAGCCAGAATGGTTGAGAGTAAAATTACCTGTAGGTAAAGAATATGCTCATGTTCGCAGTCTTGTCGACAAACATAAATTACATACAATTTGTGAGAGTGGTAATTGCCCAAATATGGGTGAATGTTGGGGTGCTGGCACAGCGACATTTATGATATTAGGCAATATATGTACTCGCTCATGTTCGTTTTGTGCGGTAGCTACAGGTAGACCTTTAGCTGTTGACTTAGAAGAACCTGAAAGAGTAGCAACCTCTGTACAATTGATGAATGTAAAGCATTGCGTAATTACATCGGTTGATAGAGATGATTTAAAAGATGGTGGATCTATCATTTGGGCAGAAACAATCAATGCTATTAGAAGAAAATCACCAGAAACAACATTAGAAACTTTGCTACCTGACTTCAAAGGTCAGTGGGATAATCTAGCGAGAGTTTTAGAAGTTAGACCAGAAGTTGTTTCACATAATTTAGAAACTGTAAGAAGACTAACAAAAGAAGTTCGAATTCAAGCTAAGTACGATAGAAGCTTAGAGTGCTTGAAACATATATCAGCAGCTGGGTTGAGAACTAAGTCGGGTATCATGCTCGGACTTGGAGAAACTGAAGATGAGGTATATGAAGCAATGGATGATTTATTAGCAAACGGTGTGCAGATATTAACGCTAGGTCAATATTTACAGCCAACTAGAAAGCACCATGCGGTTATAGAATACATACATCCAGATTTATTTGCTAAATTCAAAGAAGTGGGAATGGCGAAAGGGTTTAGAGTAGTAGAAAGCGGACCAATGGTTCGATCATCATACCATGCAGAAAAACATTTATTCGAACTTTAAAAATTAATGACACCAAAAATCAAGCAAAAGATTTCTGAGGAGGAATTAATATATCTACTTAAGATAAAAGATACATCGGCATTAGAATATTTATACGATTATTATTCTAAAGCTTTGTATAACGTCATCTACCAAATTGTTCAAAGCGAAGAAGTAGCTGAAGATGTTTTACAAGAAACTTTTATTAAGATATGGAACTCATTTGAAATGTTCGATACTACAAAAGGGCGTTTATATACCTGGTTTAGTAATATCGCAAGAAACTTATCGATCGATAAAGTAAGGTCGAAAGAATTTCGTAACCAATCACAAAACCAAGACATAGAAAATCACGTAAATGTGATTGATGTTCGTATTAATCATGCCTTTAATACTGAAACATTGGGCTTGAAAGAATTAGTAAATAAATTACGCCCCGAATATAAACAATTAGTAGAGTTGATCTATTTCAATGGCTTTACACATGCTGAAGTTGCAGAGCATTTAGATATGCCACTCGGTACAGTAAAGACAAGAATTAGAGCAGCAATTTTAGAACTTAGAAAATATTTTAATTAAGGTGGACGTACAAGCATATATAGAATCAGGTGTCTTAGAACTATACGTTTCTGGTGCTCTCACAGAACAAGAGATGCGCGAAGTAGAACGTATGGCTCATCAATATCCTGCGATAAAACAAGAACTCGATGAGATCGAGAATAGTTTTTTCGAAATGGCTAATGAGCTACATACCGGACCTAGAGCATCTTTGAAAGATGAGCTATTGAAGAATGTAAAAATGAGCATAGCCGGTACAACTCAGAAAAATACTTCAACAGAAAAACCAATTTCAAATACTGAACCTGTTGAACAAAAAGTAGAGAGTGCAAAAGTTATTGAACTTCCGAAGAAAAAATCAAACACTTATAAATTTGCATTAGCTGCATCAATTGCATTATTAATTGCTAGTACTTCAGCATTAGTAGTTGTTTACAATAACTTGACGAACACTGAAGAGAAGCTAGTTGATTTACAAACTAAATACAATGAATCTACTACTCGTTTGGCTACTTTGAAAACTAGTTACGACGAAACACAAAATATGATTGGCAGCTTACGTGCTGCTGATGTTCAAAAATTAAAGCTCGATGGATTAGCGATTTCGCCTGAATCAGAAGCGATGGTACACTGGGATAAAGCGACGAAGAAAGTAATTCTTGACCCAATGAATTTGCCTCGTACAGATGAAACACATGATTATCAATTATGGGCGATTGTTGATGGTAAACCTGTAGACTTAGGCACATTTAGTCCGGGTGACAATGAACTCAACATTTACCTAATGAAATCTGTTGAAGCACCACAGGCATTTGCAATCACACTCGAACCTAAAGGTGGAAGTGAGAACCCGACGATGGAGCAGATGTATGTGATGGGGAAAATCTAGTAACCAGTAACTAGTTACTAGTTACTGGTTACTAGATTTCTTTCGCCAAAAATCTCCCCGTATAACTCTTCTTATCTTTACACAATTGCTCTGGTGTGCCTTCGAAAATTATTTGTCCGCCGCCAGCACCACCCTCAGGCCCCATATCTATTACATGATCGGCTACTTTGATAACATCTAAATTGTGTTCTATTACTAAAACCGAATTACCTCTGTTCACTAATTCATTTAAAACTTTTAAAAGAATTCTGATGTCTTCAAAATGTAAACCTGTTGTTGGCTCGTCTAAAATATAAATAGTTTTACCTGTATCTTTTTTAGAAAGTTCTGTTGCTAATTTCACTCTTTGCGCTTCACCACCTGAAAGTGTTACAGATGATTGACCAAGCGTTATATAACCTAAACCTACATCTTGTATCGTTTTTATTTTTCTGAGGATGTGTGGCATATTTTCAAAGAATGGCACAGCCTCTTCAATACTCATGTTCAATACATCGGCAATTGATTTACCCTTATATCGAACTTCTAGTGTTTCTCTATTATATCTTTTACCATTACATGTTTCACACAACACTTGAACATCTGGCAAGAAATTCATTTCAATAACTTTCATACCAGCACCCTCACATGTTTCGCATCTACCACCTTTTACATTGAACGAAAATCTACCTGGCTTATAGCCTCTGATTTTTGCTTCAGGTAATTGAACAAATAAATTTCTAATGTCTGAAAATACTCCTGTGTAGGTAGCCGGATTTGAGCGGGGCGTTCTGCCGATTGGTGTTTGATCAATCTCAATTACTTTATCTACATTCTTTAATCCGTCGATCGATTTATAGGCTAATGGCTTACGCTTTGAATTATATATGTATTGATTTAAAATCGGATAAAGAGTTTCATTTATTAATGTTGATTTACCAGAACCTGAAACACCGGTTACACAAATAAATTTACCTAAGGGTAATTTTAAATCTACGTTTTTTAAATTATTGCCTGTTGCAGATTTTAGTTCTATAAATTCACCACTACCCTCTCTTCTCTTTGATGGAATTTCTATTGATTTTTCACCATTGATATATTGAGCAGTTGTTGTGTGTGATTTTAAAATCTCTGCAGGCGTACCTTGTGCAACGATGTAGCCACCGTGAACGCCGGCAGCCGGACCAACGTCAATGACGTGATCAGCTTCTATGATCATGTCTTTATCGTGTTCAACAACTAAAACTGAATTACCAATATCTCTTAAATTTTTCAACGCATTAATTAATTTTTCATTGTCGCGTTGATGTAAACCAATTGATGGCTCATCTAAAATATATAGTACATTCACAAGTTGTGAACCGATTTGAGTTGCTAATCGAATTCTTTGCGCTTCACCTCCTGAAAGAGATTTAGAAACTCTATCTAAATTTAAATACTCTAAGCCAACATCTAATAAAAAGCCAATTCTTGATCTAATCTCTTTTAATATTTCAGTAGCGATTGTATTCTGTCTATCTGAAATTCTTTTTTCAATACCCTCGAACCAATTATATAAACTCTTCAAATCCATCGATGCTAAATCATAAATATGTTTACCATCAAGTTTAAAGTATAGTGATTCTTTTTTTAATCGTGCACCTTCACATACTGGGCATGTAACTTTTTGAACGAATTCATCGATGTCGTGATTTTCATCGTCTGATTTTTTCTCGTTTTGTTGATCTAAATATTTTACAATACCGTTGAAAGTTACATTATAGGTTGATTGTTGTCCGCCATATTGCATTTGCACTGGCAATGGCTCATCTGAACCGTATAGTATAGCTTTTACAGCCTCTTTAGACATTTTCTCAATTGGAGTTTGCATAGTGAAACCATACACTTTCCCTAATGCTTTTAATAATTGGAATGTCCAGGTTTCTCTATATTCACCCAATGCAGCAATACCACCTTGAGAAATATTTTTTTTCTTATCGGGTAAAATTAACTTTTCATCTACTTCAAACACATACCCAAGTCCGTCGCAATTTTCACAAGCACCATAAGGTGAATTAAAAGAGAACGAATTAGGTTGTGGTTCATCGTATGATATGCCTGTATCAGAACACATCAAAAACTTACTGAAGTGTTGATCTTTGTTAGTTTCGTTATCAAGAATTTTAATGATGCCTTTTGATTGTTTCATTGCAGTTCTAACTGCATTGATTACTCTCATTTTATCTTTAGCATTAACTACAATTCTATCAACAACAATTTCGATGTCGTGAATTTTATATCGATCTAATTGCATCTTAGGTTCTAAGTCTACAATCTCATTATCGACTCTAACTTTTAAATAACCTTGCTTGCGAATTTGTTCGAACAACTCTCTATAATGACCTTTTCTACCCTTAACAACTGGTGCTAATATGGTCACTGTTTTTTGATCGTATGTAGAGAAAATATTATCTATGATTTGGTCTTCGCTCATCTTCACCATGAGCTTGCCAGTATTGTAAGAATAGGCATCAGCAACTCTTGCATAAAGCAAACGCAAGAAGTCATAAATTTCTGTGATAGTACCTACCGTTGAACGCGGATTTTTGCTAGTCGTTTTTTGCTCTATAGCAATTACTGGCGAAAGTCCGTCGATCTTATCTACATCTGGCCTTTCTAATCCGCCTAAAAATTGTCGCGAGTATGCATTGAAAGTGTCCATGTATCTACGTTGACCTTCTGCATAAATTGTATCAAAAGCTAATGACGATTTACCACTACCACTAAGTCCGGTAATGACCACTAACTTATTTCTCGGAAACTTTACATCGATATTTTTAAGATTGTGCACCCTTGCACCGTAAACCTCTATGTGTTGTATACCTGTTGATTCTTGCGACTTTTTCTTTGCCATAATTATACCTGCAAGATACTAAATATTCAGAGCAAGTTTCGAATAGCTTTTCGAATTAAAAAGCTATTCGATATAACTATTTTACAAATGGATCTCTGTTTAAGTACCCTTCTTTAGGTAACTGAATATAGTAGGTTTTGTTTTCTTTGTTCTCAAGAAATGCTTCTCTTAACCAAGGGTTAAAAGTTTTTAGAGTTTTGTAATTCACATCTAAATGAGCTGAGAATTTCGCAAAATCTTGAATGCTTGTGTCAACTTTAATCGTATAAGTTGGTATCAATGAATACAGATCTTTTTTACGAATGGTGTATCCATATTCCTCCGGATGTTGCATAATTTCTTTCATCGCCACAATTCTAAAAACATAACGAGCAGTTTCTTGATTCAAGATTAAATCGTAATAGTTCTTAGCATCTTGTCTTGATAGTTGAGCTTTGATAGCAGTCGGACCCATGTTATAAGCTGCTGCAACGAGTGTCCAGCTACCTAGTTCTTTATACAACTTGTTAAAGTAATCACAAGCCGCCTGAGTAGACTTCTCCACATGATATCTCTCATCTACTTGATCGTTTACTTCAAGTCCTAACTCTTTAGCCGTACCCTCCATAAATTGCCAGAAACCAACAGCACCTGCTGGTGATGTTAAATTCAAAAATCCTGTTTCAATAACAGGTATATATTTGAAATCGTTAGGTATGCCGTTTCTTTTTAAAATTGGCTCAATTACTGGGAACCATCTATTAGCACGTTTATGTATTAAGATAGTTTGAGTCTGCCAATAAGTGTTTACGGTAAGTTCCCTATCCATTCTTTCGAATACTTCGAAATCATTCATCGGTAACTTTTCTTCGGCAAAATGAAGATCTGTCGGAATCTCTAAAGCGAATACTTGGTATTTAGATTTGAACAATTGCTTGTGCTCATCATCACCAACTACCCTTGTACTAAATGTGAATAGTTGAAGTACCATTGTTAGAATCATAATTAATCCTAAGCTGATGATAGTCTTACTATGTTTTATGATTGTCTGCATTAATTTTCTCCTTTCTCAGTTAATTATCTTGATGCTTAAATCGCCGCAAAAATACTGATAATTAGACGCTTTTCATATAGATGCTCAAATAATTAGCATTTGACTGTGGATTATTTTCTACACTTTTGGTTCAAAAAATTGCCTTATGAGCTTTAAAGCAAGATTAATTGAAGATGAAAAAATTTGCATTTTTTTGTTAATATTTCCACATTTCAGCCGATTTAGCCGTATTTTTGCAGAATGAAATACCAGAAAAAAGATCGTCGTGACGACGAACGCAGACCTAGAAAAGCAACATCTGAGAGGTCTAATTCAGAAAGAACTAGCAGTTCAAGAAGTAGAAGTTCTAGTAGTAATACAGAACGTCCATTACGCTCATCATCACCAAGAGATAAGTTCGGGAAAGATGAAAGAGCTCCAAGAGCAAGAAGAGATGACTCTTCAAGCAAACCATACAGAGACAGTTCAGAAAGACCATCGACTAGAAGAAGTTCAGACTTTAACGATAGACCAAAGAGATCAAACTCTGATTTTAACGATAGACCAAAAAGATCGAACTCTGACTTCAATGACAGACCAAAAAGATCTAGTTCAGACTTTAACGATAAGCCAAGAGAGAGAAGAAGTTCAAGTGAATTTGGTGATAGACCGAAGAGAACAAATTCTGATTTTAACGACAGACCTAAAAGAACATCTTATAAAGAAAATGCAGAAAGATCTTCTAGAAGAAGCTCATCTGACTTTAACGATAAACCAAGAGAGAGAAGAAGTTCAAGTGAATTCAGCGATAGACCTAAAAGATCTAGCTCAGAATTTAGTGATAGACCAAAGAGATCAACTTCTGACTTTAACGACAGACCTAAAAGAACATCTTATAAAGATAACGCTGAAAGATCATCGACTAGAAGAAGCTCTTCAGACTTTAATGATAAGCCTAGAGAGAGAAGAAGTTCAAGTGATTTCAACGACAGACCTAAAAGATCTTATACTGAAAATTCAGAGAGACCTACGAGATCTAGATCAACTGAGTTTGGTGACAAGCCAGTAGAAAGGAAATCGAAAACTGATTCTACAGATAGAGCAAAAAGGTTCAACTCTGAAAAAACAAAGAGAGGTAGCAGATCAACAAGTTCTGATGCATCTGAAAAAAAAAATTCAAAAAATCTAAACACAAGTTTTAGTAAAAACTCTGAAGACGATTTAATAAGACTTAACAGGTATATTTCTAACTCAGGCGTTTGCTCGAGAAGAAAAGCTGATGAGTTAATTTTGAATGGTGAAGTAACCGTAAATGATGAAATTGTAAAAGAGTTAGGCTATAAAGTTAAGATCTCTGATAAAATTAAATTTCAAGGCAAATTACTTAAGCCCGGAAATTTAGAGTATATCTTACTTAATAAACCTAAAGATTTTATTACTACTACCGACGATCCATTGGAGCGTAAAACTGTAATGGATTTAATTAGAAATGCATCAAATGAAAGAGTTTACCCGGTGGGTAGATTAGATAGAAATACAACCGGATTATTATTATTTACGAATGATGGTGACTTGGCCGATCGCTTAGCACACCCAAGAAATCAGGTGAGAAAAATCTATGAAGTTGAACTAGATAAATCTTTAAGCACTAGTGATTTTGAAAAAATTAAAGAAGGCTTAGAGTTAGAAGACGGTTTAGCTAAAGTTGATGCAATTAGTTACTTAGAAGGTAAAGCTAAAAAGCATGTAGGGGTTGAAATTCATATCGGACGAAATAGAATTGTGAGAAGAATTTTTGAGTCGATCGGATATGAGGTGGTTAAATTAGATAGAGTTGTCTACGCCGGACTTACGAAAAAAGATTTACCGAGAGGAAGATTCCGTCATTTAACTAAAGAAGAAATTATTTATCTTAAGCACTTAAATAAATATTAATCAATGAAGAAATTTTGGGGCTTTATAAAAAAAGTAATTTTATATTTCTTCATTTTCAGTATTGGTATCACTATCATTTATCGTTTTGTTCCACCACCCGTAACATTCTTAATGCTACAGCGTGTTGTGGAACAGAAGATTGATGGTGAAGACATGAAACTCCAAAAAGATTGGGTGCCAATTGAAGATATTTCAACCTTCATGCAACGAGCAGTAATTGCTTCAGAAGACCAACATTTCATTTCGCATTGGGGTTTCGATTTAGAAGCTATAGAAAAAGCTTATAACTCTAATAAAAAAAGCAAAAGAATTAAAGGCGGTTCTACCATTACACAGCAAACAGCTAAGAATGTATTTTTATGGCCAGCCAGATCGTATGTTCGTAAAGCACTTGAAGCTTACTTCACAGTACTCATTGAGCTATTCTGGAGCAAAGAAAGAATATTAGAAGTTTATTTAAATTCAATTGAAATGGGTGATGGTGTTTATGGCATTGAAGCCGCATCTCAACATTATTTTAATAAACCTGCAAAAGATTTAAGCAAAAGAGAATCGGCTGCCATTGCTGCAATTTTACCCAACCCACGTAAATGGTCAGCCTCTAAACCAAATGCTTACATCCAGAAGAGACAATTTAGAATTCTCAAAAAGATGAAATACATACCCAAACCTAAATGGATTGAGTAAGTAATTATTCATGCAACATCATATATTTTTGTGTCGCTGTAGCTTTATACTGTTGTCTTAAATGCATCAAAGCATTTAAGGTAGCCTGATTCCAAACTAATGGAGCATCTGATAAATCAGTTCTTGTTTTATTGATTACAGCATTGATATCAGCTGGAGCAAAAAGTGTACGAACATTTAATACTTGCTCTACGAAACTCGATTGTTTAGCTACTACTAATCCTTCAGAAACAATTGATACAACCTTACCATCTTTATTCATTAATCCCGCACACAAAACTAACACACCAATAGGGTCGTTTAACGATTGAATTACCTCACCTTTTAATACATAGTTTGTACCTAAATCTATAAAATAGTTTTTTGCTGAAGCTGTTGTAGTGCTGAATATTCCTTTTTCTTTTAAAGGTGCTGAAGGGTATATTAAGGTTTCTCTTAAACAAGGTACAATCACATAATCTAATTGCTCAGAATTCATTACTACTTGTAATTGTTCAATGAATTTCTTTTTGCCTTTATATGATGCAAGTACAACTCTGTTATTTGGCAATCCGTCGAGTGGTGTTCTATCTACAAACATCGGCACATCTAATCCCTCTCCTATAGAACCGAAAAACATCTCTGGTAATTCATGCTCTTTAAATTGATTACTAACGCTTACTTTCTTTATACCTTGTGAAATAAAAACTGAATCTATATTGCTTAATAAAATCGACATTTTTGAATTAGCCATCATAAATTCTGCATCTGAATTAGCATAACGTGTAGGTATGAATCCGATTTTAGCATCAGCAGAAACCACGTGCTTATTTCTAAGTTCTGCATAATATGGAGAACCTAATTGTTGTGGTTGTTGATTCTTTGGTAAATCAAATGATAAAAACGCTAATGATAAAAAGACAAATAAGATTAAAAATTTAGTTTTCATAATTTCATTTTTATATAATGACAACAATTTTATACAATACCCTTATTGAGGGTATAGAAATTGGTTATTAAGAAATTAGTTATTCAGGAAGTAAATATATTTTACATCTAAATAACTTAATAACATAATAACTTAATAACCAAATTTATCAATAACCAAATTTCAAAACAAAAAAAAGCCCCATTCAAATAATGAATGGGGCTCTTATATATTGTGCTTTAATTATTCAGCAACTACTTCAAATGGAACCTGAATTTTCACTTCTTTGTGTAAGTTCAAGTTAGCAACGTAGCTACCTAAGAATTTAACATCCGTCTCAAAAGTAATTCTCATACGATCTACTTCGAAACCTAATTTTTTCAATGCTTCAGCAAATTGAATAGTATTCACTGCACCGAAAATCTTACCTGACTCACCAGCTTTTGCACCGATAGAAACAGTAACGTTTTGTAAGCCTGCTGCAATTGTTTCTGCATCACCCTTAATACGATCTTGTTTAAATTGTGTTTGGCGTAAATTCTCAGCTAAAATCTTACGATTTGAATCATTCGCAATAACTGCATAGCCTTTTGGGATCAAATAGTTACGACCGTAACCATCTTTTACTC
>JACCDI010157829.1_pt1 | contig 11833 bp, 5 predicted proteins | sample 7442791 | NCBI WGS metagenome assembly JACCDI01 (sample SAMN15323434, study PRJNA562643) | freshwater metagenome | isolation source: river surface water | place: USA:Blue River Watershed | collected 2017-08-15
AATTGTAGTGCCCCTGTGAAAAGTAGAATTTGTGTGTTAAAAGACACTGTCCCCTAAACAACAAACTCTGGTGTTTTAAATGAAGCCCAAAAATCATCAATGTCACAACAGAAAAATTACTTTGGTATTTTTGTCCCAATCCAGAAATAAAACATACAAAATAAATTTAAAGCACTTGCAGATGAAGTTTTTGATTTCTCGTCATTTTTGGTCTTAAGAGACCATGCTTTCTTATCAAGTTTTCAGGAAATTGTGATTCAATCAAGTGCAAAGACAGATTCTCAACACAATTCTGAGATCAACCTTGTGAAGATATAACCTGAAAGAAGCAGACTAGAACAAAACCATGAATTCTACCTACAAATCACACAAAAAAATTTTACTTGTCCTTCTGTGATTGGGGAAGATGTGCAGTAGTGAGACAAAAGAAACTTTCCCTTTCAAAAACAAGAACAGGTCCTGACTCAAACACATTACAATTGATTGCATTGAAATTGTTTTCTTGAAAAGTTTCAAACCAAATCCATTACATGATGTGATGCCCAAAAATCATCAATATTGCAACTGAAATATAATGTTGGTGTTTTGGTTTGAATTCATCAAATAAATTAAAAACAATTTATATTACTTATGTATGAAGTATTCATTTCTCAAGCATATGGTATCACAACATACTTGTGAATCTTAGGAAAAAACTTTCACAAACAACTATTCAATCCTGGTGTTGCAACCAAGCTGTGAGAAAAGCTAATGTCAATTTTCACTGTGAGCATTGTCAAAAACCAAGGCTGCTACCTGATCATGACATTATCATCATGCCATGTCATTATGTCATTGTTGATCTGGTTACCAAAACAGATCACTTCCATGAAAAATATCATACTCTGACCTGCATCAAAACAATAACTATATGTCAAAACAACCCACAGTGAGACCATAACCACTCATGGCATTATACTGGTGTTCAAACAACTGTTACTTGCATGATATCCATGCCTATTTTATTCATGTATGATAATGATGGCAAGTTCATTAAAAAGAACTCCTTCAACTATTGGGAATCAAAGATACTATTATAACCAATATGAACCCACAACATAATGTTGTCTGCAAACGTGTGCATCAGACAATGACAACTGAGCTCAAGACATTGCAATTTCATGTTTGACACAAACACAACAGGAAATCCCACAATTTGTTGACAAAAGCCTTGCAACTGCAATTGATTTCATGCAATCCAACATTTCTGCAGTACTTAAAGCAAGTCCAGGTGCTCTTTCAGTTTCCCAAAAACCACTCATTGTCGGATGGTAAAGCGTTAAGCATAATTTGTTATGGAGAAACTAATGTGGGGAGAAAACTTACAGGAAATTGTGCTTCTTTACTGCGTCAGAGTTGGATGGATATGATTGATAATGTCGCATCTTGTTTGACGGACGCGTTTCGAATTTTAGTCATGAGAAATAACAAAATAATGAAAACATTAATGTCAAACGATGAAGAGTTCAAGGGTATTTTTGTTATCTAACTCGCGAGCTATTACGAGACTCTGCTTTCTCTTTGTGAACTGATGACATCAGTTCCGATTATCGAAAAAAGAGCTTGTTATGGAGTTTGCGTATTATTTGTTGGGACAAATTCTATCTACTACCAGAATCCAACAAGTCTGTTACACTCTTCAAACTTCTTATTCCTTCAGAAAATAATGTGTGAGACATCTTAGCGTTATCGTAAACTCTGGCAGTTGCTTTCAATTTGCACATCATTAAAATGCCCTGCAAACGCTTCCTGCGTTCGGTCGTGGAATAGTTCAACTGTACAAAGAAGCAACAAGAAAATGAGTTCAAGAAAAATACCAACATCTTCATTTTGTCCACAAAATCAATTCTCCTTACCCTAAGAGTGCAGTCCCTGCTAAGTATCGTATTTAACAATGATGCCGACAAAACAAAATGAACCGATTTATCGCGATAACGTTGGACCAAGTCTATCAAGGCATCCGCGGCGAAAGTAGTGGCCAATGATTTCACGATTGGAGGATGTTGCACAACATTAGTTAGTATGGCCAAAATCAAACGCACTAGTTCCAAATGGGGTTCACTTCGGTTGCAAGTGAGCGCGAGAGAAAGCAGGATATGATGGGCATCAGCTTTGGCGAATTCATCGCAACAAGTGAAAGATTCTAGTGTCGATGCTTCTAGAATTCTTACTGATTTCATAACGTCTGAAAGGTTCTTACTAGTTTGGAGGATGTGGAGAGCTTCAGCGTGTCTCTGCATTCTAGAAGCGCATCGGGTTCCATCTGGAGTAGTAAGTGTCCCTTGATTATTGTTTCGCTGCGGTTGATGTGTAGATGTATTTGTGACGTTTTGTTTGGATTTTATGCGGCGATTGAAATTGCCGTACTTCTTGGTATACCTGTCGTTTGAGCTTGTTGAGGTAGAATTACAATACAAGGGGAGTACATCGCTGACCTCGCTGACTTCTTGACGGTTGGCAAAACCAACCACAGATGAAACATCAAACGCCACTTGTGCTCTTCCAGATATTAGGCTCTTTGGTGGACCGACAAGACCAGCGACCACCGATTCAGAAGAACCGATATCTTCATGAAGTGAATTTGTGCGATGAACATCGGACCTCGGGCGTTTGAAAGTTACAAAATCCGGGAAATCCCGCAAACCAATGATTGGGGATCCAGTTATTCCATTTTGTTCACTTTTGGATGGTTGTGCTTGGGGTGCGTTTGGTAGTTTGGTCACGGAAAAACCGGCATTGATATGATTAATTTCGGATTGCATCCTACGATGAAGCCAGTGTCTTACAAAATGCTGTATTTTAACTGAAGCCATCACTAGAAGCATGAATTCCACATTTGCTCTGTAACCTCGCCATAATCGTTGTATATCCTTTGCGGCAATCTCTTGAAGCCGAAATATATCGTTAGTGATTTCGAGTTGACGCCGCTGGACTCTGCCTGTAGTGTGGATTGAATCACGAATGTTAGATCGAGCTAAAATTCCACCGTCAAATTCTTCTCTTGGGACAATCAAGCCTTGTTGTTGAGTAAGTGATAGGAGTCTTCCAACACCATTACCCCTACAGACCTCGTTCAAATGTACACGATACTTGGACTTAATCAGATTTTTCCTCACAACCGATTGAATGAGGACAGCAGAAAATTTCATGACAGCAAACGATAAATATTGAGTGAAGCAACGCCAACACTTTTGAATGATAATTGACGCTTCAATCTCGACACTATTAACATTTTGACTTGACGTTAGTTTGGGAGTATGACTTGGAACTTGGCAACTCTTTCCAGGGTTTAAATAGGATCCTTCAAATGATGTACTGCCGATTGTGATAAAAAAGTCATCCTCCGGCGACGGGGATGCTTCACTGGGCGTTCGAACGCATTGATTATTTTGATCGCTTCGACGTTTTGTTCCGTTTAAGATTTTTATGTAGGTTTGTCTTGCTAGGTATCTTCGGATAAGACTCTGGGCAAAGACTACGTCCATCAATTCAAATAGATACTGCTGACGGCAGGAATATCTCCTCCATGTTTTTTGAATAGCTATTGCGCTCCTGATTTGTATTGCCAAATCCTTCGAGGCGATGGATCGACGTATAATCGATTGAATTTTGACAGCAGATTTAATCGAATATTTGTATTGGCACCTGGCTCGTCGACACCTGTAAAACGACTGAATCTTAACCACAGCATGAAATGGCATGAGTTTCCACAAGATACATTGCTTGCACAACGAACCGCGAGATGTCGATTGGGCGTGACAAAATCGCAGATTGATCCGGTGGTAATCATTTTCTGCTAGACATTTTCTAATCCATGCCTGAATAGCTATGACTGCATGCCGAAATGAGGAATACCTCGTCCGTGCAATGAAACCTCGAAAACATTTTTGCAAGCGGATCGCGCTTTGAAATTTTTGAAGAAACATGTTTCGAGCTTGGTACCCACGGCAGTAAGCCTGGAGGGTGATTAGATGTTTTCGGATACTGCGAAACAGGATTCGTGCTTGGAAAAACCTACAAAATGACTGCAGTACAATTGTTGCTTGTATATCCATCTTCAAACTTTTTCTACTCAACCACCCGCGACAGATTGACTGGACTTTAATGACTTGACTTCGGCGATTGTGTAGATTAATTGCTAGAAACCGTCTTGTGTTCACTTGAACGCTAAGGACTGCATTGAATGTGATGATGTACAGTTTCCTTGCCAAATACATCCGCCAGTATTTCTGGATGACAATAACACTCTGCCGTTGAATATTAATTGAATGACACCCATGAGTAAGGACATGATTTGAGCATGTGGTAGAAAGAATCTTTTCCGAGGATGAGCGGCATAGTTGAACCCTCAATTGCAACTGATGTTCCCTCTCTGACAAATCATTTCTAGCTTGGATCCTTACGAACTTGCATCGGCGAAGCCGCCTACGATATAAAGACTGGATAGTTATTGCATGAATCCGGCGTTGGTCGAACTTCTTGGCAACCAAACACTTCCGCATGAGGGATTGAATTAATATCACGGCGTTCTTCGAAGCAGCAAAATTTTTCTTGCAAGAAATTGCCCTCCACAGGCTCTGGATTAACACGGCGTTTCCATTTTTATGAAGAAATGCAGTCCGTGTCGGGTTGTGTCGGTGAAAGTTCTGAATCTCTCGTGCGGCCTGGTGCTGCATCGTTCCTTCTTCTGTAATCCGTAATGATCGGTTTTGTACATTCAACTTGGCATCTCTCCGAATAGCTTGCCTTGTTAAGTGAGATCGTATTGCGCTCTGGATTTGTAATATGCTGTCGCGGCGAAGGGACGCAGTTTTGAGAGCAAGAAAGCGTCGCACAATGCTCTGAACAATGATGCAGTCCATCTTGTCGAGGCCAAACAGGAGCTGAACGGAAAACGAGCGCCAAAATCTTTGAATTTCTATCGATGCATTCCTCATCACGCGATATCGACGTTTTTCAATAAATACCCTGAACGCCCGTTGGATTTGAATGGATGCATATTCTTGTATTCTTTGACCTTCCTTAAATGAACGAAATTCATTCAAGTAAACCAGGAATGGCGTGATACAGAAGAAACATTGTTCCCGGTCAGGAAAACTGCTTAATGTTTCATTCGTGTTGTTTCCATCTTTCGAGAGCAATGTAGTCACCGTTCCAGAGAACCGGGAGTGCGATGTTCTTCCGCATCGCCATGCCAAATACCGACTGTGGAATATCGACTTTTTCTTTTTGTTGACAGCTTGTTGAATCATAGATTTCCTCGCGTTGAACTTGCGTATTTCAGCCTGTAAGTTTATTATCATCTTCAACTGACGAGTGTATTCCTTATAAAATCGAAAGGAACGCCAGTTCGCTTGTATTTTGACAACTCCGACGAGGACATTGCGATATGCAACTTTTTGCAAGTAGCAACGATGCAGCGCTTGGAGAAGGACTATTACTTTGCGCAAAAATCGGAAGGTTGTAATTGCTTTGAAACATCTCCATTTGCCTTGAATGAGGATGCTCGACTTATCTTCAAGATCTCTTCGTCTTATCATCGTCAGAAATGCTGCTTCTCGTTCGGACAGCAACGACCTGTACTCCCTACGTGCGCGCCGGCCTCTGAAGAAACTCTGGACAGGTGAAAAGAAAAGCTTAAATATTAAATGAAAGAAAATCACCTTCGATTAAATACTCCGTTCACTGACTTACCTGAATACATACGACACTGCTTGTTAGCGTGATAATCCTGTTGACTAATTCTCTCCCCTTGTAGCTGGCAGTGTAAGTCGAATCAATATGACGCAATGACTCGCCATATTTTGTTCGAACATTACGGAAGTAGAGCTTTTTATGTTTCCTCCATCCATTTAAAATCAATTGAGCGGAGGAGATTTTCTGTTTGAACTCGGCAAGCCTCCTAGTCCTACGATACCACTTTTGAATGGAAAACGCTGCTATAACCTCTTCTCTCGTTTCTGTCAAGCGAGAAAATAGGTAAGTGATACCGATTATAAGCGACTTTTCCCGTTGAGGATGGAAGGGGTCAATCTCAGCAAATAACTCTGGAATACCACCTAATTTTGAAACACAAGCTTTCGCCAGGGATAAATTGCGATTTTCATTTTTACGTGTTTCTGGGTGGAAGGAACCATCAGTAGCAAGAGCGGATGGGATTGTTTTGGCGTTGGATTTTGCTGCAAGAAACTCTTTCCTTGGCACAAGCATTGGATGATAGAAGTGGATTAGCGAGCAAAAGGCTGTGCCGTCAGTGAATGAATTTGTCAGATCTTTCACAGAGATACCGTACTGAGAGCATATCATTTGTGACCATTCCAAGAGTAGAGCAGCAGTTCTTTCCTCTTCGCCTTCTTCTCCGTGGCGAAGGCCTCCAGTCAACTTCTCAGAACTGAAGTAGATGTCTTCACTCACTTGCTGCAGTTTGATTCTCTCGATCTCTCTCACGATTGTCGATGATTGCAGTACTGAAGATAAACGAAAATGAGATATGGTGGCCCAAAGCAACTGAAGGATTCTTGGCCGATGGCCATCTACAATATGAGTCGATGTGATGTCGGAGATGTTGGGAACACCAAGTCCCCTCAGTACTTTCAGGACGATTCCAATGTTGTGGATTCTCAACTCTCGCGAATCGGCGGGGATCCTCATGACGGAAAGGATATCTGGATTATATGATAGCAGTTGTACCATCTTGGCAAGTCTCACACCGTCCTTCAAATCAACTGCCAGATTGGCAATGGCGAGATCGTATTCATCTAGCGGATGCTGCACATGCGATAAGAGTATTCCATATCTCTCCAAATGCTTGATAATCAATCCCTCGACTCCCATGCACTCCTTTGAGACTGATTCTAGAACTTGTTTAGATGACTTCAGACTGGATGATTTTATGAAGAGACAGGGATCCTTGCCAAGAATTCTCTCCTCTTTGGCCCTATCAAGAAATACCACTAAAAGAAGAATTTTTGTCAGAGCATGGCATTGAAGATTTTCTCCAAGTTCTCTTTCAAACTTTCCAGACGGGGTTTTGCACCGACCGCCGGTGTACTTCAGAACAGTGGAAGGTTCCGACAGTAATCTTTGAGAGATGAGATTTTTCAAAGATTTTTTCGTGATTTTCTGTATCACATCAAAGTGACATTGAATTCGCGTTAACGGAAAATGAGTGAAGTGACTTTTTCAATATTGCCCAGAACGACCTTTGCAAAGCTTACCATATGCGTTCGATCATCATGGAACAACAATACAATTTCCAAGCCTAATTGAAGCCATCTGGTTGAATATGACAAAATTAGGTCAGTTAATTTTTTTTGCACGTCAATGTTCGACATGACATTTCGGTCGGATTTTATTGCTAAGCGACCACTCTTGACACTTGTTTCAATCGTGTACCGCGCTGCCTTCATCTCAGGAGAGTTGAAAAGGAAGATTGCCTTGTTCCATTCCTCGTTCGGGTCAAAATTGTCACTGACGTTCCTGGCATCATGATATGAGAACAAATCATTTAGCCAACATTGAAAGGTGTTGCTACAATTTTGTTCCCACCTAGCATCGCCGTAGGTATTGTACGCATTGAACTCGGTTGTTGTCACCGGCATCACATGAATTCCACTCTCCTCCACGTTCAATATATTTGTACCGGCACTACTCTCATGTTTTGAAAATGTCTTCATGTGAAGTGCCTTGGCCTAATAAATACAATGTTGGGTAAAGATGCGCATGATGTAAATGCCGGTAAGACACAATGATGAACGTACATAGAGAGGTGACGATATTTTTCACTAACCGTATGCACTTTCTCTTGAAGTTTTGCATTATTTCCGAGGTCCTCGTCGTGACTTGATTCTCTCCCCAGCCTTTGTCGTGGATTGCGAGCGATTCCATTCAGAAAGATCTCAAGCTTTGCCGATTGTAAATTTAGATGAATTACCTCACGCATTGCTCCCATTTCTACTGGCGTCCATAATACATGAAGAGTTCTGGATTCGCCCTGTATCAATTGAATTGGTTCGATTAAATCTGAATTCTTCACCGTTTGCAATGTTGATGCATCAGTTATTGCTTCTGGCAAACTTTCACCGATAAAAAGATCGACGCCTTTTTCAAAAGGTATCCGGTCAAAATCGATCAAAATCGACGTAGTTGAAGTAAATGATGAAGTGGCCGTAATGCGAAAGGGGATTGAAGTAGTTTTCCCAACTTCATTCAACGAATCGTCTCCAAAATCCAGCCATAATCTTTGTCGGCAATGTCCCAAAACTGCTGTGGGAACTTCTGTACGATGCTTCCCAACTTGATTGCAGTTTGGTGCATGGTATTTTTTGATGTTTCCTTCACTTTCGGCGATGGTTTCAATTGATTTGGTAGTAGGGTAAAATTCGCTGTCGTTGGATGCGATGTCGACATTGGTTGAAATGAGCATGTCAGACTGATCGTGGTTGTGGTCATGTTCGTGACATATGAGTTGGGCTTTTGGTGAAGTACTCAGCTTTGCTATTCGTTCATGGCATTCTGCGTCATAATCGTCTGTAGTTTTTCCTTTGCAAGCTTGTAATTCACCACCGCGCCCCTTCACAATGTCGTCGTCTCCTATTAGATTCTCGCGATCATAATATTTCGAAGAACGCAGTTCAAACTGCGGGATTTCACAATTAGATACAGTCATCGAGTTTGACCCGACGCCAATTGCGCGATCAGAGACTTCAGCGTCCATAACACCGCCATGTGCCACCCTTCCTCCATACATGAATCTTACCGCTGATTGGCTCTCATCAAAAACTTTAGAGACGAATTTGCTTGCGATGTCTCTCGTGGCGTTACTTGGTATATTTGATATCGGTGCCGCCCCCGTGTCACCCCCACATTTCTCAATAGTAACTGCATGGATTTTGCTGTTTTCTGAAATTGCATTGTTTTGATCGACTCTCGCGCGACCTCGACATTCCAGCCCTACTGAAGTTTTTAATGACGTTTTCTCATCCCAATTGGAGTTCTTCTTCCTACCGGCGAACCTTAAGTCAACGGCACGTGCCACATTATCATCCAACAACGAAAGTGGAATGCGGGTCCGGGTGCCGCCGCCAGCACATGCGTTTGAAGATTGATTCATTCTGATTTGTTTTCCTTATGATTATAGTTTATATAATTTGCTATTGTTGGATCAAAATGGCATGAATGGTCAGTCAATCAGGGAAAGCAATCGCTCATTTTACATTCGTACTTTTGCCATAGGATAATTACTACTACTATCATTTCTCTGCACTGTCCATCAACATCTTCCTTTACCACCATTCTTATTTATCAAGGTTTCATAGCGCCCGAAAAGACCCATTTTCTTAATTTTCACGGTCATTACTTTGTGTTTGAATTTGCTTCTTCGCTCCATGCATACCATAAAAAACTACACATACAAACCATTACACAGTTTGTCGTCAAATCAAAAAAATTAAATTCAAATTCAAACCTTATAAATAGGAACTAATACCTACTTTCGCTGGTGTAACTTTTAGGAAAATCTTTTGACCCAAACCTAACGGTGCGTGACCAAAAATAAAGAAAATTATGTTCTTTACCACGCTTTGTGTGCTTGCTTCCCTTCCCCTGTTTGAAAACATTCGACAGATATAATATTTTATGATAGTAATTTTTTACGGGTGTCGTGAAAAAAAAAGCAAGTACCTTTTAGCCATGAACTCCTGAAGTCTGTTCTCCAAAGAGTTAGAAAAAGTCAGGCAGTTGAAAAATCCTTTTGAGCACCATTCTAATGTAGGTGACGTAGTTAGTAATATCAATAACTATAGTTTGACAATTCATATCACTTGAACTCAATGATGTTATGATTCCTTTTGTCAACAAACAAAGTGGTAAAAGTATTGTTTTCATTCAAAATCTCATCTGGGTGAATATTTAGAAATCTTGTACTCCTTTCTCTCAATTGCTTATCCTAAGTATTGCTGCTAAGAATCTGATTTGGTGGCACAAGACATACCTTTGGCACAATCATAGCTCAGGATATACCTGCTCTTAGTTTTACTTAAAATATTTGGCAGGAACAGTCCATTTCTTTGCAGTACCAAACAGATATACCACTTTTTTTCATCAAATGGGGCTATTACAAAATGGTCTCTCAAACAAAATCTGTAAATCTTTGCCCATTTCTAGCCATTTCAATGAAGTAATGAAATAATATCTAATTGCTCCCCTTTGGTGAATCAAACAGATATGACCAAAATCATCATCTGTTGTTTCCAATCCAAATGATCTTACTTTGAACATGACAATAAACCATTTTGGGTTGATTTCAATCTTATGTGCAGAGTTCTCTATTATCACCACTTAAAACAATGTTGTTCATATGGTTTCCATCCTATTCCTTCGACTTCAGAAACTGATGCTAAACTACCAATTCTAAAAGGGATTCATCTACCCACACCACTTACATTTTGCAAACATCTAATCAAGCCCAATTCAGTTAGATATACCATGGAAATCAAAAAATATGGAGAAAATCCCCTTATTCATTTAGAACTACTCCATCCCAGTTTTCACCACTTCAAAATGTGTAAATACTGAAACCTGAAGGAAAAGATACCCGAAGAGAGTTATTGTTGGAACATGTCATGCATTCAGCAATGCATCCATTGTATCTGTGTACAATGATGACACCATCATTGAGCATATGTTGATTATTTCAAGTTATCTTCACTTTTCTGAAAGGGTGAATAAGGTGAATGTCCAGTTTTTTTCTTTTCCATAGTAGTTTTAAATTGTTTTATTACTGTTGTTCTATTATTATGACTTAAAAATAATTATGTGTCATGATATTTATATTGTTGTGTTGATCTTCAAGATGAATTAGGATTTCTTGATTGGTAAACTTTCCATATTACACTAGTATTTGTGCTTTTGACTTTCGAATGATAAAATTGTCTGCATTAATATCAAAGTTTATTCCTCAGCATTCACCATGATCCATCATTTGGCACAGGAGCAACTTCCATGGCACTTTCAAAAATATACTAAGGGATTCCATAAATATGATTTTGGGATAAAAGTGGATACTTTCATTCCTAAAATCTTGGCTTGGAAGAATGCTTTGTTCTGTTTGACATAAAATGTCCTGTTGGAATATGTTTAATTCTTACATCATTATCACACCTCTCTACCAAAGTTATTATAGTCATGAAAACATGATCAATTTGCCATCACTTTTTGATGTCTACTCAATTTTTCTTGATATCCAATTTTTAGTGGTGTGGCAGCATCTATGAGGATTCAACCAAGTACCATACTATTCACCATGATCATGAATTAGCCTGTACCATGATTTATGACAATCAAGGTATAACTACAAACCTCATCTACTTGATGCTGTTTATTCTTTTCTCAGCTCAAGTGATGGTCTTGGAATAGAAACAATAATCTCACTAATAATGATTTTTTCCAATTTTTCTTAGTGATAGTTTTGGAATAACCTGCATTTTATTGATACATTGTAATATGGTACCAGATTAAGACAGGTGTTGACAAACTGCAGCACAACCCTATTTTTAAGCAACAAGATCAGTTTTTGCACCCATACTTATTATTGCCCAAAACTCTTTCAATGTTCAAATTTGATTTTTATTCATAAAAATAATCAGAAACAACATTAATTTGGCTTTAAAAAAATGTGCCATAGTAACTATCCCTTTACAGCCGAGCGTTATCGCATACCTTATGTATGTGATAACGTCCATTTTTTTAACGCGCGATTTTGACATTTTGTTAGTGAAAATCATAAAATCACACC
>JACCDI010867172.1_pt1 | contig 11833 bp, 8 predicted proteins | sample 7442791 | NCBI WGS metagenome assembly JACCDI01 (sample SAMN15323434, study PRJNA562643) | freshwater metagenome | isolation source: river surface water | place: USA:Blue River Watershed | collected 2017-08-15
AGACAGGATTCGAACGAATTTCTGACGCATTTTGACCCACCCCCATTTGGATCAGCGAACGCAGTGAGCTAATCCTCAAAATCCCTACCTTAGCAATCAATTTTATCTAATGGACATTTTCGAAGAAAAAGAATTTATCAATATCGACCTTTCAGAAAAAGGTTTACCAAAGGGCGAGTATGAAGATTGCCGTTTCAATCAATGTAATTTATCCAAACTAGATCTATCAGGCTATATTTTTATCAATTGCAGTTTCGAGGGTTGTGATATAAGTTTGATCAAATTACAAAACACCATATTGAGAGATGTTCAATTTAAAGATTGTAAAATGATTGGTTTGCAATTTGGTGACACCAATGAATTTGGCTTATCTGTTTCTTTTGATGGTTGCATATTAACGAATGCTTCATTCTATAAAACTAAAATCAAAAAGACAAAATTCAAAAATTCAAAAATCACAGAAGTGGATTTTACAGAAGCAGATTTAACTGAATCTATTTTTGATAATTGTGATTTAACTGGTGCTATATTCTCATCCACTAATGTAGAGAAAGTAGATTTTACAAGTTCATACAACTATACGATCAATCCAGAGGAAAATAAAATCAAGAAATCAAAACATTCTCAAAATCAATTAGGCGGCTTGTTGACTAAATATGATATCAAGATAGGGTAGTTTAAAAATTCCTAATCCCAATAATATCATAGACACTTGTTTTACTGCCATTTCCAACCCCTGTATATAAGTATCCATAGTTTTCATAAGAATAGAAATAATAGGAATTGGAGCCACTTTCACTTGAAGCATGAAAATATCCATTAGGTATTCCTAAGTATCTCCAATTTGGTCCAATTTTGTTCCATTCATAATAACTTGGTACATACCAATCATTATATCCATGAAAAGATACATTGTAAATATATTTCGCAAAATTATTCCAACTCTTTCCAGCTAATGATCTAGTATTTTGCATACCATATCCAAAGGCCATAGTGGTTCCTCCATCACTATAATAAGTGCCATCCGATCCAAATACGGATGTCATACCCATCTTATGTTCCATTATAATAAACCCATGTATTTCTCCAGCTACATATCCAAGATCTCCAGATTGAAAAATATAGGCAATCTTGCCACCTTGGTAGGTAGTTCCAACAGCTAATGAACTAGTAGTTATGGCTCTTTCATTTCCATAGGCCGTTCCTGCACTATTGGTAGCAAAAGAACGAACATAATAAGTGGTAGCTAGATTTAAATTAGAAAGCGTAATGGTAAAAGTACCCGTACCTGTTCCACTCAATATTCTATTATCATTAATAGTTGGATTACTGCTAGTACTCCAACAAATACCTCTATAAGTTACTAGATTTCCACCATCACTACTAACAGTCCCTCCAGTGGTAAAACTATTAATAGTAGTACTGCTTGCAGCGGTTGTTGTTAAACTAGGCGTAACTCCAGTTGTAGTAAAACTAATTTCATTTCCATAAACAGTACCGTTCGCATTTGTCGCATAGGTTCTTACATAATAAACAGTGCTAGCAGATAAACCAGTAATAGATTCAGAGAAAGTGCCTGTTCCTGTACCCGAACTCGTTTTAGTACTTAATGAAATAGTTGGATTAATACTAGTATTCCATACAATACCCTTTGAGGTAATACTTGCTCCTCCATCAGTATTAATAATAGTAGTGATAGATGCTGTGGATGAACTAATATTTGAACTACTAATAGATCCAAAACTAATACTATTGGTTAATGCAGCTGCGCCTGTTAGATCGGTCCATTCATATCCATTATATACTTGCATCTGACCACGAGTGCCACAATCACTACACCAAATAACTGTTCCTGTACTAACACTTGTCATGGCGTTTTTTTGTGCACTGGTTTTATTCGGAAAACTATATGGGCTAATGATACTAGTACTTGCAGAGGTGATTCTTCCTTTTTCATCCACACTAATTACAGGTATGGCTAATCCACTTCCGTAAGTACCAGAAGCTACTCCAGAATTAGCTAGGGTAGTAATATTTCCATTATTAGTAATATCTCCATTTAAAGTAAGTACAGGTTTATTACTTAATGCATTATAATCACCAGTGAATAAGGTTGGCTTATTATTTAAAGTAGTATAATCTCCGTCAAATAAATAGGGTTTGTTACTTAGGTTATTATAATTCCCATCAAATAGAGCGGGTTTATTGGTCAAGCTTGAATAATTCCCATCAAACAATAAAGGTTTACCTGTCAAATCATTGTATGCCCCGCTAAACAAGATTGGTTTATTTTTTAAACTATCATATTCTCCACTAAAACTAATAACGGGAGTTGAATTAATTACGGGCTGAGCTATGACAATAGTATCTTTTACTCTTTCTATGACAACACTTGCACTCTTGGTATAGGGTGCTAGCATTACACTGGTATCTTTAGCTGATAGCTTGGAAGAGATGGCACTGTCTAATAATTTAATCACCTGTACTTTAACATAATTACGCAGCATATTGGCTGTGTCAGAAGCATTTAGTTTTGTTTGTAGTCCATATGTTTGTAGTGAATAATAGGCATAGGGTACAATTCCTAAACTAGTAGTGCCCATATTAATCCAATTATTTTGATATTGCCAGTTTTGTACAGGCGCATTGGGTGTAATAGCTAATTGAATGCCTAAATAGAAAGGCCCATCTTCCCAGTTAATTTCTGTAAGTGATCTAATAATACCTTGGGTTCTTTTTCCATTGCCTATAAGAATGGAAAAAACACCAATAGCATCCGTGGTGGTTTCGTGTTCTTCTGTATAAATATTTTTACCATTAATATTCCCAGCAATGATATTGGTTTGAATATAAATTTTTCTTTCATTTACAGGATTGCCATTATAATCCTTAGCAATGCCCTGAAAGGGGATACCCGTTGGAATTTGCTGTGCATGAACAGATAGCATAAATAGTAAGAAGCCGAATAAAAGATATATTGATTTCACCATTTGCTTAGTCTTGTTTAATGACTTGAATGATATCAATAGAGTTTTCCGAAATGACATGTACGATATAAGCTCCTGCAAATAAAGTACTAGTATTCATTATGCTACCATTGGATAATGCATATCCATTAATACTTTCTTGCAAAACCATTTTGCCTTCCATGGTATACCATCTAATAGAAAAGGGACAATTAGGAATAAATTGCTTGGTTAATTGTATTCTTGGTCTGTCTCCAATAGGCTGAGGATAAATTTTTAATCCATAATGATCATATTGAATGGGAAGTTCACAAGCTTTATCTGTAATGGCTTTAACAACCTGTGGCTTATAGATGGCCAATCCATTTGCTACAAATAAACAATTAGACATACTTTCCATTTGGAAGGATAGGCTTCCAGTTGTCATATTAGGATTGGATCCAATACTATTTATCTGAAAGGATAAAGATTGTGTTTTCCCAATAATGGTCAACAAAGAACAGAAGAGTATAAATAAAAAGCTTTGTTTCATCTAGTGAGTGGTGCTAAATATTTTTTTAATTACAATGGTATCTTGACGATAACTAACTATGAGTTGATCTAATCCAATTTGATCTATTTGATAGGCATAATTGGCGACAGTTCCAGTGGGAGTCAATGCATTAATCTTTAGGGATAAGATGCTATTATTCTCTTCAACAGAAAAATTACCAATAAGCCCATCTGAATCTTTAGTTTGATCATTTTTTGTAAACTGAATAAAATAGGTATTCTTTCCAATAAAAGATTTAGTGATATTGTTTTGAATAGAATAATCCAAAAACCAGGTTTTGCCGGCTAGTATTGATTTAGCGTAATCACTGCTATTAATTCCTTTTGAACAAGATTGAGTAAAGTGATAGAGTATACAAATGGCAATTATCTTTTTCATACTATAAGAATGCTTATTTGCTAAAATTGGCAATCGCCCATTTTAATAAATTGTTATTGGTGTTTTCTAGATTTAATTTCTTACTTATATTATAGCGATGGTTCCTGACTGTTTTCTCGGCTATAAATAACTCCTCGCCAATCTCTTTACTGGTTTTTTGTTCAGCAATCAAGCTTAAGATTCTGTATTCAGCTGGACTTAATTCCCCCAATAAATTCATATTATCCTTCTTAGAGTCGATATAATTGAAAGCTCTTCTAATAGCTACTTTAATCTGTTCTTCGTTCCATGGTTTAACGATATAATCCATAGGACTGGTTTCGTCAGCTTCTTCTGTATACTTTACACTGGTATAACTAGTGATGAATATGATTTCAGAAAAAGGGTAGAGCTTATTCACTTCTTTGGCAAAATCTATACCATTATTTTTCCCATTCAGATTTATATCACATAAAACTAAATCGGGGCTAAAAGTGGTTAATTCTAGCATGCCTTCATCAAAAGAGTGCACTAAATTGGTCTTATAACCCTCTTGAAGTAAAATCTCTTGTAAGTCCAACCCCACTATTAATTCATCTTCAAGAATAAGTATTTTTCTATGTTTCATTAGAAATATTTAAGCATTAAAATAGATTAGATAGGTAGTTCCTTCGAAAGTTTCTAGCTCGTATCTTCCTTGAATTTGTTTGACAAGATTTTCAATTAAATACAATCCTAAACTTTTTGAATTATGTTGATCTGGTATAAATCCAATTCCATTGTCTTGTATTTTCATTTGAATTCCAGAATGTAATTTTTGTACATCAATAGTGATAGAACCCTCTGATTTGCCTTTGAAAGCATATTTTAAACTATTTGACAAAATCTCATTGATCAAAAGACCAATGGTTATGGCCTTATCCATACTTAATTCTATAGAATTTTCAATATCTAATTGAATACTTATCTCTTTTTCTTCTCTGAAATAAAGTGATTTTAAATAATCTGAAATGGTTTTAATATAAGATGCCAGATTAACCTCTTTGAAATTATCGTTTTCATGTAAATTTTGGTGTACCAATGACATGGTCTTTATTCTATTTTGAACCATGGAAAGTGATTGATGTAGTTCTGGACTATCCAATCTTCTTTTTTGCAAATTGATCAAGCTATAGATAACCTGTAGATTGTTCTTAACCCTATGATGCAGCTCTTTTAATAATAATTCATTTTCCTCATTTTTACTTTCAATTAATTGCTTGCTTTTGGATTTTTGAATATAATTAATAAATAATACAATCAAGCTAATCCCTGCCATGATGATTACAATAATACTTCCCCATAAAAAGACTAGTTGCGCTTTTTTATCTGCTCTTTCTTTGTCTAATTTTGCCTTGGTTAGAATTAGGTCTTTTTTTCTGGCTTCAGCCTCTATATTGCTCAATAATAGAATCGCTTGATTTTTTCTAATGATTTCGTTATGAGTATCTTTTTGCGCATTGTACAGATTTAAATAAAAAAGAGCAGAATCTAATTGATTGGCTAATAGGAAGTAATTAGATTTCATTTCATTCATTCTTAAAGCGATTCTTTTATCCTCCTTGTCTTTCGTGAGTTGCTCAATTTTTCTTATGCTTGATTTGGTATTCTTAAGTTCTTTATTTCCTATATAGGCATTGGCCAAATGGATCATTTTGAATAATTTATTATTCTTATCATCATCACTTTGTTCAATATCTATCAATAAATATTCAATGGCTTTTTTGTATTGATGTTCAGCTAAATAACATTTACCTAAAAGACCTAAAAAACTAGCTTTTCCGGAAGTATGTAAATTTAATGGAGTCTTTTTATCTGGATTTTGAATCTGCTGATCGCTTATATTTAGTCCAATAGTAAAGTATTTTCTTGCACTATCTATTTTCCCTAATTCAAAATAGAGATTCCCCAATATTTTATAATACCTGTATTGATCAACCTCTTTTTTGTAATTTTTTAGATGCTCATACAGTAAAAAATCTTTAAGTGCTAATTCATGTAATTCAAAATCTTGGTATAAGTCATAAGATCCTTCGGTCATTCCAAAGGATAATCTTAATTTTCTTATTGCTAATGCTTTATTTAGTTGATTAGTTAAAACATATGCTTTTTCAATTTTGGTATAAGTTTTCTGTAATTGCTGTTTAGTTAAGTATTGTTTTACTTTAATTAATTGTAATTGAATAGGGATTGACTTAGTATATAATTTTCTAGAATGATATATATGAGCAAGGTAATAGTGTAATCTTGTTTTTAACTGTGCTTGGTTTTTTTGTTGAGCCCTGCTTATTTCTTGTATAATAAGTTGCTCCCAAATACTATCATTCAATACATAGTTTATTTGTTGTTTTTTACCAATATCATATATACTATCCCAAACAAACATAATTCTATTGGCTTGTGAATTTGTAATACGCAAATTGGCGTCCACACTAATTCCTAATGCATCTAATTTGCTTTTCTCTTTGGAGAAATCTTTCTGGCCCATTATAGATAATGGTATAACCAATAAGATAGTCCATGCTAATTGTTCAATTCTCTTTTTCATTTGGAAGGGTAAATATCTATTGTATTATTTGGTAAAATTTGAGGTTTATGCCTCATTCTCGTTGTAGATAATTTTCATTTTTTTACTCCAATGAAAATACCTTTTTATCGCTGCCAAATACTATTAGTATTAATTCTATTTGTTTTTATAACATCCTTATGTGAGGCACAAGTCAATGAGTTGAGTATACCTTTTCAAGGAATTGCAAAAGATTATGCTGGTAATTTTGTTAATCAACGCAATGTATTTATTGATATCGCTATTATTAATAAAGACCAGCCTAGCACTATTTTATTACAAGAACTTCATAAAACCAAAACAGATGATTGGGGTTTATTTGCCATCTCTATTGGAAAAGGAAGATGGTTAAATGGTATTTACAATCAACTCTCAAAAATAGATTGGTCCTCAGGCAATCATCAATTACAAATTAAGATAGCCATTGAACCTGAAGCGCCTTTACCTAGTTGGGATTATACACAACATCTTATTTCCTTGGGGAATAGCAGTTTTGGAGTAGTACCCTATGCATTATACAGTTTTGGAAATAGCAATACCAATAATAATCAAATTGATCAATTTAATACAAAATTGAATATTTCAGACACCAGTAAAATGTTAACCCCTTATGCAAAAGCAATTAGTTTAATTAAACTTCAAGAGAAGATAGATAACAAAGTTTCCTTTCAAGATACATCCCAATTCTTGTCCTCTTATTTAAAAAAACTAGACCTGCCTGATTTTATTTTATTAAAAGACAGTCTCACTAAATATATTACACCAACACAATTAAATTCAATCAATCATCAATTCATTCAATTTATTAAATTTTCGGATAGTACCAATCAATATGTAACACCTACTTTTTTAAAAAATAGTTTAATAGATACTGCATCTCTTTCCAATCGAATTAACACTAAACTTAATCTATCCGATACTATTTATTTATCCAATAGAATCGGGCAAAAAGAAGTATTAACCCATAAGTCTACTGATATTAGTTTGTTATCAGATTATAATGATACTATGTATCCTTCTGTAAAAGCAACCAAGGATTATATCGATAACCAGGTTTCCAATGGAGCGCCAGAGGCCACCATCAATAACAAAGGAATTGTTCAGCTTGTCGGAGATTTGACGGGGAGTTCCTCTGATCCAAGAATTGCAATAAACGCCATAACTACTAATAAAATAGCTGATGCTGCTATTACAGATGCTAAAATTGCCACAGGTATACAGTCTTCGAAAGTTGGTTTAGGAAATGTAACCAATCATGCACAGGTATATAATATTAACGGTTTAACTGCACAGGAACAAAGTTTTGCCAGCCCTGGAACTTATGGACTAGCACCTAATTGGAATTCAGTAGGAAGTATTCATACTTTAAATATTCCCATGGCCAATGAAAGTGCAGTGACTGCTGGATTAATTAGCAAGACGGATTATGATCATTTTAATGCATCTTATAATAATAGAATTACCTCTTTTACTTCCAATGGTAATGTTGGTGCAGCATCTTTATCCGGTCAAACATTGAATATACCTAATTACAGTTTAACTGGATTATCAGGTAATATAAATGCCAACTATTTCTTAGCTGGTCCAACTGCCGGCTCAGCTGGTACTGTTCAGTATAGAGCATTGGTGTCTTCAGATATACCCAACAATGCAGCTAACACTTCTGGCAATGCGGCAACTGCCACTGCTTTAGCAACGCCAGTTTATATAAACAGTATTGCATTTGATGGAACTTCTAATATTACTTTCAAAGCAAGTACAACTAATAAATTATTTTTTAGTGCTGCAGGAATGGGGGCAATGCCTACTGAAAATTTTGATGGAGCTGCAGCCAAAACCATTTCTTATAATACTATTGGAGCAGCTCCTAAAATGGGATCTACTTATATCACTACAGTAGGTACTATTACCAATGGTGTTTGGAATGGCGCTGTGATTGGTGAAAGTTTTGGAGGAGCAGGTACAGTGAATGGAGTATTAAAAGCAGATGGTAATGGATTGGTTAGTGCAGCTGGTGGATCAGATTTTCAAGTTCCTCTAACTTTTACTAGTCCAATAACCAATGTTTCTAATACTATTTCAATGAGTCAAGTAAGTTCTAGTACTTCAGGATATTTAAGCAGTACGGATTGGAATACATTTAATAATAAATTAAGTAGCTCTGATAAAGCAGTGGCCAATGGTATAGCCACTTTGGATGCTTCAGGAAAAATTCCTACTTCTCAGGTTCCTGCTATTTCTTTTTCAAGTGGTTATGTAGTGAACAATCAAACACAAATGCTTGCATTGTCTTCTGCAGTAGTGGGAAGTATTGCCATTAGAACGGATAACAGTAAAAATTATGTTTTGAGTGCTTCGGATCCATCCGTATTAGGAAACTGGTTGGAATTATTAATGCCTGCATCTGTTTCATCTGTAAATGGGTATACGACAGGTTCTATTACTTTAACTTCTAGTGATATTACAGAGGGGACAAATCTTTATTTTAACAACACTAGAGTAAGGACTGCAGTGGATGGTTTTTTGAGTGGAGATGCGCCTATTAATTATACCTCCAGTACAGGTAAAATAAGTATTAGTCAGGCAACTACTAATTCAAATGGTTATTTATCTTCTACTGATTGGAATAGTTTTAATAATAAACAAACTGTTTTTGGTAATCAAACAGCGAACACTTTTTATGCTGGCCCCAATGCGTTATCAGGTGCGCCTAGTTTTAGAGCAATAGTGGCAGAAGATATTCCTACTTTAAATCAGAGTACAACTGGTAATGCAGCTACTGCTGATGCTTTGTCTACTACTAGAACCATTAATGGAATTGGTTTTAATGGAACTGCTAATATCAGTATTCAAGCTAATACACCTTATAATCTTATCTTCAATAATTCAGGTAATGGAATTGCATCTGGTGTAAGTTTTAATGGTTCTAGTTCATCCACTATCTCTTATAATACTATTGGTGCGGCTCCTTCTTTTGGTTCAGGTTCCATTACAACTGTGGGCACCATTGCTAATGGTACATGGAATGCCAATGTGATTGGATCAATTTATGGTGGAGCAGGAGATAATAATGGAATCTTAAAAGCCAATGGTTTGGGTGTGGTTTCGGTAGCAGTTGCAGGAACCGATTTTGAATCGCCATTAAGTTTTACTGCACCACTTAGTAGAACATCCAATACTATTTCTGTTCAAACAGCTACTAGTAGCAATTCTGGTGTACTTAGTGCAAGTGATTGGCAATTATTTAATAACAAGCAAGCAACTATGGTAGGAGGGACAGGAGTGAGTATTAGTGGAGGCAATACCATTAATATAGGTCAAGCTATAGCAACTACTAATTCGCCTAGTTTTGTTGGCCTAAGTTTGTCTGGATTAAATGTTACGGGAATAGTGGCTAATACTGCTGCAGGAGTTTTAACCACAGTAAGTACGACGGGTACAGGACAAGTAGTAAAAGAAAATACGCCCACTTTAATTACTCCCAATATTGGTGCAGCAACTGCAAGCTCTTTAAATTCTTCTGGAGATATTACTGCTAAGCGTTATAAATTAACCATGCCTAATTCAACAACTGCATCAAGTACTACCAGTCTTGATTTAAGTACAGGAAATGTTTTTACCATTAATCTAAGTTCGAATATTTCAACACTTACCTTAAGCAATGCTGCAGTGGGAACTTATTTAGTCAAATTTGTTCAAGATGCAACTGGGTCAAGAACAGTAAGTTTTCCAGCGGCTTGGAAATGGGCTGGGGGCTTAGCACCTTTATTAACAACCACTGCAAACAAATTAGATATCGTAACCTTGGTATATGATGGAACTACTTATTATGCCACCATTGTAAAAAACTTTTAGATGAAAAAAGTACTACTATATTTTTTGTGTTGTATATTTTTTTCAACAACACTTCATGCTCAAGTAGTTCCTCAAGGTTTCTTGGTGAACAATGAAGTAGAGACAGTAACCATTGGAACGCAGGTATGGATGAAATATAATTTAGATATTGAAGTGTATCAGGACGGTACTAGTATTGAAAGAGCAAATTTGGCTTTTAGTAGATCTGTTATTTTACCTTCTTGGTGTTATTATAATTATGATATTGCCAATGATATTACATATGGTAAATTATATAATGGCTATGCAGTAAACGATTCAAGAAATATTTGTCCTGTAGGTTTTAGAATTCCAACCAGAGCAGATTTTAATACCTTGAATAGTTTTTTAGGAACCAATGCTGGAGGCAAACTAAAAGAAGCAGGATTGACGCATTGGGCTTCTCCAAATACCAGTGCTACCAATAGTTCTGGTTTTACTGGATTACCAGGTGGATATATGGGAGACGCAGGATCTTCTTCCAATATCACCTTACAAGGATATTTTTGGACTTCCACCTCCGCAGGTTCTACCAATTATATTAGGTACCTCAGATCAGGTGATGCATTGTTCACTGAGTCCACTGCATTTGTATTAGCAGGTGGTGCTTCCGTAAGATGTATTAAAAATTAACCTATTTATTTTTTAAAATAGGTGCTAAAACTTTAAATCTTCCATCAATTTTTGTTTCGTCTAATTGAAGGCCTAAGATTTTTGCTACTAATGGGTAAACATTTATATTTTCAAATCCTTCAATGGTGATCCCTTTTTTGAAAGCTGGTCCCCATGCAATAAATGTGGCCCTCATATCTGGATGATGATTGTCAAATCCATGTTTGCCAGGTGTGGTTTTTCTGGTACCTAGATTAAATACCTTGGGTAAATGCGGTGTGATAATGATATCACCTAATCTATCATAACGATCGTCTTTTTTTGCATAATGCCAATAAGCAGGTGTCTCGTTTAATGTATAGGTATTAAATGAAGTATCTTTTTTTAATGCTTCTACTGTTGAATTAATCTTTGTTGAATCCTTTGCATACAAGTGTAACAAAGCATCTCCCCATGGCACTCTAAAAGCAGCGGTATCTATTTGTTTGGGAAGTCCCATGGTGTTGATATTGTCTATGTCTGTCATACCATGATCAGAAACCACAATGTAATTAATTGGAAGGTTTAGAGATTTTAAATTTTCTTGAATGGCATTAATTGCACTATCTACAAATTGAACTGCCTTAGTCACTCTATTATCTTTAGTGCCAAAACTATGTGCATCATGATCTACTTCTGGAAAATATAAAGTAATTAAATGAGGTCTTTTTTCTTCAGGTAAAGTCAACCAATCTTTGATAGCTTGAATTCTAGTTGCAATATTGGTTTTTTCATTGTAGTTATAATAGTAAGAAGGTAAATAACCTTCGATAGGCGCTTCTGAACCCACCCAGAAATAACTAGCGCTCACCATTTGTTGTTTTTCTG
>JACCDI011750904.1_pt1 | contig 11832 bp, 16 predicted proteins | sample 7442791 | NCBI WGS metagenome assembly JACCDI01 (sample SAMN15323434, study PRJNA562643) | freshwater metagenome | isolation source: river surface water | place: USA:Blue River Watershed | collected 2017-08-15
CGAAAATTTTCACATAAGTAAAACCCGTACTGACTAGTGAAAACCCTTGCTTTGGAAACTTATTTACGAGCCGAATTGGTGCCGGAAATAGGAATCGAACCTACGACCTTCGCATTACGAATGCAAATTACATATGTTTTTATAAGGCTTAAAAGCAAAAGTAGTATAAAAAGTTGTATATAAAAAGATGAAAAATTTTCTGCAAAAGCTCGCTATTTGAGCCCAAGAAACCATAAAGTAACAAATAGAAATAAGGAGATTGGTATGAAAAATCTATTGCATTCATTGTCATTTATTTTTTTGTTCACTACTAATGCTATTGCTCAAACTACTTTCTACAGCGACGCTATGGGTTTACCCTTAGGAACAGCAAATACTGTGGGGAATACAACTTTTTATAGTGACGCTATGGGTTTACCTTTGGGAACAGCAAATAGAGTGGGCAATACAACTTTTTACAGTAACGCTATGGGCTTACCTTTGGGAACAGCACAAACGCCTCAGCCAATTGCACCACTTCCAAACAATGGGCCTATGTATTCAAATCCTTCAGCACCATTATTCCCAACAGCACCATTATTTCCAACAAGTCCACGTGGGATGTAACGTGAAAAAGTTATTAATCATAATTTTTTGCTATGCACCAATAGCTTTTGCTCAAAACTCAAGTGCTTGCAAAGCTTGGCAATACATATCAAATGGAAAGGCTGTTTACTGTAATACTTGCTGTTATGGGGGAAATTGTTCCACCTCTTGTAAGCAACCTTAACTATGGCAAATAACAAACAAGTATGGGGTCAATCTATCGTTGATAGTCTCAATTGGAATGTATTACGTGAATATTACGAAGATAAAAATGAAACTGAAGAATTTAAGTCAATGTCCAAAAACCAAGTTGAACAATGGTTTTTAGGCAGAGAAAACAAAAGAAGAATGGAACAAGGCTTAGAACTAATAACAATTGAAGAAATAAGAGAGCTTCTAAAAAAGCCATACAAAATCAAAACTTAATCTGCCAATTGGATTTGGACGATAAATTTATAATCTCTAATTATTAGAAATTATTGTATGAGGCTTTGAAATGCGTCCAAAGGATGATGGTAAAGAATCACAACTAAAAAAGTATGAGTTTCACAAAAAAGCAAATGGGACTCTTAATTACTATTTAGAACAAGGGAATTTGATTGGTGCATATGTGATTGCCTATTCCTTATTAGAAGATAGGGTGCGAGCTATGTATGTGGTTGTTCAAAGAGATTTTCACAATGTTGTAATTACTGAAGATGATATTAAGTCTTCATTTGCACGCTTGGTTGACTATCTCAAAAAAAATAATCATTTATCAAAAGATTTATCGAAAGAGCTTCATAAGGCAAATAGCAACAGAAACAAATTGATACACGATGCAATGTGGCAAATTGATGCAATAAAACAAGAAGATATTGCTAATGTAAAAAAATTAAAAAATGAGGTTTCTAAAGTGCTTGAGAAACTTAAGAAAAACAAATCATATAAAACTAAGGGTGGAGTTAGCTGATTTAATAGATTGTTGAGCTTTAGCAATTTTTTGTCGTGCTCTTTCAGCCTTCAAAGCTTTATTAGCATTGTCTTTGGCAAGCTTAAGAGAGTTAATGCGTGCTTGCTGTGGTGTAAGTGGTTTGATGACTTCTTTTATAACCATTATCTAATTACCTATCTGCGTAGGGATGCCAATAACATTGTTTGAACCAAATTGAGACTGAAGAAGCTTTATAGCAAAGTTTGCATTCTCAGCAAACACAATAGTGCTCATAACCAATCCACTTAGCCTAACTGTTGCACGAAACTGTTTCATAAAAATATTTATTGATAAAGGAACAACTATGGAAAACGAATTTCAATTTGGCGAATATAAGGTAAAAGTAAGTGGCAAGGGATTAGAAAGCGAGCCTTGGCTAATTAGTGGTGTTGACAATCCATCAGCTGTAGCAACTATTGAGCAACTAATAATCAAAAGTATGATGGAGCAAACGGGATTGAATTGGTTCATTGCCAAAACTGAATTGCTTGGAATAGATGGAAGAAAAATATCCAAACTTACTGTTGGCGTAAAGGGATTAGATAAAACACGCGACTTCTTTTTTGATGTTAGCGAAGCATTTAAGTAATTTAGGGAAACTTGGTTTCCCTAAATAATCTATCTACCAAAAGCTTGTCGTGTTGCTGTGCTGACTTCATTGATGGCATCATCAAGCTCGCCATTAGACACAGCTGACTTGAGAGCTTTGATAGTTGCTATAAGTTCATCGCCACTTGCAAGTTCAATTGCATTAGCCCCCTTTTTATTAAGAGGAAGTGTTTTTGCACCATATTTCACAGCTAAATTTATCTTGCCATTGTCACCAACCCAAAACCACTCTTTAACACGCTTGATGGTTTCAATAGTTTTTCGCTCACCACTGTGCTTGTCAGTGAAAGTTTTCAAGCGTTTGGGTGCGTAGGTGTTGCCACTCCTTTTGGCTTCACACAATTCAAGTTGCTCGTGTAGCTTAGCTACAAGCTTGTTTCTGCGAATAACTATTGGTGCAACAGATTGATGCTTTTTACTTGCTACTAATTTAAGGCTGTTTAGTGTGCTCATCGTGTTCTCCTATAAAGTTAAAGAGCACACTAAATTTATTACCTTAAAAATGGTTTGAGCAACCTCTATTTGCCAACAAGACCAAATAATTTAATAAAAATTACTTGGTTTTATTTGGTTCGCATAAATAAATGTATGCGAGTAACAGCAAAAACCATTAGGGATTTTTTAGAAAAGCAACAAAGGCACATCACCCACTATGTTGTTGCCCAAAGCCACTTTCGCACATATCACAAAATGGATTGGGAAATTGAGCGTATGTGCACAACTTTACGCAAAGATTTTAGGCACGCAAGCAACTGTTTTAGCAAGGAACTATATGGCAATGGCCCAAGACGCAAACCACTTTTATATCAACCATTATTAATACCAACATTAGAAGGCACCAAAAACACAGTCAGCCCAAAACACACACTCCACTACAACATCTACTTAGGCAACTTACCAAAAATACTATCCACAGACGATATTGGCGAATTATGGAGATATTGTTGGGTAGAAAAGGCACATCAAAAAAACGACATCTACATTACAGAAACGTTAGCTAACACCCAAGCACACTTACTGAGATACGGAACAAAAGAAACCCAAATTGGAAACCTTAGTTGTTGGGATTTTGAAAATACACGCATCCCTTACGACGCCCTAAACACTGACTGAAGTTGTGTTTAGCTATATGGCTACGCATTGGACGCAATGCGTAGTTATGTTTCTATGGTCAAAATAGCAACTCAAAGAATCTCTAATAAACAGTAACTACAAGAAAACGCTAAAAAATCCAAAATAACTGAATGTGAATAAAAGCTCATTCTATGAGCTTAAGGGTTCTTAAACTGTCACCTTAGAAATAACGAATCCTAAAGGAGGATAGATGCGTGACTACACATACTTTGCTGGTGCTCGTTTTAGTATTGTTAATATTTTTAGAAGTCAACGATTCAATATAGACAGATTAGATATCAGTTGGGTAGATGATGAAATGCCAGAGTTTGTGCGTGGACTTAGGATAGTTGACTTTAGCGAAGGTGAAACTTATACCTTACACGATAAGGACGCTGACAATTTAATGTATAGCTTCGCATATATCTATAGCAAAAGCGAAAATGAAAAGTTTATACAAACAGTTGATGAGTATTTGATTTCAGCAATAGAGAGTAAAGAATATTTAATTACTGAAGATAAGAAAAAGCCCAAAGAAGCACTCCAAGTAGTTCATTGAAATAAATGGCTTGGGTGAAATGCTGAAGGGGGAATTTAGCTAATTCCCCCTCAAATCAACGCTACAAGCACATAAAACAACACGCTGAATAACAATACAGCAGAAATCAAAAAAACAGCTTGTAGACGCTGTATGCAAATCCTTGTAATTCTGTGGGATTTAGACGACAAACCCAATAAATATTGATACCAAAGGTTTTAGTTAAGACCTTTGGTTCTACTAAAAAAGTAGTGGTTGTTGCATTTATCCCATTGATTATTGGAAGGAATTTGAATTGATAAATTTTTGGAAAAAAGTGGTCGCCCAAAAAGAACAAAGAAAACAAAATATAGCTATAGCAAAACTTTGGTTAGGAAAGAAAACTATGGCTAAGCAAGCAAGAACACTGAATCAAAATGAATTGCGTAGGGTTTTGGATTACATCGCCACACGCAAGCACGCACCACGTAACAAGGCGATGTTGATGACTACATTTTTAAGTGGTATGCGTGTGGGGGAATTGGCAAATCTCAAATATAGCGATGTAGTCGACAGTGAGGGCAAGATTAAGAACGAAATAAGACTTACGGCTGAACAAACAAAAGGGAAAGAAGGTAGAACAGTGTTTATAAATGAGCGACTACGCAAAGAACTTGCAAACTATATCAAAACCTATCACCCCATAAGCACAAATTTCAAATTATTTTATACACAAAAAAGCTGTGAACGTGGATTTTCACCAAACACACTCACGCAGTTTTTTCATTACCTTTATCTGCGAAGTGGAATTGATGGTGCAAGCAGCCACAGTGGTCGCAGAACGTTTATTACAACATTAGCAAACAAAGGCATTAGCGTGCGAGTGTTAGCAAGTTTGGCTGGCCATAAGAATATCTCTACAACCCAATGCTACATTGACGTAAACGACGATATAAAGCGTGAGGCAATTGAGTTGGTATAGATTAGAATTGTGGCTTAACCAAATCAATACAAAAGATGAACGAATTATTAGAAGAAACAGCAGAAGTTAGTGGAATCACTGTAAAAAAAATTACTGGTGAATTTTGGACAAGCAAACAAAGACAAGCGTCCACCCTACAAGAGGTTTCTTATCGTGCTTGCTTTAAGCCACAACTACCAAATTATTTCATCGCAAGGCATACAAAAATAGATGATGTTGTTTATGACCCTTTTGGGGGAAGAGGAACAACAGCTATAGAGGCAGCTTTAATGGGTAGGCAAGTCATACAAAACGACATAAATCCCATTTCAATAATCCTTTCTGCTGGCAGAATGGCTGTTCCAACACTTTTGCAAATATACGAGAGGTTAGAGGAAATAACTATTAGCAGAGATTTGGAGTGTGATATTGATTTATCAATGTTCTACCACGTTGATACTCTAAACGAGCTTCTTAGCTATAGAAAATATTTTTCTCAAAAGGAAAAGTTAGGAACATTTGATACAGTTGATGCTTGGATAAGAATGGTAGCAACAAATAGGCTTACGGGGCATTCAAATGGCTTCTTTTCTGTTTACACGATGCCACCCAATCAAGCAGTAAGTGCTGAAAGTCAAATTCGCATTAACCAAAAAAGAAATCAGATACCAGAATATAGAGATACAAAAAAAATTATTCTAAAAAAGTCCAAACAACTCTTGAGTGGACTTACTGAAAGCGAAATTAAAAATTTACACAAGGCTTTCAAAACAGCTTTGTATCTCAATAAGCCAGCTGATAAAACTGAAGAGATTCAAAGTGAAAGCGTATCTTTAGTTGTGACATCACCACCCTTCTTAGATATTGTTCAATACAAAGATGACAATTGGTTACGCTGTTGGTTTAATAACATTGATACAGAAGAGGTTGGTAAAGGCATTACTATGGCCAAAACAGTTGATGCTTGGGCATTCCAAATGAGAAACGTATTAAAGGAATTGCACAGAGTTATCAAAAAGGGTGGTGTTATTGCTTTTGAAGTTGGTGAAATAAGAAATGGAAAAATTAAACTTGATGAAGTTATTGTGCCCTTAGGTTGTGAGGTTGGGTTGACTTGTGATGTAGTTATGATTAACAGTCAAATTTTCACAAAAACTTCAAATATTTGGGGTGTAAGCAATAACTCAGTTGGAACCAACAGCAACCGTATTGTTGTATTCAAAAAATAACTATTCTTTCTTGTTAACCTTTTTTGATAAAGAAAGAAACGCCTTGTATTGAGCATCTGTAAGAGAAAAATATGTAGCTTGAAAGTTCCTTCTTACAAATGGCGTATCAGCAAGACGTGGCGAAGATTGGATTGTATGAAAAGGGATTGAAGTTTCAAGTTTATCTAATAGCTTTAATTCAACGTAAATTGGGCGTTCTCCAGTACCAGAAAAGATTCCGTAAGTTCTGCAATCACCATCTTTGGTCTCATCTTTTTTCGAAACTTCATAAAATCCAAAAACGCCAGCCTTTTTCTTTGCTACTTTAATTGAGGCATACATCACCATACAATCACCCACCTCACAAGATTTAGGCATACAAAACCAACTATCACTTTCCAACATAAAACGCTCATATGTTTTGATAGAGCCAATTACACCAAGCCAATATTTCATAGTTCTAAAAGTAAAGAATGGATTTTGGCACGAGAAACTTTAGTTCCCGCACCTAACTGATTAGATTGATACCACTTTAGTATTTTTGTTTTGGGTATTTTCCAATAAGGAATATTTGGAAATTCCTCAATATCAGAAACTACATACCCTTCTATTTCATCTAATTTTGATAGAAAACCTCTTTCCTCAAAACTACGCCCACTTCCAACCATATAACTTGGGCAAAAATAAATTCCACTCCTTGTTATTGAGCGAACTTCCCACTTTTTTCCATACGAATCAATTAAATCGTAGCCAGCCCCTTCGCTTGGTGCCAAGCTTCCTTTTAATACCTCATAAGCCAAACGCCTCTCAAGCACGAAAGATACACGTCTGCCATCAGTAAAGTAGTCTCTTGTGTCATTTGGCGTTAGCTTCAAAGAATCAGCTATCTGCCCCAAATCCCAACTCAAAATACCTTGTGGTTTTAACATTTTTAACAATTTTTATAGTTAAATTAGTGTTTTACCACAAGACTTATATGGGCAAGCTATGGGCACAAAGAAGAAAATGCAACGCTTCACAATATCTGTGGATGTGAATGCCATCAATTACTTCAAAAAATTGGGCACTGAGGTTGATATGCCCTATCACACTCTCGTCAATATGTATTTGAAGATGTGTGCAAAAAACAAGAAAAGGCTGTCCAAATCATATTTCAAATAAGTCTTAATTACGATATAAGGAGTCCTTAATGTCAACAAAACAAACCTTAAAGGCCAAACTCCAAAAAGATTTAGCACAGCTTAAGCAACTTGCTGATAAACAGCTACATCTATATGTAAGTTCCCGTAACTTGCTATACGAAGGTTTGGCAAAAACTTACATTTGGTGGCAAACAGCCAACAAAGAAAAGGGGCTTTTGGAGGCACTCTACAAAGATAATGGAATCCAATACAAAAAAGAAATAAAAGCTGATGAAAATTTTTCACCACTATTGCGTTATTTGTGGGGTATGGATGGAACTGTAAACAGCAACACAATAGATTTATGGAACAGAGCCTTAAACAAAGTAAATGCCTCAGTTAATGCAGACAAAGTGTTTTACAAGCAAAACACAGTTCAAAAAATTATTACGTTTATAGACACCAAAGGTGGTATTAGTGGGCTGGCAGCCTACGACAGTAGGCAAGTTGACGTGACTAAAGAGACAAAGCAGAAAAAAGTCAAAATTGATGTAAATGTAGAGAGAAAACGACACGAAGAACATTTGGCAAAAAGTTTTAACTACTTCACAAAAAACGTTACACCAATTTCCAAATTCCAAAGCAAGCATTCATTACCAACAGCAGATAGCTCAATTGGATTGGGTCTTTTTAGAAAAAGTAAGAATGGCTATGAGTTACTAAAAGCAATAGATGACAAAGAGTTGATTGAGCGTGCCTTAGTCAGTTCTTATGCAAGAAGCACAGATAGCATTCCTTACACAGTGCGTCTAATTGCTGAAATTATTGCTACACAAGCTGTGCCTAAGCCAATTCAAAGCCTATCACGCTCATTGGCAGATAAAAGCAAGTTTAAGGCAGAAGATGGCACTGTAATGATGATGCTTAAACGTTTGTTGTATTTGGCTGAAAAACGTGTGTTTATATTAAGTGCCAACCGTAGTGCGTGCAGTCCCGTAACAGTTGCCATTCCAAGCAAACAAATCATAGACAGTAAACAAGATGTTGCATTAGCTATCAATGACAGAACCTATATTGAAAATAACTTAATACTAAGTGGCGATATCAATTTTTATACAACTGATAGCCCAACAAAAATTGAATCAATACGAGGCGAATCAGCAACTCATAAGTTGGAGTTGGTAAATACACTTACAAAGAAATATCGCTATATCCGTTTTTACCCACTTGATGTCCATAAATCAGAACCAAGTAAGCAACAAGCCATACTCAAACGTGGCTTGAAATTCAAAGCAGTTCATACAGCCAAATTAGATGCCAATTGGTTAGCTGAATTAAATGGTGAATTTTTGAGTAGATGGCTAAATGGGTTGGGCAAAAGTATCAAACGCAAGGAATATGGCGTAATTGGGTTGGCATTTGGAAAAAGTGGCATTACCTTTAGGTTCTGTCAACGTGCAAATACTTATGTTGAAGAAGAATTGATTAGGTATACACAGCCTAACAGCACTAAACCCATTACTGTAGAGGTCTTGGCAAAAGACATTATTCCCATACTCAATTCACTTGTTTACAGTGACTTGAATAGTGGCATCACAGCTGAAGTAGATGACAAGGCAATTTTGTTCAAATACAAAACCAAATCAGCTGATTACATCATTGCTGTGCCAACTTGTAACGCCAAAGGCATACGCAACGAAGCCTACTTTCAATCATATGGGGCTTAATGATGGAAGACTTTAACAAGCGTTGGGATGACTTTGCAGTTTATTTGCCATCAATTCAAAAAAACTATGCAAAAGCTGTTACTAAGGCAAACGATAAATCACGCACTATGCCTCACAGCGTAACAATGCGTTCGCTTAATTTCCTTAACCCTAAGAATAAATTGTGGCACTACAAATATGCCTTATATAGTGCTGGCCAATTTAGGATTGGTGAATCTCAAAGTGATATGGTCACAACACGCGATGAAAAGCAAACTGTGATTTTGGGGGATAGTGGAGGCTTCCAAATTGGTAAAGGCACATTGGCTGGCTTTACAACACTGAACAAATTAAAGACAGCTGATGAGGTTTGTGAGGCTTGGCGAAATGCAACGGAGTTAAAAAAGTGGATTGTAAATTGGTTAGAAACGCATAGTGACTATGCAATGACATTGGATATGCCTTTGTGGGCTCAGCTACCCCAAAACAAATCCACACCATTTCACAAATGTAGCACCCAACAGTTAATTGATTTAACAGTTGAAAACTTAGAATTTATTAAAAGAAATAAACGTGCTAATACAAAATGGTTAAACGTAATACAAGGAACCAACAGCAAGGATATGAAGCTTTGGTGGGATGCAGTTAAAGGTTATAGGTTTGGTGGTTGGGCGTTGGCTGGCGATACGGGATGGCGTGGTGGAAGTATGGCAGTAGTAAATCAAGTTTTGATGATGCGTGATGAAGGTGCCTTTGAAAAAGGTTTAGATTGGTTACACGTATTGGGTGTCTCACAAACCAAATGGGCTGTGCTATTAAGTGCCATACAACGTGGATTGAGAAAATCCACCAATCCAAATCTACGAGTAAGTTTTGATAGTGCGAGCCCAAACATACTCGCTGGCAAGTTTGAACAAATTGCTGTTTATCCCAAGTTCACCAATAAAGAAGAGAGTTGGTCAATAAGTGCTGTGCGTTGCCCAAGTGCAAAAATTTATGTAGGAAGTAAAGACAAATTTGCATTCCCATTCCCCTCTCCATTGGGAGATAAATTAAATCTATCCCATTTGAATGTGAAATATGACAAATACAGCAATGTGAGGTTTGATGAGGCAACACAAATGTTCCTTACTCATCACAATACTTGGGTATATGTGCGTTCAATGTTGGAAGCCAACGAATTAGCCTTTTTAGACAAAGCAGATGCAGAACAGTTTGTCCCCAAAAATCTACTTGCTTGCTTGCATTTGATTGAAGACTTAATGTGTAGCAAAACTTGGAAAACCAAAATCTCTAATAACAAGAAATTATTTGATTCTGTAGACAAGATGAGCAAAGACGAAATTATCATCGTCTAAGACGTTCAATGGTGCCCTCACACAGAATCGAACTGTGAATAGTTCATTACGAATGAACCGTTATACCATTTAACTATAAGGGCATAGATTCAATATTTTACCTAATTGCTTTAACTCTCTCTTTAATACTTTGATTTGCCCTTGCCTTGCTTGGCGAACGTTGAGATTGAAGTTTTTCTACATTCATTTCAGCTAAAAGATGCTTTGCATAGAATCTATCAATCATCTCAACACTTGTTCTTGCGTTTCTTGCAAGGGTTAGCAAATCAAGTCCTTGTGACTCAATCAGTCTGAACATAATCGCCGTGTGTCGCAAGCTATACAAAGTCCTTCTCTCCCCAATGCTATTGGTTTTAAGATTACAAAGTTGTAACAAATAATCAAACTGTCTGTGTAGCTGTTGTATTGCATAGTCCCTATTTTGTCTATGCTGTGGCTGAAATACAAAGTCATCCAAATCGCCAAATCCATCTTTTTTTTGCTTTGCAAGAATTTCCTTGTATACCTCTATTGCTTTAGGCATTGAAATTACGGGATTTGCGTGTTTTTTTGTTGGAGGGTGAGTTAGTCGCAAGTAGACCTCTTTGCCCTTCACTACCTCAATGTGCTTGTGTTTAAGCACTCTCAAGTCTGTTGGACGTATAAATGTATTGGTCATAAACAGAATTAGGTCATAAATTTCATCTGTTAATTGCATTCTTCTTATAACGACATTATTTTTGCTCTTTATTTCAAAGATTTCGCCAATGTGGGTGCGAGCAGTATTATGCAATTTGCTGTATTCAGCTTTACTAAACCAAGTTCTTGCCGTGTCAATTGTTTTAATTTTTGGAAATGTTGGAAGGTATTGAATTACACCCATCCTTTGTGCATATCCCAAAATTGTTTTTATATGCGACAAATGAATTTTTATTGTATTTCCACTGATTTCCCTATCTTCTCTATCTTTTAGAAGGTAGTCAATGTAGCCACTTATTGCTTTGTAATCCACTTCAGCAACTTGGTAATTCTTAAAATACTTGAGTATGTCCTTGTTCAGCCTTGCTTCATCGTGTTTTATTTTACTTTTGGCAATTTCTTTTCTTTGAACCCTTGCCTTATTTTCTTTTAATAGCCCGTATGCACAAACCTCAAATCCACTTTTCTGTGTCAATGGGAGATTGTTAATTTTTTTACCCTTTAGTTCTAAAAAAAATTCTTCTGCAAAATTAATTGCTTCCTTTCTATCCCTTTTCTTTGTGCTTCTTCTATAAATTTTTCCATCTTCAAAAACCCTCACGTAGTAGTAGGGTGACTTTTCCATTCTGTAAATAGTTAAGGTGTTGTGTCCTTTAACTTTTTCAACTGTGCTTGGTATTGGGACAGTTGGATGTCTTTTTTTTGAAGAAGATTTTTTTTCCATCTGTTAGTTGTATACGAAATACTATACAACTGTCAAGAATTTTTATCCTTATAAAACAGTAATATATTGCATTTTTGAGATTTTGACCTTCGCATTACGAATGCGCTGCTCTACCAACTGAGCTATTCCGGCTTATGAGATAAAAAGACCCTGTTTGAGGCAATGATTTTAGCTCAGCGCTTTGAGCAAATCGCTCATCGCGGCGCAGGCTTTGCAAGCAACGCCTTGGAAACCACTTCCCGAACGTCGGGGGAAAGACGGTTAACGGCCGCAACCTTC
>JACCDI010096703.1_pt1 | contig 11829 bp, 13 predicted proteins | sample 7442791 | NCBI WGS metagenome assembly JACCDI01 (sample SAMN15323434, study PRJNA562643) | freshwater metagenome | isolation source: river surface water | place: USA:Blue River Watershed | collected 2017-08-15
GCAGACATCACCCAAGACATACTCATTGAGGTACCTATCAACAACAGGACTACGGCTGATGTCTCTGAAGACCGCACCAAAATGTCCGACAAATCAGATACCTTGAGTTCCTTGTAAATTAAAGACAAAACTAAGGTATAGACTACTGCAATAGCCGAGGCCTCTGTTGCCGTAAAAACCCCACCTACTATCCCACCAATTACCAGAACAAGCAGAAAAAGGCTTGGCACAGCACGCCAAAAAGATGTTGCCAGATAGGTCAAACTAACTGCTTCACCCTTAGGAAGCTTATTTTTCTTGATGAAAAAAGCTGCACAAAGCATCAACACAGTACCTAAAAGAAGTCCAGGTAAGTATCCCGCCACAAACAAGGCAGCAATGGAAACTCCGCCACTAGCCAAGGAATAAATGATCAGTACATTGGATGGAGGAATGATCAATCCCGTAGTGGAAGAGGTAATATTCACAGCCACCCCAAGCGTTTTGGGATAGCCCTCTTGCTCCATTCGCTTGCCTAAAATACTTCCCAGAGCCGAAGCAGCTGCCGCTGCAGAACCTGCTATCGCACCAAAAAGCATGGCCGCAATCACATTGACATACATTAGACCGCCTGGAAGTTTACCAGTAAGCCCTTTTGCAAAATCAATAAGGCGATTGGCTATGCCTCCTCTATTCATGATTTCTCCTGCCAACACAAAGAATGGAATAGCTAACAAAGAAAAACTATCCAAGCCAGTGGCCATTCGCTGAGCGATGGTAGTGGCGGAGGGCAAAGCAGAAACGGTGACTACCAAGGTAAAAAAGCTGGATAAACCCAAGCTCCAAGCCACAGGAACTCCTAAAAGCAGTAGCGTAAAAAAAGTAAACACCAAAACCAAAATACTCATCCACTCCATAACTAGGCCCTATTTTTTAAAAGTTCAGCCAGGTGAAAGCCATGGTAATACACCACGAGTAACCCCGAAATTGGCAAAATCCCATAAACCCAGGAAAGAGGCACCTGAAGTGTAGCCGATTTCTGTTGCAATAATTGACTGATGTACACCAAATTACCCCCTCCCCACACAAGAACGACAGCACCAAAAAAGATGACAAGGCCATGAATTAAGCATTGCAAGAAGAATAAGCGCTTACCCCGAACTCTACTTGTGATCAAATCAATGGCCAAGTGCCCATTTTTTCCAGAAACGTAGGCCGCTCCCAAAAGCCCCAGCCAAATCATGCTGTACCGCGACAATTCATCGGTAAACGAACTTGGATCACCCAAAAGGTAGCGCGAAACAACCTGCCAAGTTACATTCATGACCATCACTCCCATCAAAAGGGCAATGCTGTATTGAATAAACCGGTCTAGGGCTGCTTTGAATTTCATTGGGCGGTCTGTTGAATTCGTTGAATTAAAGTCGCCAACTGGGGCTGTTCTTGAATGAGCTGAGAATAGACATCACCCACTTTCTCAAAAAAGGGTGTCTTGGAAGGATAACTTATCTCCACTCCCGCTTTTTGAACTTCCCGAAGTGCTTCTGCAACAGCTTCCTTCCAAAGTTCAGCTTGGTACTTGGCCGATTCATTGGCCGCTTCTTGCAACCAAATCTGCTCCTCAGGACTTAGTTCTTTCCAAACTTTGGTGCTAACCAAAACCACATCGGGAAGGGCAGTATGTTCATCGATGGAATAAAACTTACAAACTTCGTAATGCCTTGAGTTGTAAAAACTAGGAGGATTGTTCTCAGCTGCATCCACAATGCCTTGCTGCAAAGCCGTGTACAATTCACCATAAGCCACTGGAGTAGGTGCACCTCCCATGGCACGAACCATATTGATGGCCATTTTAGATTCCTGAACTCGGATTTTTAAACCTGCCAAATCCTCCGGACTAGAAATAGGTTTGGTTTTGCTGTAAAAACTCCGCTTGCCTGCATCGTAAAAACAAAGGCCTCTCAACCAAAACTTCTCGGCACTCAGCAGTAATTCCTTTCCAATTTGGCCCTCTAAAACCTGGTTCATGTGTGCATCATCTCGAAACAAATACGGAAGGCCCAACACACTTATTTCAGGTGAAAAAGCTTCTAAGGTTGCCGCAGATACCTTGGTCATTCCCAAGCTTCCAATCTGCAATAATTCCAAAAGCTCTCGTTCGGTTCCCAATTGCTGATTGGGGTATACCTTGACACGAATTTTCCCTCCAGATTTCTCCTCCAATCTTTTGCCCAAGAACACCATGGCCTGATGTACCGGATGAGTGGTCACTTGAGAATGGCCCATTTTGATGACACGCACATTCGTTTCCAATTGACAGCCTCCAATTAGCAGCAAGACACAAAGGAAAAGAAAGATGGTTCGGCTAGACATTAGGACTGGGATGGATTTCGAAGTGAAGCAATAAGCGAAAGCACTTCCTTGATTTTATGTTGAATTTTCAAATAATCTCCGGCTACAATATCTTCTTTTCGAATGAGTTGTGAACCCATTCCCAGACAAAGTGCGCCTGCATCCAACCAAGGTTTGATGCTTTCTAGAGTTGGCTCTACACCTCCCGTAGGCATGAGCGCTATGGAAGGCAACACTGCATGCACTGCGGAAATGAATGCAGGTGTCAACAAATTGGCAGGATAGAGTTTGACCAATTCTGCACCCAACTGCTGGGCAAAAAATACCTCTGACACCGTACCACAACCTGGAATCCAAGGCACTCCAACTCCTGCACAATACTCCCCTAGAGCAGGATTCATCACAGGAGCCACAATAAATTCTGCTCCTTGATCCAAAAAATACTCCGCATCCAGGGGATGGAAGATGGTTCCAACTCCCAGGGTCATTCCCGGAAGTTGGCTTACCTCATTTTTTATCTTGGGAAAGATGCTTTTCGCCTCAATTCCTCGGTTGACCAATTCAATCACCCGAACTCCAGCGGCATAAGCTGCATGAAGTAATTCCATACACACTTTTTCATCAGGATGAAATAGAATGGGTACCATCCCAGCTGCATGCATGCGTTGGATAAATGGACTAGAGTGTTGCATCACCGTTTTATTTTTCCAGCTCCCCCACCAGCCACTAGTTCCTGGATTTCTTGGAGTGTGCAAGTCAAAACATCTCCGGGCACACTGTGTTTTAATACACCAGAAGCCACTGCAAACTCAATCGCTTCCTTAGGCTTCAGGTAGAGTAATCCATAAATTAACCCGGCGGCGAAAGCATCTCCAGATCCCACTCGATCTACGATATGGGTCAACTCATAGGATTTAGATACTATGGCTTTTTTTCGGGTATGAAGACTCGCAGAAAAGGCATTTGCAGAAGAACTATGGGAAACCCGATCGGATTTGACTAGATAGACAAGCTTTGAAAATCGATCGAACACCTTATGTTTCACCTCCTGGAAAGATCCAAAATCTTCCTTCAGGCATTGATTAAAATCACGTGTACCGCCTATCATTACCTGAGTAAGTTCCATCAATTTCGGCATCACTTCATGTGGTGCTTTTCCATAGGCCCACAAGTTACTTCGGTAGTTGAGGTCCCCACAGACTAGTATTCCCCTTTTATTTGCTTGAAGTAGAAGTTGAAGTGTCAGGTCAGCAGTTTGCTGAGAGAGCGCAGGACTGATTCCGGACCAATGCACACAAGCAACTCCATCCAGAAGTTGATCCCAATCCAATCCTTCCCCAGTAAACTGAGAAAATACAGAATTGGCTCGATCGTAAATGACTTGGGAACTGCGCTGCATCGCTCCTTGCTCCAAAAAATAAATCCCCATTCTTCCTGGTAAAAAAGGGATAAATTGGGTGTTGATTCCGTATTTCCGAAGTTTACCCGCAGCGGCCCATCCCAATTCATGATCTGGAAATGCAGTCAAATGACTCACATCCAATCCCCAGTATGCGAGGGCAGCAGCGACATTTGCCTCAGATCCACCAAACTCAAGATCGAATTGATTGGCTTGAAAAAATCGATCATTGCCCGGGGGACTCAAACGAAGCATTACCTCGCCTATGGTTACAATTTTCTTCATAGAAGAATCCATTTGTTTTCTAAGTTGACCAAAATAGGAATAATTAAGATGAATTATACCTTTACCTCCTTAGATTATATGGATAACCAAAAGGAAGGCCGGTTAAGGCTAGTTTTGAATAAACAGCCCACTTTTCAAAGTCTTATACAAATGGACAACCCGATAATCAGCCAAGCTTTAGGAAAAATAGACTTTGCGTAAAAAAATCAGCCAAGCAAACTAATTTAAATTCTAGGCTTGGGTGGTCTACTATGCAAAAAAACGGGTATGCAAAAAATACATACCCGTTTTTGTAAGGAGTTTTCAATTTTCAATGAAGCCAACACCCGCTGCAAAACGAGTTTTGGCGTAAGCGATGTGGAGTTTTGCAGACAGGTCATTCAAAGTAACACGTGAATCAAAGACGGCTACTTCCCGTGCATTTACTAAGAATAAGCTACTTTCTCCGATTTCAAAGCGTCTTGTTTCACCAGTAAGCAATGCATCTAAGCTTTTTACATTTTCTGTGAGCGTACGTACCTGCTGGTTCAAAACATTCCAGGAATTGAGCTCCGTTTCCAACTTCGTTCTAAGTTGCTGTTCTTTCAAACTTCTTCCAGTTTGCTTAATCTGAATTTTGGCTTTAGTGCTTCCCAAATCCCCTCGAGTTTTTCGCAGCAGCAGAGGCGTGTAGACAGATACTCCCCATTTGTAATTATTCTCAAACAGCGGTGAAGGCTGGGCATCCGCTACCGTCTCCGTAAGAAAATTGTATTTTAATTTGACTACCGGAAGTAATTCTTGAGTTTTTAAACGCCTCTCCACGTTTAAACTTGCCAGATCAAAGTCCGTGAGAAGCAACTCAGGATGTCTTCCGACCAGGGTTCGTAACTCTTCTGCTTCAGGCGCTGCGTTCAAAAATTGAGAAAGCGGTTGAGGAATTACAGACGAATCCAAAAGCATGGGTTCGCCAGATTCATTCCATAAATACGTGTTAAGCACTTGTGTATTTTCAAAAAAAGCATTTTCAGCAAGCTGCAATCGGTATTGACGATTGAGCAATTGCGACAGGGCTTCTACGGTATCAATAGCTGCCTGCTCCCCAAGTTCAAAACTTCGCTTTATGCCATCGTATCGAATTTTTGCAAGCTTCACCCCTTCTTCCAAGACCAATTTGTTTTCATAGGCGGCTGCCCACTTCCAGTAAGCAGTAGTGGCTTGCAAATTGAGTTCATTTCTAAAATTAAGGCGTTCTACCTCGGTAGCTTTCTCATACAGCTGCGCTTTTTGAAGGGTAGCACGCCTATCGTCAAGGATCAATCCTTGACCTAAATTGACAGCAGCACCTGCAGAAAATAAGCCATTGGTCGGAACAGAACTTTCCGAATTGAGGTATGCACCCGAGTTTTGTTCAAAGTTTCCCATCAATTCCACCCCCATCCAAGTAGGCACGACGAGTCCTGCTTCTCGTTTTTCAAAATAGGTGGATTGTTTAAACTCCTTTTTATCCAAATTACCAAACAGCATGGGATCAAAGCCACCACGTGCCTTTCGCACCTCCATTTGTCCCAAACGAAGGTTGAGATCCGCCTGAATGGCGATGGGATGGTAGTCTTGCACCCATTGCATGTAATCTTCAAAACTCAATCGCTGAGTCTCCTGCGCCATTACTATCGCAGAAGTCAATAGCCAGAAGAAGAGTAGTCCTACTTTTTTCATTTCTTCGCGGAAGCAGTTTTATCTTTTTCTTCTTGTGAATAGTAATCTGCTGGGAAGCCATTCAGCTGTCGCCAGATTTCGTACCATACCGGCACATCGTTGAACAAGGCAATCCCTTCTGCGCCTGAACCCATACGCAATAAATCAGGCCATCCCTCCTCCTCCGGATCCTCAGTTACCAATACACGGTATTGATTCGTCGGTCCTGCAAATTGGTCAATGGCAATCACCACGCCACCAAAGGTACCGTTGGAGAGTTGAGGCCACCCAGAAAAGACAATGGCAGGCCAACCGTCAAAGATGAATCGAACCTTATTTCCTGGCTGAATTAAGGGCAAGTCTACCGGCTGAACATACATTTCCACGGCCAATTCCGCATTCGCCGGCACAATATTCACAATCTCCGCTCCTTCTTTAATCGTCTCGCCTATTCCAACCTGTATGGCTTTGGCAATGTATCCATTTTGCGGTGCCAAAATATAGCGGTACTGGGAACGCTGCGCGTAGTTGGAGTATTGGTTTTCTAACTTGGTTACCGTGGCTTCTGCATCAAACTGGCTAGACATCGCCGTAAACATATCCGATTTAGCCTTGGCCACCTTGTCTTTGAATTCGTTATCTATCGCACTTAAGTCAATTCGTGCAGTGATGTACTCATTTTTGCTACTCAAAAATTTATTTTCAGTACCGATTAACTTTGCCTGAACCTCTTGAAACTTCAGCCTTCTTCCCTCCAGGGCTGTCACCGATATCAATCCTTCTTTCAATAGTTGCTCGGCACGATCCAATTGGTATTTCCCAATGTCAAAGTTGACTTTGGCTTGAACCAGTTCCATGCTATCAGACTGCACTTTCAATTCTGCAATCTTCAGGTAGTTTTTAGCTTGCTGCAGCTTTAGGATATTGTTTTGCTCTAGCGCGGAAATTTGATTTTCCAAGGCCCCAACTTTTTCTCCATAAGATTCAGCAGCATTGGCTTTGGCATCTACCTGCTGCTGGGTTCGAGGAAGTAGCAAGGGGTCAAAATACTCATCTTTGATTTCAGAGATTCTCAAAATGGTGTCTCCAGCAGCTACATAATCGCCTTCTGCCACGTACCATTTTTCGATTCGTCCAGCAATGATGGAATGGATGGTTTGTGGTCGCTGATCTGGACGAAGAGCAGTCACCATCCCCTTAGAGCGGATATTCTGTGTCCATGGGAGAAACAACATCAGGAAAAAGACGACAATCATCCATCCTAAAATTTTTAGCCTTTTCCTACTTTCCCTATTGGGCAGGGTAGTCACCAAACTTTTTGCTCCACTAAAAGGAGCAGTATCTTGAATCTTATTTTTAGAAATATTCAACATCGCCAATTAGTTTTTGAAGGTGAGATACGCATCATACTTTCCTTTAAATGCAAGTTTACCTGCATCCATTAAAATCACTTCGTCAGCAAGTTGCTGCACCTTAGGTTCATCAGAAATAAGTAGCAAGGTCCAAGGTCCTTTCATGATGTAGTCAATCACGCGTTCCTTTACCTTGGGATCCACATAGTTCAAAATGTTTTCCATGATCAAGGCTTTTGGACTCCCAACAAATCCTCTTGCAAGCAGAATTTGATGTGCAATGGTCTTGGACAAACCTTTCCCTTCAGGCTGAAGCAGCGTATCCAAACCCAAAGGAGATTGATAAACAAACTCTTTTAAACCTACAAGCTCAATCAAGTAGTCTAATTGTTCTTGGGTGCAAGCTCTACCTAGGCAAATGTTTTCATGGATTGTACCATGAAAGATTTGTTGGAGTTCAAGAAAATCGCCAACCATCCCACGGAATTTTTCAAGGTTGATGTATTCCAAGGACAAATCATTGACCAATACTTTTCCTTGATACTCTTCATAAAGACCTGAAAACAAAGCCATCATAGCGCTTTTTCCGCTTCCACTTTTCCCCGTCACCACCACTTTTTTTCCAGGATCGATGCTCAATGAAACCCCAGAAAGTAGCGGTACTAACGCATCTGCTGGCTGAAATACCACGTTTTCCATACTAAATTTTAGTCCTTCAGCGCTAGGATCTACCACTTTTTCATGTGGCTCATGGTGCTCCAAATCCAAGTCCATGATGTGGCCAAGCTTGTCTACTGAAACCAAGGTGTCGTAAACAGTTTCCAAAGAAAGAATCAGCTTCTCCACGGAGTTTACAACCAATACAATAATGACTTCTGCTGCAACAAATTGTCCAATTGAAATTTGATCATTGATCAACAAGAAGCTGCCTGCAAGCAACAAGCTCGTAACAATCAACACTTTAAATGCAATCATCACTTTGTATTGGAAAATCAATACGTTAAAATGCTGGGACCGAAACTCAATGTATTTTTGAATCAACTTGTCAGCCCGAAGCACCGGCAAATTGGTCGTACCAACCAATTTGAACGAATTGAGCGTCCTCCCTACTTCTTCTAACCAATAGGCTGTCTTGTATTTGTAAGAAGACTCCTTTACGGCAGTTTCCATCCCACGAGGTGCTGTGAAGTAGAAAATCAAACCCAAAATTCCAAAAAGGCCTAATCCAAATAGGATAAAAGTAGCGTGGTAGAAAGAAAGTAGCAAAAGTCCAAAAATAACTTGAAGAAGGGCTGAAGAGAAATCAATCAAAATTTTCGCCATCCCCTTCTGAAGACTTACCGTATCAAAAAAGCGATTGACAATCTCGGGTGCATACTTTCCATGAAGAATTTCAGTTTTGATCCGAGGCAGGCGATAAGCTATCGAAAGCCCGGATTTAGAAAAGATTCGTTGTTGAAATTTCTCCATAATCTGCAGTTGAGAGATTTGGAGAAATCCTCCAAAAATCACCCCTGCAGCCACAATGATCACTAAAATCACCCAAGAAGTGGTAATCCTCCCTCCCAAAATAAAGTTGAGGATGGCCTGAATTCCTAAAGGCAGGGAAAGTGTAATCAATCCATTTAAAACCGCATAGAAGTAAATGGCATAGACTTGATTTTTCTCTTCTTTTAGAATGTTGAAAAATCGCTTGATCGGTGTTAATTCGAGTTCGGGCTGCATCAGTGAATGGCTTTGATCACGAGTTGATAAAAGAATTGGTAACGGTCTTTACTTTCGGGGCCTGCATCGAGCATGCCAGGTAAATGCTGGGAATTAAAACTTTGTAAGAGACTAGATTCAAGAATGGTAGAAACCAAAGTCTTTGGATATAAGTAATTTGGATTGAGCTCTGAAATTATGGAAGAAATGCGGTCTCCAAACTTATACACCTGAGTAAAGATTCCTGACTCATGTTCTAAATCTACTTCTTTGGTAAGAAATCCTTTGATCGATTCATTTATCACGAGGCTGCGCAACACTTCGGGGTCCAAAAAATCATTCTCTTTATAAATGGGACCTTCCACCAACAATCGAATAGCAACGGCTAAACGCTCCTCTGCATCGGATTGATTTGCAGTCAGGTAAACTAAATTATGCTCCAACCAAGCCCAATACCAGGAACTTAAGTATAGGAGTAATTTGTGCTTATTCTCAAAATAGCGGTAAATCGCTGCTTCTGTGCTTCCAATCTTCGCACCCAATTTTTTAAAGGTAAAATGCTCCATCCCCAATTCCTGAATTAGGAAAGCACCTTCACGCACGATAAGGATTCCTAATTCTGAACTAAAAGGATCTTTGAGAAACAGCTTGTTGTTAACCTCTACTCGGATTTTCTTTAAAATAGATTCCATGCATTTCTATTCAAACTGATGCTATAACGAAAGATAGGAATCAAAAGTTTGCTTTTCAATCATTTTTGTTAGTATTAATAACAAAAAGTAATTAAATCTATTTCATTAATTTCTGGTTAAGGCTAAAAATGGAGAAATTGATGGTATAAAGCCATTCTTTTTAAGTCAAACAAACTATCCAAAACCTATTGGCTAGGATTTTTGGATTAGCATTTGATTTTTACTCACCCAGAAAGACCACAAAAGAAGAATGGGGTGAATAATCAATAATCTGACCCAACCTACCCATTCTGGAACACAAAGTCCCCCTTCAATACAGGACCCGAGTTGAATGAAATACACATGAGAGGGAATAAAACAAAGCAGCATTCCAAAAATGCCCCATGCAGCACGCTTGCGAGTTGGTAAATACAAAACACCCAAACCCAATAAAATCTCCGCTACTCCAGAAAGAATATTGATGAATTCGGGATTGGAGAAAAACGGAGGAATGAGAGGAAGGTAAAAATCAGGCGTCACAAAATGGTTGACACCTGCTACGAGGTAAAAATACCCCATGCTGTAAATGAGGAACTTTTGAATATTTTTTTTCATCTTATTCGTTTAATAATGAATAAGATACAAAAGAATCCACATTTAATAAAACTTAGTTATACGCTACCTTAAAATCCTCGGTACTTCAATTTCCCTACTCCATATTGATATAAGGTTTTGGAGTAGCGAAGCATAGCTGGCATCAAACAAATTGTAAGTCCTACTACCGTACCCAAATACATCCAAAGCTTAGGCTTATCCACCAATACATTGATGGAAATCAAAGAGGTTACCATGAGTGCAACCGAAAAGGCATAACTGATATACATGGCCCCGTCGTAAAAACCAGGCTCAGGAACTAAATCGGCATCACAAACCGCACATCGGGAATGAATGACCGTGAGTTTTCGGTAACTAAATGGGGAAACTGGAAACATATTTCCTTCTCGACATTTGGGGCATTTGGCCTGGGCAATGGCTGTAGCTAAACTTTTTGGCATAATTGAAAAATGAATACGTAAACCTACTTAATGAGGAAAACTCATCTTGTGATTTTTGTTACGTAGCACAGTCAAAGACGCTAGAGTATGCGCCTAAAGATCAAAAAAACTAAACTAGCAGTTCAATTAACGCAATTCCTCCAGATCGTAATCTTTTCCTTTGCCCCATTGAAGCAACTCATGCAAGGTATAATACTCCAAGGTATCCAAATCTTTAATCCGAAAATTTTCGCCGGATATCCAAGCCATCACTTCAATTTTTCGGACTTCTCCCTGATTGACCAAGCGGTAAATTCGCCCTACTCGTAAGTTGTCTAAAGCCAGTGGCATCAGGATTTGGCTTTAATTAGTACCCCTGATGCTTCAAAAGTAATTTCTTTTTTGGGTAAAGTGATCGCTGCTACCTCCTCCTTGGACTTTCCTTGATCTTCTGCATAGTGACGTAAGGTTTCTACATCAGTCTCAGATAAGGTAGCTACACCTTCGATCGTAATCGGAAAACCTTGAGAATTAGTCGGGATAAAAAATCCATAATCTTTGAAAGTAACGCGCATGCTAGATCCATTTGGCAATTCCATAGCAAACCAACAGCCTTTATTGGTACATACCTCGTTGATTTTCCCTGAAACCTTGCCAGTAAAGGTTCCAGATGCTTCCACTTTTTGAACTAGAATAGCCGTGGACACCACGTCTGACTCTTTCACTACATCGCCATAATTACCAGGTACCACCTTGGCTTCACCCACCAATTCATAGGTAGTTTTCTGCGCCACAACACCTGTTTTTTGGCAAGCAGCAAGCCCAAAGACTACGGCCAGGATTAGAATAGTTGCGTTTGCTTTCATAGTTCAGATTGATTTTTTAAAAAGGACCAACCAAAAAAAATATTTTTTGGTCCATTAGTACTTCAAAAGTAGGAGAAAAGTTCGTGTCTCGAAAGTAAATTTTACAGGGACTACTCCCCCATTCCAAATTAGAATTGGGAAAATTTCCAAAAATCCATCTTCCGATTTCATTTTAAGATCGCATTTGGTTTTTAGAAAGGCAATCAGAAAAAAGTTTTGTAACAAATTCAGAAATAAATGGTCAGATTTTTTGACAATCCCCTAATTTTACTGCTTACTAGTTCACCTGCTCCATGCCATTTACCAAAAAATTCATTATTGATTTTGACAGTACCTTTACTCGAGTTGAGGCCTTAGATATTTTAGGAGGAATCAGCCATTCTGGAGATCGCAAACAAAAGGAAAAACTACAGGCTATAAAGGACATTACGGACAAGGGAATGGACGGGACCCTGACTTTTAGAGAAAGTCTGGAGCAACGACTACAAATCCTTCAAGCCAACAAAGGAC
>JACCDI010268042.1_pt1 | contig 11829 bp, 10 predicted proteins | sample 7442791 | NCBI WGS metagenome assembly JACCDI01 (sample SAMN15323434, study PRJNA562643) | freshwater metagenome | isolation source: river surface water | place: USA:Blue River Watershed | collected 2017-08-15
ATGCCGAGCGCGGCGTGGACGAGAACCTCAACGCGCCAGGCGCCCACTTCGTGCCGCTGGCGTTCGACAGCAGCACCCGCCTGCCCCAGCCCGGCGAGAAGCCCGGCGCCAGCGCCCCCAACCGCTTCTACATGTACGGCGTGATCGGCCGCCTGGCCATGCTGGCCGCCAGCTACGAGCTGGAGGCCACCGACCCCGACGCCGAAAACTACGACTGAGCGCCGCGTGTCCGCCTCGAAATCCTCTCTGGCCGCCCTGACCCTGGGCGCCATCGGCGTCGTCTACGGCGACATCGGCACCAGCGTGCTGTATGCGGTCAAGGAGGTGTTCGGCTCGGGCCACGTGCCCTTCACGCCGGAGAACGTGTACGGCATCCTGTCCATCTTCTTCTGGACGCTCACCGTCATCGTCTCGCTGAAGTACGTGGTGCTGGTGCTACGCGCCGACAACCACGGCGAGGGCGGGCTGGTGGCCATGCTGGCCCTGGCCTCGCAGGCGGTGAAGGACAACGCGCGCCTGCGCAACGTGCTGCTGGTCGTCGGCATCTTCGGCACCAGCCTGTTCTATGGCGACGGCGTCATCACGCCGGCGATCTCCGTCCTTTCGGCGGTCGAGGGCCTCGAGGTGGTCTCGCCCCAGTTCAAGCGCTGGGTGATTCCGCTGACGCTCCTGATCCTGTTCTGCCTGTTCGCGGTGCAAAAGCGCGGCACTGGCGGCATCGGCCGATTCTTCGGGCCGGTCACGCTGGTGTGGTTCGCGGTGCTGGCGCTGCTGGGCGTGGTGAACATCCTGTCCCATCCGACCATCCTGCAGGCCCTGGGCCCGCAGCATGCGCTGGGCTTCGCCTTCGCCAACCCGGGCACCACCTTCATCATCCTGGGCGCGGTGGTGCTGTGCGTCACCGGCGCCGAAGCGCTCTATGCCGACCTGGGGCACTTCGGCAAGAAGCCGATCCGCCTGGCCTGGTTCTCGGTCGTGATGCCGGCCCTGACCCTCAACTACTTCGGCCAGGGCGCGCTGCTGCTGGAAAACCCCGACGCGGTGAAGAACCCCTTCTTCCTGATGGCGCCCGCGTGGGCCCAGCTGCCCCTGGTGCTGCTGGCCACCGCCGCCACCGTCATCGCCTCGCAGGCCCTGATCACCGGCGCCTTCAGCGTCACCAAGCAGGTGATCCAGCTCGGCTTCCTGCCGCGCCTGAACATCCAGCACACCAGCGTCCGCGACACCGGCCAGATCTATATCCCGGCGATCAACTGGGGCCTGTTCGTGGCCATCGTGCTGGCCGTCGTGATGTTCCGCTCCTCCAGCAACCTGGCGGCGGCCTACGGCATCGCGGTCACGCTGGATATGCTGATCACGACGATCCTGACCTTCTTCGTGATCCGCTACGGCTGGAAGTACCCGCTGTGGCTGTGCCTGGCCGCCACCGGCTGGTTCTTCGTGATAGACGCGGTGTTCTTCGCCTCCAACCTCCTCAAGCTGTTCGACGGTGGCTGGTTCCCGCTGATGATCGGCGGCGCGATCTTCACCCTGATGGTCACCTGGAAGCGCGGTCGCGCCTTGATGAACGAGGCGCTCAAGACCGACTCGATCGAGCTCCGCAGCTTCCTCGAGGCGGTCTTCATCAGTCCGCCGGCGCGTGTGCCTGGCACCGCGGTGTTCCTCACCGCCGAGCCCGGCTCGGTGCCCAACGCGATGCTGCACAACCTCAAGCACAACAAGGTGCTGCACGAGCAGAACCTGTTCGTCACGGTGCGCAGCCACGAGGTGCCCTGGGTCGGCATCAGCCGGCGCATCGAGGTCGAGCCGCTGGGGCATGGCTGCTGGCAGGTGATCCTGAACTACGGCTTCAAGAACGACCCGGACGTGCCGAAGGCCCTGGCGCAGATGCGTGACCACGGCTGTAATCTCGATCCGATGATGACCAGCTACTTCCTCTCGCGCGACGTGGTGGTGCCCACCATCGGCGGCGGCATGGCGCCGTGGCGCGAAAAGCTGTTCGCGCAGATGCACCACAACGCCAGCGCGGCGGCCGACTTCCTCAACCTTCCGAACAACTCGGTCGTCGAGCTGGGCTCGAAGGTGACCATCTGAGGCACATCGGGCGCCAGACTGCGGGCTGTGGCTCGCGCCCCGCGCCGACCGGCCTTACCCGAGTCCACGATGCGCTTCTTCCGTGATGTGAACCTGTCCGCTGCCACCGCCGGCTTCGTCGCCGTGCTGGTGGGCTTCACCAGCTCGGTGGCCCTGGTGTTCCAGGCGGCCCAGTCGCTGGGCGCGACGCCCGAACAACTGACCTCGTGGATGTGGGCGCTGGGCCTGGGCATGGGCCTGTGCACCGCGCTGCCCTCGCTGTGGCTGCGCAAACCGGTGATGGTGGCCTGGTCCACCCCGGGCGCGGCGGTCGTCGCCTCCGCTGCGATGGCAGGCGGCTTCACCATGGCCGAGGCGGTGGGCGCCTTCCTTGCCTGCGGCGTGCTGGTCACCCTGGCCGGCGTCACCGGCTGGTTCGAGCGGCTGATGGACCGCATCCCGATGGCGCTCGCCGCGGCCCTGCTGGCTGGCGTACTGGCGCGTTTCGGCCTGCAGGCCTTCGGTGCTGCACAGACCGCGCTGCCCCTGGTGCTCGCCATGCTGGGGACCTACCTGCTGGCCCGCCGCCTGGCCCCGCGCTACGCGGTGGTGGCCACGCTGGCCGTGGGCGTGGCCTGGGCGCTGGCCACGGGCACGATGGCCTGGCAGCCGATTCCGCTGGCCCTGGCCGAACCGGTGTTCACCCGGCCGGCCTTTAGCTGGCAGGCGATGGTGAGCCTGGCCCTGCCCCTGTTCATCGTGACGATGGCCTCGCAGAACCTGCCCGGCGTCGCGGCCATTCGCGCGGCGGGCTACACGATGCCAGTGTCCGCGCTGGTGGCGCTCACCGGTATCGCCACCGTGATCCTCGCGCCCTTCGGCGGCTACGCGCTGTGCCTGTCTGCCATCACCGCCGCGATCTGCATGGGCCGCGAGGCGCACGAGGACCCGTCTCGCCGCTACACCGCTGCCGTGTGCTGCGGCGCGCTCTATGCGCTGGTCGGCCTGTTCGGCGGCGCGGTGGCCGGCGCGCTCACCGCCTTTCCCCCGGAGCTGGTAGCGGCCATCGCGGGCCTGGCCCTGCTCGGCACCATCGGCAACGGCCTGGCCACCGCGCTGGCCGACGAGGGCCGGCGCGAGGCGGCCCTGATCACCTTCCTCGTCACCCTCAGCGGCGTGGTGCTGGGCGGCGTGGGCTCGGCCTTCTGGGGCCTGGCCGCCGGCGCCCTCGCGCTTTTTGTGCAACAGTACGCCCGACCTTCGGGGGCTGCCTCATGAACCTGCTTTTCGTCGCTGACCCGCTCGAGTCCTTCCGCACCTACAAGGACAGCACCTTCGCCATGATGCGCGAGGCGCAGCGCCGCGGCCACGCGCTGGCCGCCTGCGAGCCGCGCGACCTGGCCTGGCAGACCGGTGGGCAGGTGCAAGCCCGGGTGCGGGACATCCGTCTCACGGGCGCAGAGGACACCTGGTTCACCGAGACGCGCGTGTCGCAGCAGCCGCTGCGCGGCTTCGACGCAGTGATCATGCGCAAGGACCCGCCGTTCGACAGCGAATACTTCTATGCCACCCACCTGCTGCAGCAGGCCGAGCGCGAGGGCGCGCGGGTGTTCAACAAGCCGGCGGCGCTGCGCGACCACCCCGAGAAGCTCGCCATCATGGAGTTCCCGCAGTTCACCAGTCCCACGCTGGTCACGCGTGACCCCGAGGCGCTGCGGCGCTTCCACGCCGAGCAGGGCGACATCATCCTCAAGCCGCTGGACGGCATGGGCGGCATGGGCATCTTCCGGGTGAAGGCCGACCGGCTGAACCTGGGCGCCATCATCGAGACGCTCAACGCCGACGGTGCCACCACCGTGATGGCGCAGCGCTTCGTGCCCGAGATCGCCCAAGGCGACAAGCGGGTGCTCGTGATCGGCGGCAAGCCGGTGCCCTACAGCCTGGCCCGCATCCCGCAGGGTGGCGAGGTGCGTGGCAACCTGGCGGCTGGTGGCAAGGGCGTAGCGCAGCCGCTGTCGGCGCGCGACCGCGAGATCGCAGGGGCGCTGGGCCCGGTGCTGGCCGCGCGCGGCCTGCTGCTGGTGGGCCTGGACGTGATCGGCGACTGCCTCACCGAAATCAACGTCACGAGTCCCACCTGCTTCCAGGAAATCATGGAGCAGACCGGCTTTGACGTCGCCGCGATGTTCGTCGACGCGCTCGAGGCGGCACTGCAGGCAGGCTGAGGGCAGTCGGCGGCATCAGCCGGCGCAGCGCCCGTCCACGAACACGCGCAGTTCGCCCGGCTGCATCGGACGCCACACCTCGTTGGTCGTCAGCGGCGCGGTTACCACCACCGCCACCCGGTCCTCGGGTGTGGTCACGGTGGAAAAGTCCACCGACACGTCCTCGTCGGCCAGCTGCGCATGGGTGAAGGGGTGCTGGCGTTCGACGTAGTGCAGGTTCGTGGAGCAGTGCGCCCACAGCGCCTGCCCGTTCGACAGCAGGAAGTTGAAGGTCCCGTGGCGCGCCGCCTGGGAGGCCAGCTCGCGCAGGGTGAGCGTCAGCTCCTCGACGCTGGGCACGTCGGCATGCGACTTCCAGAGCTCCTGCATGATCCAGCAGAAGGCCCGCTCGCTGTCGGTCTGGCCGACGGGCCGGAAGCCGGCGTGCAGCCGCGGCCGGAAATCCGCCAGCGTGCCGTTGTGCGCGAACACCCAGTAGCGCCCCCACAGCTCGCGCACGAAGGGGTGGCAGTTCTCCAGCGATACCGCACCCACCGTGGCCTTGCGGATGTGGGCGACCACGTTGCGGCTCTGGATCGGATAGCGGCGTATCAGCTCGGCCACCGGTGAGGTCGAGGCGGGCTGGTGGTCGACGAAATGCCGTAGCCCGTGCCCCTCGAAAAAGGCGATGCCCCAGCCATCGGCATGGTGGTCGGTCCGGCCGCCGCGTTGCGCGAAGCCGGTGAAGCTGAAGGTCACGTCCGTCGGGACGTTGCAGTTCATGCCCAGGAGCTGACACATGGCCCGATTGTGCGCCCGGTGAACCCAGCCTTCAGGCCGGGTTACTCAGCCGCAACTCAACGGATGAGAAGGCAGGCCATGGCTCCCACCCGATCCGAAGCCTTGACAGAGGCAGACCTTCAAGCGCTGCTGAAGGACCTGGGCGTGGACCTGCCCGGCCCGTCGGCCCTGTCTGCCGATGCGCTTGCCGCCCGCCATGACCGGGTGCAGGCGCACCTGGCGGCGCAGCGCTTCGAGGAGGCGGTGGAGGAGGCCCAGGTGCTGGTGGACAACGACCCCATGAACCGGCACTACCTGCTGTCCCTGGCGCTGGGCCTGCACCACCTCGGGCACTACGCGGGCGCCAGCCGCTTCTACCTCATCGCCCTGGTGCTCGATGCCACCGACGCGCGCTGCATGTACCGCCTGGGCGAGTGCCTGGGCGCGATGGATTGCCTGGAGGAGGCGCGGGAAGCCTTTGAGTCGACGGTGCAGCTGTCGTGGATCGATCCGGCCTATGCCGAGGTTCGCGAGCATGCCCGTCACCGGCTCGACGAGTTGTCGGCTCTGGGCGCCTGAGGCGCCGCACGAAAAGGTGTGACGCATGCCCCTCGATTCCGTGACCCGTGTCAAGGATGTTCTGTCCGGCCTGCCTGCGGCGGCGTCCCGCGCCGGGAAGTCGTTGCGGACCGGTTTCGATCCGCGCCCGACGGCGCTGGCGCCACTGGCCACGGATGATGCGGGCGACGCGTCCCTGGCCGCGTCCGTCCCGGCGAGCCCCGCCGGTTCACCCAGCGTCTCCTTCATCGGTGCGCCCTCGAGATTGAGCGCGCCGTTGCCCGGTGATGACGAGCCGTCGGGCCGGTCCACCTCCACGACGGAAGCGATCGAGCGCAGCCGGCGTGCCAGCGAAGCGGGCGTGCAGCCCTGGCGCCTGGCGTGCGTCGGGAAGCTGCGTCAGATCGCGCGGGTGGCCTGCGCCCTGGTGGGGCATGCCTGCGCGTCGGCCCTGTATGCGGTGACGTGGATGGCGTCGGAGCACACGCGGGATGTCTACGAGGCCTCGCTGCACAACGTCCGCCGGGCCTGGGCCGAGCCGGACGCGGACCCGGCGCCGCCCGCTGCGCCTTCGCCACGGCTCGAACCCGCCGGGGCGGACGCCGGCGACCGCGGCCAGGCCAGCGTCCTCATCACCCGGATGCGGCAGGCGCAGGCCCAGTACAAGAAGGCGGTCGCCCAGGTCCAGGTGGACTTCGCCAGGAAGGCCTTCTTCATGAAGTGCGTGGACGTGGCCCTGGGTGTGGCGGCCCTGTCGGTCGCGGTGGCGGCCACGGTGCTGTCAGGCGGGGCGGCCCTGGCGATCCCGGGGCTGATCGTGTCCGGCGTGATGCTCTATTGGGCCGTGACCGACTGGAAATGCGCCCGCGAAAACCTGCAGGCCGCCCGCGAAGGGCGGCCCCAGTTGCCCATGGGCAGCAACGCGCTGGCCAACACCCTGCACCGCTACTACACCGACGTGCGGGGGCTGCCGCCCCACGAGGCGCGCTGGCGGTCGGCGGTGACGGCCTCGGTCACCTCGTGCCAGGTGGCGGGTGCGTCCCTGGCCATGGGGCTGGCGATCCGCCTTCCCCTGCGGGTTGCCGCGTCGGTCACGCGGGTCGTGATCAGCGGGCTCTACCGCGTGTGTTCCGGCATCGAACTGGGCCTTTCCAGGCGGCAAGCCGCCGTCCAGCAGGCCCAGGGCCAGGCGCCGCTCGCGCCAGGTCTGGCGACGGGTTCCGCAGCGGACCCGACCCTCGACGACCACCTGCTGGCCAACCTGCTCGAACTGCTGAAGGTGCCGGGCCTGATCGGCGAGTACGAGCCCGACGCCCCGTCGATCGCTTCGCCGACCGGCAGCGCCTGGAGCAGCGTCGACCTTGACGACGATGAAGACGATGCGGGAGCCGATGCGGCCGTCCCGGCCAGCGACGACGATGACTGGCTCGAAGATGACGCAGGCGTGCCGCCCGCCCCGTCCGCCCCGGCGCCCGTTAACGGCGCGGCGACGCTCCTTCCCGGCGTGATCGCTGGCGCCGTGGCCGCACGCCCCCTGAGCGCCGACGAGGCCCGGCGCCTGGTCCAGTGGGCACGCGAGACCTCGGACTTCCAGCGGATCGAGGCCCTGCGCCGCGAGCCGGCTCCCGGCCGGCGTCGGCAGCTGTTCGAGGCCCTCCTCGCCGAGCTGGCCCAGGCGGAACGGCGCACGCAGTGCCTGACCCTGCTGGGCTACGGCCGCTTCATCGCGGTCAACGGCCTCTACGGGGTGTCGCTGGTGCGCGGCATCACGGCGCTGGCCACCGCCTGAAGACCCGCCCCGCCTGCCACGCCCCTGTCATGCGCGCCCCGCAACGTGGCGCGACCGCCGGCATGCTGCGTAAGCACATCCATGGCGGAATCGAGGGGCGCTTGCCTACAAACCCTCAGCCAGCAACCCGCCCAACCATGCCGGAGGTGTGCCGTGACAGCAGTGCAGACAACACAGGCCGAGACGGCCGAGGCGCAGTGGCGTGAGGCCCTGCACAGCCTGGGCATCGAGGAGGATGCGGAGCCCTTGCTCGACGCGGCTGCCGAGGCGCTGCTGATGCAGGCCCTGCAGGCGGCCATGGCGGCCGAGGATTATTCCGCCGCCCTCGAGCCGGCCTGGCTCCTGGCCTATGCCGACCCGTGGAATCGCGACCATGCCCTCGCGCTGGCCCTGTGCCTGCAGCACCGCGGTGACTGGGCCTCGGCCTGCCGGTTCTACGGCATCGCGTTGATGCTCGATGCGACCGATGCCTACTGCGCCTTCCGCATCGGCGAGTGCCTGGGCGAGTTGGGCGAAGTCGACGATGCCATGGACGCGTTTCGCTCGGCCATCGAGTTGTCCTGGGCGGATCCGGCCTTCGCCGAGGTGCGCGCGCAGGCGCAGCTGCGCCTGGATGAAGTCCTTCATGAGGAGAGCCAGCGATGACGACGCCCAACGACTTGCGGATTCACGTCAGCCTGCTGCGACGCGGGGGTGGCGTAGCGCCGGGGGGTGGCGATGCATCGCCGCGGATCGGCGGTGACCCCGATGTCCGACGCGGGCAGCAAAAGGGAGGGCCCCGATCGCCGGCGAGCCTGGCGCCTCCGGACCGCACCCGGCGAGGAGGCGCCTCTTCGCCTGCGGCGCGGCCGACCGAGCGCTTTGTGTCGATCGCGGAGCTGGTGGCGAAGTTCCCGGACCGCTTTGCCGACCGACGCCCGCCTCGGGGCCCAGGGGCTCACCCCGGTGCGACGCGCGTGCGCGGACCGGCCGCGGCCGCTGCCCCGAGGCACCCCGCCGCATCGGGACCGGTGACGCCGCCGAGCGTGGCATCCCGCGACGTCGTGGTGACCGATCCGCACGTGCTGGGGGTGCGCGCCGTTGGATGCGTGGAGTCCCAGAGCGCGCCCGTGACCCCGTTGCGCGGGACTTTCTGCGGGTCGGGGCCGGTCTGTGCGGATGCGGGAGTCCTGCCTGCCACGCCCGTGGGGACGCCTGCGTCCGACTCGGCCGCGCATGAACCTGTTCCGGTATCCGCTCCCGTTCCAGAGGCCCTGCCGGCCAGCCCTGCGCTCCCCAGCGGGTCAGCCGTTTGCGCTGCTCCGGTGGTGGCTCCAGTGCCTATTGACGTGCCCGCTCCCGTGCCAGTTGCCGTGCCTGCTGTTTCGCCGCCCGCCAGCGTGGCGGCGCCGCCCCGTCCGGCACCGGTCGATCCGCCCTCGGCCTGGCAGCGCCTGTGTGGCCATCGCTGGGTCCGGTCGGCCCTGGTCGTCGCCAAGCTGGGCGCCGACTGCCTGGACCTCCTGGGTGCCTGCATCGTGGCCCCCATCACCGGCCGGCCGCTGCTGCGCGCGGTGGTCCGGAATTTCCGGCAGGACTGGGCAACGCTGTGCGGGCGCACCGGCGCCGGTGCCGCGGCTGCGGCGACCACCGCCCCCGCGGCGGACGCCTCCCCGGAGGAGCTGGGCCTGGTGGGCGAACTGAGAGCGATGCGCAACATGTTCAAGGGCACCCGTGCCGAACTCTCGGAGAAAACCCTGCGCCGCAGCTGCTGGAGCCGCGGCCTGATCCTGGGGGCGGCCCTCGCCGCCATCGGCGTGTCCGGCGCGATGGTGGCATTCAACCCGGCGATCGGCGGTGCGATGGTCGTGCTCTCGGCCTATGCCGCCCGGCAGGCCTACGCCAACTGGCGCCAGGCGCGGGACAACCTGCACGCTTTCCGCGAAGGCCGGCCGACGGCGGCCATGGGCGCCAATGCCCTGGGCCAGACCCTGCTGGAGGCCTATCTGGCCGATCCGGCCTCGGGCCTGTCGCCCTCGCAGGCCCAGGACAAGGCGGCCAGCCGTTCGGCGGCGGTCGGCCTCGTGACGCTGGCCGCCTCGGCCACGGTGGTCACCACCGCCCTGACGGCGACCGCCGTGCATGCGCCGGCCGTCCTGACTGGGTTGCGCCATGCGGTGCGCGGCATCCAGAGCATGGTCACCCCCATGGCCGAGGCGATCAATTCCTACCATGCCGAGGACCGCATCGCGGGCCTGGCCCAGAGCGGATCGTTCGACCCCGCCTGCCGTAACGCGTGGGAGGACTTCTTCCGGGAGTGTCCCGCGCGGGCACTGGCTTACCGGGGCGCGTTGAAGGCGTATCAGGACCAGCGCTGGGCCCCCCTGCCCCGGCGACGCCCGATCATGGGCGAGGTTCTGGTCGGCAACGGGACCGAGACGCTGGACTTCGAGCCCCTGGTGCGCTGGACGCGCGAGACCCGTCGCTTCGATGACCTGCAGGCCTGGTTCGCCCTGGAGCGCCAGGCGGACGCGACAGGCGCCGGTCGCGGGCAGGCCAGCTGGACCGACCACCTCTTCACCGACCTGCAGGCGGTCGACGGGACCCGCAACCGCGTGCGCGCCGGTGCTACGGCCAGCGCCGTCTACGCCACGACGATGACCGGCGTGACCCTGGGCCTGGCCTGAGACTTCAGCCGAAGCGTTTGCGCGCCAGCTCCGCGCCCTGGGCCAGGGCCTGGAGCTTGCGGATCGCGATGTCGCGGTCCATCGGCGCCAGGCCGCAGTTGGTGCAGGGCTTCAGGCGCTCCCGGGCGACGAACTGCAGCGCCTTGCCGATCGTTTCGCAGACCTGCTCGGGCGTCTCCACCTCGTCGCTGGCCACGTCGATCACGCCGACCATCACGTCCTTGCCCTTGAGTAGGCCCATCAGGTCCGGCGGCACGTGCGAGTGGTAGCACTCCAGGCTCACCTGGTCGATGCTGCTGGCCGCGAGGGCCGGGAAGATCTGCTCGTACTGGCGCCACTGGTCGCCCAGGGTCTTCTTCCAGTCGACGTTGGCCTGGATGCCGTAGCCGTAGCAGATGTGGACCGCGGTGGTGCAGGTCAGGCCCTGCGCAGCGCGCTCCAGCGCCTTCACGCCCCAGTCGGCCGCTTCCTGCATGTAGACGTTGAAGGCCGGCTCGTCGAACTGCACGATGTCCACGCCGTCGGCCTGCAGCGCCAGGGCTTCCTGGTTCAGCAGCTCGGCGAAGGCCATGGCCATCTTCACGCGGTCGCCGTAGAAGCGGTCGGCCACGGTGTCGACGATGGTCATCGGGCCGGGCAGGGTGAACTTGAGCTTCTTCTTCGTGTGCGCACGGGCCAGCTGGGCCTCGAAGGCATGCACGCGGCCCTTCAGACGCAGCGGCGCGACCACCTGCGGCACCATGGCCTTGTAGCGGTCGTTGCGGATACCCATCTCGACCTTGTTGTCGAAGTCGATGCCCTCGACCTGCTCGAGGAAGCCGTGCACGAAGTGCTGGCGCGACTGCTCGCCGTCGGTCACCACGTCCAGGCCCGCATCCTCCTGCGCCTTGATCCACAGCAGCGTGGCGTCGGCCTTGGCCTGGCGCAGTTCGTGGCCTTCGGCCTTCCATTTCGGCCACAGCTTGTGGGTTTCGGCCAGCCACGCGGGCTTGGGCAGGCTGCCGGCGATCGAGGTGTCAAACATCGGGGTCTCCTGTTGTCGTGTCTTGGGGGGTGTTCTAGGGCGCCGCGGAGGCAGCCGCCGCGCACGCGGCGCAGATGCAGGCCTTGCGCCGGGCCGCCTCGGGCACGCGCGCCAGCAGCGCGTCGCTGAAGGTGGCGCGGGTGCACCAGCAGGGGGGCTGTGGCTGCCCGGTGTCGCGCTCGGCCTGCATCGCGCACCCGTTGGCCGCCCCGCACAGCGGGCAGCGGCCGGGGTCGACAGGAGGCGTGGGCGCGGGGGTCATGGGCGGGCAGCGAAGCCGCCACGTTAACAGGGCGGGAGTAACCCCGCCCTGCGCTCAGCGCGCCGCCTTGCGCTTGAGGCGCCAGGCGTGCAGCAGCGGCTCGGTGTAGCCCGAAGGCTGCTGCTCGCCCTTGAACACCAGGTCCAGCGCGGCGCGGTAGGCGTAGCTGCTGTCCCAGTTGCCGGCCATCGGCTCGTACAGCTTGTCGCCGGCGTTCTGCTGGTCCACCACCTTGGCCATGCGGCGGAAGGTCTCGTGGACCTGCTGCTCGGTCACGACGCCGTGCCGCAGCCAGTTGGCGATGTGCTGGCTGGAGATGCGCAGCGTGGCGCGGTCTTCCATCAGGCCCACGTTGTGGATGTCGGGCACCTTGGAGCAGCCCACGCCCTGGTCGACCCAGCGCACCACATAGCCCAGGATGCCCTGCACGTTGTTGTCCAGCTCTTGCTGGCGCTCGGCGGTGGTCCACTTGG
>JACCDI011660412.1_pt1 | contig 11822 bp, 8 predicted proteins | sample 7442791 | NCBI WGS metagenome assembly JACCDI01 (sample SAMN15323434, study PRJNA562643) | freshwater metagenome | isolation source: river surface water | place: USA:Blue River Watershed | collected 2017-08-15
ATCGGCCATCACAGAAACCGAATGGTACCCAATCATGCAATCGGTTTCGTTGGAGGAGAGTTCCCAAACCGGTAATCGTCCGCCTTGTTCAAATTGTTTGATAAAGGTGTTAATGTAATCGGATGTGCGTTTTTTATCAATTAAAGTGTACAATGGATGTGCGCCACGAAACGTATCCCAAAGCGAGAATACCGTGTAATAATCAAAACCTTCGCCGTTGTGAACTTTGTTGTCACGACCGCGGTATTTGCCGTCGATGTCTTGCGCAATATTGGGTTGCGACATCGTGTGGTATAATGCTGTGTAAAAAATAGCCAACTTATCTTTATCGGTTTCGGTGATTTGAATTTTGGATAATTCTTTGTTCCAAAGTTGTTCTGCTGCTCTCTTTACTTGATTAAAATCCCAGCCTTTGATTTCGGAACTGTTCAGTTTGGCTCCTTCATAACTGGTGGGCGAAAGTGCTACTTTGATTAAAATTTGTTCGCCTTTTTTGACTTGTTTGGAAAAACTCAAAGCTAATTGTGTTCCTGAAAAGAACTTATCGGTGGTTTTTGCGGGTACAAATCCGATGGTGCGTAGTTTATTGATTTGTAGTGGAACATTAAATTCGATTTGAGCATACACATATTGATCTTTGGCCCAAGCTTCACTTCTACGAAGGATTTGTATGGTTGTACTATTAATGATTTTCACATCGCCATATAGCAATTTGTCTCTATGATTTAAATCGAGAATTATGTTGGCTTGACCCTCATTATTGAAGGTGTATTGATGAAAACCAACACGGGTTGAAGTCGTTAAATTGACATCGATGTTGTGTTTATCTAATTTTACAGAATAAAATCCAGCAGTAGCTTTTTCATTGGAATGAGAAAACGATGAAGCGTATTCTTTTGGAGCTAAATTGGGTTCGCCCATCGTTGGCATGAGCATGATATCGCCGTAATCGGTGCAACCGGTTCCGTTGAGATGCGTGTGTGAAAACCCGTAAATGAGTTTGTCGTCGTAGTGGTAACCCGAACAACCGTCCCAACTGCCATCGATGCGTGTATCGGGCGATAGTTGTACCATTCCGAATGGCACTGTTGCGCCAGGATACGTGTGACCGTGACCTCCGGTTCCGATGAAAGGATTGACGTATTGGGAATAATTTTGACTGAAAACAGCTGTTGAAAAAAGAATAATTAGTGAAGTACAGAAGGATTTCATTAGTGTTGTTTTGATTCCCAAATATATCAATTTTTATCGAAAAGTTCTAAAGAACGATGGTTTGCGTTAGGGATTGAAGCGGCATCCCGGCATTGCGAGCAAAGATGAAATACCTAAATAAATGGATTCGTTCTGCTCGCAATGACAGATACAGCGGAAAGCCCGACCCAGTTGTTTGGTAATTGCTGTAACGGATTACTCCACTTCTGCAACTGGGAACGCCCAAGAAAAAATACAACTGTTTTACAATCGTTTTTAAATTAAAAAACCCTTTCAGAGTTTAAAACTCTGAAAGGGTTACTGTATAATTGATATTAGATTTTTACTTCATGCTTGCCGCTAAATATTCGCGGTTCATACGAGCAATGTTTTCGAGTGAAATTCCTTTTGGACATTCGATTTCGCAAGCACCTGTGTTGGTACAGTTTCCGAAACCTTCTTCGTCCATTTGACGTACCATGTTAAGGACACGTTGTGTTGCTTCTACTTTTCCTTGAGGAAGAAGAGCGTATTGCGATACTTTGGCACCAACGAACAGCATAGCCGATCCGTTTTTACAAGTCGCCACACACGCTCCGCAACCGATACACGCTGCGGCTTCGAAAGCTTTATCAGCGTCGGCTTTTGGAATTGGAATGGCATTGGCATCCATAGTTCTACCTGAAGTGTTTACAGAAACGAATCCGCCGGCTTGTTGAATACGGTCGAATGCGCTGCGGTCTACTACTAAATCTTTTACTACTGGAAAGGCTTTGCTTCTCCATGGTTCGATGTAAATAGTATCGCCATCGTTGAATTTTCTCATGTGCAATTGACAGGTTGTGGTTCCTGTATCTGGTCCGTGAGCGCGACCGTTGATGTACAACGAACACATTCCGCAAATACCTTCGCGACAATCGTGATCAAAAGCAACTGGCTCTTGTTGTTGGTTGATTAATTGTTCATTCAATTGGTCTAACATTTCTAAGAATGAACTATCAGTAGAAACATTATCTAATTTGTAATCGACCATTTTTCCTTTTTCTTTGGCATTTTTCTGACGCCAAACTTTAAGGTTGATATTTATATTTTTTTTAGAAGCCATCTCTTTATTATTTATAATTTCTAGCTGCAATTTTGATAAACTCGTATTTCAATTCTTCTTTGTGAAGTTCGGCTTTACTGATGTCGTTGCCTTTGTATTCCCAAGCGCTTACAAAAGAGAAGTTTTCGTCGTCACGAAGTGTTTCACCTTCTTCGTCTTGGTATTCTTCACGGAAATGTCCACCACAGGATTCATTACGTTGTAAAGCGTCCATAGCCATTAATTGTCCTAAATCGATGAAATCGGCTACGCGAAGTGCTTTTTCCAATTCAGGATTCAACTCGTCTGCACTTCCCGGAACATAAACATCGTTGTAGAATTCTTCTTTAAGAGCGGCGATTTCGGAAATGGCTTGTTTTAAGCCTTGTTCGTTGCGCGCCATTCCTACTTTGTTCCACATGATTAATCCTAACCGTTTGTGGAAATGATCGACTGATTTAGAACCTTTGTTGTTGATGAATTTTTCGATAGTAGATTTTACATTGTTTTCAGCATCGATGAACTCTTGAGAATCGGTAGAAATTTTACCCGTTCTGATGTCATCTGCCAAATAATTGGAAACGGTGTAAGGCAATACAAAATAACCATCGGCCAAACCTTGCATCAAAGCTGATGCTCCTAAACGATTGGCTCCGTGATCGGAGAAATTGGCTTCACCAGCAACAAAACAACCCGGAATCGTAGATTGTAAGTTGTAATCAACCCAAACTCCGCCCATGGTGTAATGCACCGCAGGGTAAATTTTCATAGGTGTTTCGTAGGGGTTTTCGTCGGTAATTTTTTGGTACATAGTAAACAAGTTACCGTACTTTTCTTCCAACCATTGTTTCCCTAATTTAGTCACTTCTTCTGCGGTTGGATTGTGATTTCCTTTGGCGTACGCCGCTTGTCTTCCTTTGTTTTGCACTTCGGTTGAGAAATCCAAATAAACACCTTCATTGGTATCGTTAGCTTCGATTCCGTAACCCGCATCACAACGCTCTTTGGCTGCTCTTGACGCCACGTCGCGAGGCACTAAATTACCAAAAGCAGGATAACGTCTTTCAAGGAAATAATCTCTATCTTCTTCAGCAATTTGTGTAGGTTTTAATTGGCCTGCACGAATGGCTTCTGCGTCTTCTTTTTTCTTCGGAACCCAAATGCGACCTGAGTTACGTAAGGATTCTGACATCAAAGTCAATTTGGATTGATTAACTCCGTGAACCGGAATACACGTTGGGTGAATTTGAACAAAACATGGATTGGCAAATAAAGCACCTTGTTTGTGTACTTTCCAACCTGCAGTCACATTACTTCCCATGGCGTTAGTAGAGAGAAAATATACGTTCCCATAACCACCAGAAGCAATAATTACAGCATGAGCTGAATGACGCTCAAGTTCGCCTGTAACCAAATTACGAGCGATGATTCCGCGTGCTTTACCGTCTACTTTTACTAAATCGAGCATTTCGTGACGGTTATACATTTTCACACGTCCCAATCCAATTTGTCTTGATAATGCTGAGTAAGCACCCAAAAGTAATTGTTGTCCAGTTTGACCAGCTGCGTAAAAAGTACGTTGTACTTGTGTTCCACCAAACGAACGGTTATCTAATAATCCGCCGTATTCACGAGCAAAAGGAACACCTTGCGCCACACATTGGTCGATGATATTTCCTGAAACTTCAGCTAAACGGTGAACGTTGGCTTCACGTGCACGGTAATCGCCACCTTTGATGGTATCGTAAAACAAACGGAAAATACTGTCACCATCGTTTTGATAGTTTTTAGCAGCGTTGATTCCACCTTGTGCCGCAATTGAGTGTGCACGACGAGGCGAATCTTGGTAACAAAAAGCTTTTACATTGTAGCCCATTTCTCCAAGAGAAGCGGCAGCCGAAGCACCAGCCAGTCCAGTTCCAACCACAATAATATCAATTTTAGGTCTATTGTTGGGAGCAACTAATTTTAAATGATCTTTATAATCGGTCCATTTCTTTGAAATGTGTCCTTCTGGTATTTTAGAATCTAATTTCATCTGTATGTTTTTATTGTTTTTTAATGATCAGATGGAATGCTGCGCATTTCACAGATATTAATTATTAAAATGATGGAATAATGCGATGAAAATGAATCCGAAAGGAACAATTATCGCAAATGCGTATCCTAATTTGTGTAATGACTTTGAAAATTTGTTATTGAATCCAACCGATTGGAATGAAGAATTGAATCCATGCCACAAGTGTAATGACAACAAAATAAACGATACACAATACAATCCTACGCGAACAGGATTTTCGAATTTGTGTACTGTTTCCCAGTAGTAACGGGTTTCGTCGATTGGCATTTTATCTACGTATTTGTACATCATTTCTGGAATCCAAAAATCGTAGAAATGCAATCCTAAAAAAGCTAAAACCACCATTCCTGAAATGATCATATTTCTCGATGCCCAAGAAGAGTTAGCTGCTCCATTAAATTTGGCATACTGAACAGGGCGAGCTTTTCGGTTTTGAAGTTCTAAAACGAATCCCATTACGAAGTGGAAAACAACTCCAGCAACTAAAATAGGTTGCATTACGAACTGAATCAAACCGTTATTTCCCATGAAATGAGAAAACTCGTTGAACGTATCTTGATCGATAACAGAAATAAAATTAATAAAGAAGTGAAGTGATAAAAAGGAAATTAAAAAAAGTCCAGAAAGTGCCATGGCAACTTTCCTAGCAATGGACGAACTCAATAAAGTAGATTTTGCCATATTTTGAATAATTTGTTTAAAAAATCAAACAAAAATACAGCTATTTGATATTAACTACAACCTTTTCGCTGTAATTTATAATCAATTTAAAGTGAGTTTAACAGTTGTTGATTTTCAGCATATTAATGAAGCATTTTTCAACAAAAAAGCTAAACAAAATTAACGAGTATAGGTCGGAATTAAACCTCTTAATCCCATATCAACAACTGTTTCGCCTAGACTTGGTTCGTATTTTCCGTTGTTGTTTCCGTCAATCCATTCAAAACTTTTGTTGGTTGAAAGTGATAAAGTTACAACGATGTCTTTTTTCTCATTATCACTTATCACTAATGGCTCAAAGAAATTTCCTGTTACTACACACGAACCATCTGGAATTGGAGATGTATTCCAAAGCGGATTCGGAACCGTTGTGGCTCCAACTGGCGCTTGTCCTGAAGTCGCGTAATCAAAATCGTTTAAAGCAAAAGCCCAATAACCTTGTAATTTATTGGCGTTGACATCAAAAGTATGAGTTCCGATGTTGAACGAACCAATGTAGGTGTTGTAACCCACAAAACTAGCTAAAGTTCCTATGTAATCAGTTCCAGCTTCACGAACCGCAATTTGATAGTTTTGGTACGAAAGCGAAACTCTCATCCAGCGGTACGTTCCGGGTTGCACATAACGAAGCGGAACTTCTAAAAAAACTTCATCATCAGCTACGATTTTCGCCTGACTAAAATCAATCGCAGTTGCACCACCAACCGTAGTTTCTGGTCCGTGATACAAAACCTGACCTTGTCCTAAAAGTGTCGTATTCAACGGTGCCATTTCAATATAATTGGAAGAAATTCCATTAAAAATAGGCGACTGACCAGCATGCCCTGCAGGAATAGCGGCAATTTGACCTAAGTTGTTCAATCGAGCTTGAGTGGGATCGAGTTTGAATTTGAAAATTAATTTTGGTTCACCCAAAGTATCATCCGAATCTTCGCAAGCAACAAATGAAGCTGCAAAAACCGTTACTAATAGGAAGTTGAATATCTTATTCATTTTGAGAATTCTATTTATCTTTTGACTTTTTATTGATGAAATTCGATTCAAATGTAAATAAAAAAGTGATTGGTGCTAAATCTAATACGTTTTAGTTGCATCTTCGTCGATAACGAGAATAAAATCGGCTTTATTGTAATGTTCTTTTTCTAATTTGGAAAGGTCTTTTTGCTCAACAGTCGCAATAGTGATGATTTTTAAATCGGGATTTTGTTTCAAAAGATACCAACTGATTCCTTCAAAATTATCCGAATGATAGGTTCCGTTGTAATGAATAAAAACCGAATTTTCTTTTAAATTTTTAAAAATGAAATAACCCATCGTAGCATCTTTACTGGCTTGTGCTTTGGGCATATTCGGGCTGGTATGTTCGCCCATCATTTTCATCATTTCGACATAACCTGGCAAATTGGCGTCGTATGGAATCGGTTGCGGAGCGATCCACGATTTTTCTTCATCACTCAATGTCTCTAATGCTTCAAATCCTTTTTTGTGTACCAACGAAGCGTATCGTCTTGGAATATTCGTGGCGATAAATGTGATGTTATTCTCTTTGGCAAAATCAACCAAAGGTTTATAATCGGTTTTGTAATTGGACCACAATCGCGCAGTTGAATCCAACTGTTTTTGATCGATTTCGCCTTTCAAATAGGCATCCAATTGTTTTTGATTATCGGCTTCGAGCATTTCGGCTCCTAAAACTACTGGTTCTTTTTCAGCAACATCTTTCGTCAACTCAAGTTGCAACCAATGCGCAATCGAATTATTATGGTACTCACCAAAAAGCAAAACTTGAGTGTTTAATGTTGCTTTCAGTAACTTATCGTAATTTGTTTTCTTTCCCTTTTTATCAAATAATTGATAGGCCTTTTTGTCTTGTGAAAAACCCAAAAACACAATTAAACAACTCAACAATAACAAACCTTTTTTCATCTTAACCCTTTTTAGATTCTTCAATTACCAACGATTCTGATTCTTTGAAATCGCCACTCTGAACCGTAACGGTATACTTGTCCGCAGGCAAATAATACTTTTTGTTTTTGGCTTCTTTGATTTCGATTTTCTTGTCTTTTTTCAACCAACTATCAGCATCATTTTTAGATAAAGTACAATCGTATTCTACTTTATTAATCCCTTTTTTAGCTGATATTTTTTGCGAATAAACAATCGTTTTTTTACTATTTTCAATGGTAAGATTTACTTCTTTATCCGAATTGGAATAAAACCAAATGGTAGTTTTTGGCTCAATTGGTTTTCCCCAACTGTAGAATTTTTCTCCCCAACGATCGGATTTCTTTTTACTGTCAATACCATACAAATGCAGTTCTTTTTTAACAATAACATCTTTTAAATCTTGTAATTTAGAAATATCAACTTTATAGATCGATCGGCCGTGAGTTCCAACAATCAATTCGTTGGTTTTAGTTTGAATTACCAAATCGTGTACCGCCACTTTGGGCATTCCGTTGGAAAATTCTTGCCATGAATCGCCTCTATCGAATGAAACAAACAAATTATTATCAGTTCCTACAAAAAGCAAATTTTCATTGGTTTTATCTTCCACAATTACATTTACTGGAAAATTGGGAAAATTGGAAATGCGTTTCCAAGTAACACCAAAATCATCCGAAACATATACATATGCCGTAAAATCATCGTTGCGATATCCGTTTAAAGTAACGTATACTCTTTCTTTGTTGTGAGCCGAAGCTACTACTCTTGAAACCCACAAATTCTGCGGTAAATTATCAGAAATTTTTTGCCATGAATTGCCGCTGTCTTTTGAAATGTGAAGGTTTCCATCGTCGGTTCCCACATACAACAACCCAAAATGTAATGTGCTTTCAGAAATGGTAGTAATCGTTCCGAAAGCTACATTTCCTTCCACTTTTCCTTTGGTTAAATCGGGTGAAATTGCTTCCCATTTTTCGCCTTGATTCATTGAGCGATGCAAAAAATTAGACCCGAAATACAATATATCTTGATTGTGTGACGACAGTAAAATAGGCGTTTGCCAGTTATAACGAAAAGGTTCGTCGTCTTTTTTGGCTTTGGGTGTAATGGATTCTGATTTGTTTTTAGATAAATCGTAACGGTAATAATTCCCAAACTGAAAACCTGTATATACTGTATTCGGATTGCGTTTATCGATTTGAATTTGCATTCCATCACCGCCTGTGATTTCCTGATACGCATATTTTCCTTCTTGTTGCCAAGCGCGATTGTGATTGTAATAATTTGGTCCGTACCAAACTCCGTTATCTTGTAAACCACCATAAACATTATAGTTTTCTTGATAATCCACATTCACGGCATAAAATTGTCCAACAGCTTGATTGTTGCATTTGATCCAACTCTCACCATTATCAAAAGTGATGTTTACACCGCCATCGTTACCGTTGATGATGTGATTCGGGTTTTTCGGATTTACCCAAGTGACGTGATGATCGGCATGGACGTTTTCTTTACTAATAGCTGTAAAAGTGGCACCGCCATCTTCCGAAAAAAGTAAAGGAACACCACCGATGTACACTCGATTTGGGTTTTGATTATCAACCGCTATATTGGCAAAATAATACCCATAACTGTAGTACATATCATCAATGAAATCTTTGTTTTTCTTAGTCCAAGAGACGCCACCATTTGTAGATTGATAAAGTTCACAACCAATAACTTCGGTATCAAAAAGTGCCGAATTAGCGTCTTTGGGTTTTTCTTTTTTGGCTGACGGACGAAGATTTTGATTGTCGACTACCGCATAAATCATGTTTGAATTTACTGCAAAAAGTCCGATTCTTCCCACCTTTTCACCCGTTGGAAAACCTGATGTTGAAGTTGAAATCAACTGCCAAGTGGTTCCAGCATCCGTACTTTTATAAATTCCAGAACCTTCTCCGTTGCCTTTGAAATTCCACGCTTTTCGGTCTTTTTGCCAAGCTGATGCAAACATGATATTGAAGTTGTCTGGAGCAAATGAAACATCTATGATTCCGGTTTCATCATTTACAAAAAGTGTTTGTTTCCAGATTTTCCCGCCATCGGTAGTTTTGTAAATGCCTCGTTCGCTGTTTTTTGTATATAAGTGACCTACAACTCCAACTATAATTTCGTTAGTGTTTTTAGGATTGACTATAATTCTGCTGATGTGGTGACTTTCGGGTAAACCTAAATTTTCCCACGTTTTTCCTTTGTCGGACGATTTTAAAACGCCAATTCCAGAATAGGATGAGCGAGACGAGTTCACTTCGCCTGTCCCAACCCAAATCGTTCCCGATTTCCAATCGACAGTGACACTTCCGCAGTTGAGCGTTTCTGCCGAATCCATAACGGGCGTAAAACTCGTTCCGTTGTTGTTGGTATACCACAATCCGCCCGAAGCATAAGCTGCATAAAACTCAATTGGATTATCTGGATTCACAGCCAAATCGACTACACGACCACTCATGATGGTTGGACCAATGCTTTTGAATTCGACTGAATCTAACGAATAATTCTGCGCCGTAATCGACTGAATCAGGAGCAACAACAACCAAAAACTCTTTTTCATACCATTAAATTTTTTATAAAAATATTGTTTTCACAGCATTCTTAAAAACTATTGGCTCAAAAAGAATATTTTTGTTTTGAAATTATTACATAAATGTCAACTTCTTCTCAACATCAGTTTCTGACTTTTGCACTTAGTTTTTTGGATACAAATTCAGACTCTTTGCACGAACTAATGGAAAAAGCTATTGCTCATTTTTCGGAATTAAAATTGAAGAAGAATCAGTATTTTGTAAGAGAAAATGAAATCTGCAATCACTTCTGTTTTATTGAAAGTGGCATTTTACAGCATTCTATTTTGGTTGAAGGCGAAGAAAAAACCTCCTATTTAGCGTTGAAAAACTCGGTAACTTCTTCATTGAGCAGTTTTCTATTTCAAAAACCATCTCGAAAAAGCATCAAAGCGATTGCCGATGCTAAATTGTGGGTTGTCGACTTAAAAACGTTCAAAGAGTTAATTGTCAATAACGAAGCGTTTCATCTGTTTTATTACAATTTAATTGAGAAACAAATTTGTTTAATCGATGATTATCGCATTGATTTACTAACATTAACTCCAGAAGAGCGTTACACAAAACTACTAGCAACCGAACCCAAATTACTTCAAGAAGTTCCGTTGCATTATTTGGCTTCTTTTTTAGGAATTTCTAACCGACACATGAGTCGGATTCGTAGAAATACAATTTAATTTTTTTAACACAGATTTCAGAAATTTGAGAAATTGAAAAAATTGAGATTGATATTGAATTTTGATATTGACATTGAAAATAACGCCATTTGGCTACAACTTGAACTCAATTATTCCTTAATTTTGTTCAGAGTAAAGCTATTCACTCATTACTATTCACTTATTACTTAAAAAATGAAATACCATCCAATCGATCGCGATTTATTCATCAAAAACAGAAAAAAATTTACTGCTCAGATGAAACCCAACAGTGTTGCCGTTTTCAATTCGAACGACATTTACCCTGTTTCTGCCGATTCTACATTGCCTTTTGCGCAACACCGTGATATCTTTTATTTATCGGGAGTTGATCAAGAAGAAAGCATATTGTTGCTTTTTCCTGATGCACCGTACGAGCATTTGAAAGAAATTCTTTTTCTTAAAGAAACCAACGAACACATTGCCATTTGGGAAGGCGAAAAATTAACCAAAGAACGCGCTTTTGAAGTAGCCGGAATCAAAACCGTAATCTGGTTACAGGATTTTCATAAAACCTTGAAAGAAATCATGGCGTACGCCGAAACGATTTACATCAATACTAATGAACATTACCGCGCCACGATTGAAACCGAAACCCGTGAAGCGCGTTTTGTAAAATGGTGGAAAGAAAATTATCCAGCACATAAAGTAGAAAAATCGAATCCTATTTTGCAGCGTTTGCGTTCGGTAAAAGAAAGTGAAGAAATTGATTTGATTCAAACTGCTTGTGATATTACCGAGAAAGGTTTCCGACGCATTTTGAATTTCGTAAAACCCAATGTAATGGAATACGAAATTGAGGCCGAATTTGCGCACGAATTCTTACGCAATCGTTCCAAAGGTTTTGCTTACACTCCGATTATAGCTTCCGGAAATAATGCAAATGTGTTGCATTACATTGAAAACAATCAACAATGCAAAGAAGGCGATTTGATTTTGTTGGATGTGGGTGCTGAATACGCCAATTATTCAAGCGATATGACGCGTATGGTTCCGGTTTCTGGGCGTTTTTCGGAGCGACAAAAAGAAGTATACAATGCGGTTTTACGAGTAAAAAACGAAGCTACGAAGATGTTGGTTCCAGGCACTTTGTGGAAGCAATACCATGTTGAAGTAGGTAAAATTATGACTTCGGAACTACTTGGTTTGGGGTTGATTGACAAAGCCGATGTACAAAACGAAAACCCTGATTGGCCTGCGTATAAAAAATATTTTATGCACGGAACATCGCACCACATGGGATTGGACACGCACGATTATGGATTGTTACATGAGCCAATGAAAGCGAATATGGTGTTTACGGTTGAACCCGGAATTTACATTCCAAATGAAGGTTTTGGCATTCGTATTGAAGACGATATGGTAATTCAAGAAAGTGGTCCAGCCTTCAACTTAATGCGCAACATTCCGATTGAAGTAGAGGAAATTGAGGCGATAATGAATAGTTAGTTTACAGTCGCAGTCGCAGTTTTCAGTAAAAGAAAATAGAATATAGAGAATAG
>JACCDI012059989.1_pt1 | contig 11822 bp, 10 predicted proteins | sample 7442791 | NCBI WGS metagenome assembly JACCDI01 (sample SAMN15323434, study PRJNA562643) | freshwater metagenome | isolation source: river surface water | place: USA:Blue River Watershed | collected 2017-08-15
ATCGCTTCGGAGACCGCTAAGCTGCACACTGGCATCGAATGACTCGGACTTCCAGCGCTGAAGCCAGGCAGTTGAAGCATACCCCCTACTACCCCATGTGCTTTGTAGTGAGGAAGAGTAGCGTTCGCTCGCGCCAAGCATCCCTGGCGAATTGGCAGCGCCAGCCCGGGTAAATACCTGGATAACACCACCTACCGCATCGCTTCCATAGAGCGCAGACATTGGCCCTCGGACAAGCTCAATGCGTTCAATCGCGTCAAGCGGAAGATTTTCAAGCGACGCGAGCCCAAGGGTTGCCGAAGAAAAACGAACACCATCAATCAACAAAAGCACATGCCTTGATTCGGTTCCCCGCAACAAGAGACTTGAAGCTTTACCGTGACCGCCGGCGTTGACCCATTGCACACCAGGCAGACTGCCGATCAGTTCGACAAGCGTCATGCCCATTGCCGCCTCGATGTGCTCACGATCAATCACCTGATGGTCAGCGAGGGCTGTACCAAGGGCCGATGAGCTACGGGTTGCAGTAACAAAAACGGCCCGCTCTGACAGGGAGCGATCATCAACGTTTTGCGCAGCTGACGTGCCATTGAAACGCGCGCCTGCTGGCTCAGCAAAACGCTCGCCTGCTCGCTGCACAAGCTGCGCGTGTGCCATGTGGGCAGCGCTGAGGCCGACGGCTCCACAAAGCGCAATACGGACGCAAAAAGGGCCAGGCCAGCCTTGGTGAATCTGAGAACGCATGCAAAGCTCCGAATCCGACGCTACCCGCAGCTTCCCCGCTGCAGGCATGCAAAAGCCGCTAAGCCTTGACCAAGCGACACCCGTTGGCCGGTATCCGGGCTGATGAATCGCCGAAGTCTCCTTCCCAGGCATGTCAGCCCAGTGGCAAAACGACTTGGCGTTTTCGATGGTCTCAAGGCTTTGGCTTCGCGTTTGCAAAACCTGTAACCCTAAAACCAAAGCATTCATCGACCGTTGCGGGGGCAGCCCAGCTCGCACCGGTTCGAAAAAACGCATTTCGGTCGATACGGCTGGTTCCCGTTTAACTGCAAGACAAGAAGAGTCTACGCGAGCACCAACATTGCGAAACTATCACCGATGTTTAGCGCAAGCAAGTTGAGCGTTGACCCTCTACACTGGAGGCCCTATTCAATTTGCAAGTGGACCGCAGGCGATGAACCAGGAAGCAGACCCCAAAACGCTGCACACAAGCCGCAGCCCGCGTAAGCAAGCCGAATCTATCGGCTATATCGATGTGCTAATCGTGGGCGCAGGCCTATCCGGGATCGCTGCGGCCTACCACTTGCAGCAACAGTGCGCTGATAAAAACTTCCTCATTTTAGAACGCATGAACAGCTTCGGCGGCACGTGGCTCAGTCATAATTACCCGGGCATCAGGTCAGACAGCGACTTACATACCTTTGGGTATCGCTTTAAGCCATGGCGAGGCGTGCCCATTGCAACTGCCGACGAAATTCGCCGGTATATGGCGGAAGTGATCGAGGAATACGATATCGATCAGCATATTCACTATCAGCACGACATTCGCCGCGCCACTTGGTCGAGCAAATTGAAGCGCTGGCAGCTCGAGGTCTGTAACTTAAGCACGGGCAAAACCTTCAGCCTTGAAACCGGTTTCTTGTGGATGTGCTCAGGTTATTACCGACACCGCAGTGGCTACCAACCACAGTGGCCTGGCATGAACCAGTTCAAAGGACAACTCGTTCACGCAGAGTCATGGCCGAATGATCTTGATTATAAAAATAAGCGCGTTGTGGTGATCGGTTCAGGCGCTACTGCAGCGACGATGATCCCAGCGATGGCAAAACATGCAAGTCATGTCACCATGCTTCAACGCAGCCCAACTTTTTTTATCACCGGACGAAATATCAACGAACTCGTTCAGATGTTGCGTGAACTCGATATCCCCGCGGACTGGATCCACGAAATCGCGCGCCGAAAAATTCTTAAAGATCAGGCTGTTTTTTCAGAACGATGCATCAAAGAACCCGACCTGGTTCGACAAGAACTACTGGCTGGTGTAAGAGCGCAGTTAGGCGAAGCCTTCGATGTCGAGAAGCACTTTTCGCCGGCTTATCGACCCTGGCAGCAGCGGATTGCCTTTATTCCCGACGGTGATCTTTTCGCGGCGATGCGCGAGAACAAGGCAACGGTCGTGACCGAAGCGATTGAATCGTTTACACCCGATGGTATCTTGCTAAAGAGTGGCGAAGTGCTGCAAGCTGAGCTGATTGTGAGCGCAACCGGCTTTGACCTGAATGTCCTGGGCGATATTGTTTTTGAGGTCGATGGCCAAGAGCTTGACTTTGCCCATTGTGTTACCCATTTGGGAGCGATGTTTACTGGCCTACCCAACCTCATATGGGTTTTTGGTTATTTTCGTTCGAGTTGGACGCTACGCGCTGACTTGCTCGGCGATTATGTTTGTCGTCTGATCAAGCATATGGATCAGCATGGCTTGTCAATGGTCGTACCGAGATTGCGCGAGCATGAAAAGGACATGAGGCTTCAAGCCTGGGTAAGTGAGGACAACTTTAACCCTGGCTATATCAAGCGCAGCCTGCATAAGCTGCCCAAGCAGGGTACCCATCTCCCTTGGTTACACACTCAAGACTATGCGCTCGATAAAGACCTGCTCCCGCAAGCGGACCTAAACGATGGGACGCTAGTATTTCAATAATGTAGATGCTAGAGCTGCACGATGCCGCGCTCATCGACATCCTTGGGCCGCTGGACCGTACATCGCCGTGTGCAAGCATTGTACTCAGCGATATGTATAAGTGATAGGACCTTAAATCATGAATTTTGAAACAATCTTGTACCGCGAAGATGGTCCAATAGGATGGATTACCCTTAATCGCCCTCATGATGGCAATATGTTTACAGCACAGATGTGTCATGAATTGCGTGATTGCATCAATGCCATTCGCCGCGAAACCCGCACACGGGTTGTCGTACTCACAGGCGCCGGAGATAAATTTTTTTGTATCGGTGGCCGAAAAGAAGGTATGGAAGATACCAATCTTTATGCCGGTGTACTGCCAACCCTCGAGATGTACGAGTCCATTGATCGACTCCAAAAACCAGTCATTGCTAGTGTGAACGGCTATGCGGTTGGCGGTGGCAATGTCTTGCAGGTCGTCTGTGATTTAAGCATCGCTTGCGAAAGCGCTGTGTTTCGGCAGGTTGGACCCATGATGGGTAGCTTTGATGCAGGCTTTGGCACCTGGTACCTTGAAGATCTTGTGGGCAAAAAGCGGGCCAAGGAAATGTGGTACCTCAATCCCCGGCTAAGTGCGAAGCAGGCCCTCGAATGGGGCTTGATTAACCGGGTGGTAGCCGACGATCAACTTGAGGTCGAGACGAGAAACATGGCACTTGAAATTGCCGATCGAGGCGCATTCGCACTCGCCTCCATCAAAGGCGCATTTACGGCGCGTCACGGAGGCGTCTCGGGACTCGCGCGCATGGCTCATGACTTATTACTAAGACCTTATCTCAATACCGAAGAATCGCAAGAGTTAAGCGCATCCTTCAGGGAAAAGCGCCAACCCGATTCGAAAAAGTTCGGGCATTAAGGAGATTTGGCTTGCTGCTCACGCTTCACCATCCAAGCCAAAGCCGCCGGTTTTACGAACAAGGGCATTGGCGGGAAGAAAGCTTATATCGCTTGTTGAGCATGCACGCCCATGCAAGACCGAACGATGCCGCGCTACGTGATGCAAGCCATCGCCTGACGTGGCAGGCGCTGTTGGCCTGGGTTGATCGCTTGGCCGATCAACTGGCTGAACTCGATTTGCGTCGAGGTGATCGCGTCGCGGTTTGGCTGCCCTCGCGCGCAGAGTCAGTGGTGAGTCTACTTGCTTGCTCACGCATGGGCTATGTTTGCTGTCCATCGTTTCATCAAAACTATACCGTTTCTGAAATCATCACTTTACTTGAACGCAGTGCGGCACGCGTGTTAATCGCCCAAAGAGGTTATGGTGCCGATGCCTCGATGCACGATTTAAGTCGATCGATCGGTGAAGCCAACGCGCTCGATAAGACATGCCTGAGAAAGATTCTTTGGGTCGACGCTGTACATCCTCAAGCGCCAATTGATGAACGCTTTTGCAATTCAGTTAGTATTTATAACAGTTTAAGACCAGCCGACCTAGATCCCGATAAGGTGGTGTACCTGGCCTTTACCTCAGGGACGACGGGAACACCCAAAGGCGTTATGCACTCGGACAATAGCCTGCTTGCAAATGGACGAGCCATGGTGAAGGACTGGTCGCATGACCACCGCACGGTGCTGCTGAGCCTGTCGCCGATGAGTCACCACATTGGGACGGTTGCCGTCGAGCAGCAATTAGTCGCAGGCATGGAACTGGTCCTCAATGACCCGCGAACCAAGATGCATCCGCTTGACTGGATTATTGCCAGCGATGCGAGCTATGTGATGGGCGTACCGACACATGCTATCGATGTGCTTGCCGAACTCAAGCAAAGAAATCTTAACCAGCTCGGCAGCGTGAAACTTTTTTACATGGCTGGATCACCCATCGCGCCCGAGCTTGCAGCTCAATTCCTCGCCATGGGCATCACACCCCAGAATATTTATGGCATGACTGAAAATGGTTCGCATCAATACACGCTGCCAAACGATGATGCACGCACGATTGTCGAAACCTGCGGGCGTGCTGCACCAGGCTTTGAGTGCGTGATTGTTGATGCTGAGCAAAGCGATAAGCAACTGCCACCTAATCAAATTGGCGAGATTGCAAGCCGAGGCGCCCTCTTAATGCTTGGCTACTTTGATCACCAACGCGCCACCGAGCAATCCTTCAACCGAGAGGGATGGTTTTTGTCAGGAGATCTTGGCGTTCTTGACGAGCGCGGATGCCTGCGCATTGTCGGTCGGAAAAAAGACCTGGTTATTCGAGGCGGCCACAATATCCACCCTGCGGGCGTTGAGCATTTAGCGCTTAAACATCCCCATATTGTGAAAGCAGCGGCCTTTGGGGTTGCCGATCAGCGCCTTGGAGAAAAACTCTGTCTTGCTGTGATTGCCCGAGGTCAGGCGAGCATCGACCCCAACGAGCTGCTAAGCAATCTTGCAAGCCATGGTTTATCCAAGTTCGATATGCCTGAATACTTCTTGCAATTAGATCATTTCCCGTTAACAGCAAGCGGGAAGATCTTAAAGCGTGAGCTTGCTGAACAGGTGAAGGCGGGAGCGCTCAAGCCCATCCCTGTGCGATTTAAGGCTGAGGCTCAGGCAGGAAGCGCCCCCTAGATTCATCGATAGGAAAGTTAAAACCATGTTACCCACCATCTCACAAGAAGATGAGTTTGCCTTGCTGAGGCTAAATCGCCCCGAAGCGCTAAACGCTCTATCATTTGCAATCATCGATCGCCTGTCAGAGCTCGTCGATCAGGTCAGGACCATGCCCGTGCGCGCCTTACTGATTATCGGAGCGGGTGATAAAGCCTTTTGTGCCGGTGCCGACATCAAGGAGTTGATGGGCCGTGATCAAGCATCGCAAAAGCGCGGTGCACAACGCGGGCAAGCGATGATGCAAAAGATTGCCGAGCTACCTATCCCTTCGGTTGCCTTAGTGGGTGGTTATGCATTTGGGGGAGGTCTCGAACTTGCGATGGCTTGTACCTTCAGAATTGCAAGCCCTAAAGCAAAAATGGGGCTACCTGAGATCAAGCTCGGCCTCATACCTGGCTATGGCGGCACCCAACGGCTTGCAAGACTGATTGGCGAGGCTCGGGCACAGGAGATGATCTTAAGCGGTGCGACCATTGAGGCCGAACGCGCAGAGCGTTGGGGCCTGGTCAACGCTATCGTTGAGGGCGACTTGCTAAGCGAAGGTAAAGCATTTGCGAGACGATTCACGATATATAGCCTTCCCGTGCTTTCTTATGCGAAAGAGGCAGTTCAACGCTCACTCGATAACCCGGTTGTCGAAGGACTGAGGATCGAGGCCGATTTATCAACCCTCGCCTTCCAAACTGCCGATGCCAGTGAAGGCATGGAGGCTTTCGCCCAAAAGCGTCAAGCCGTGTTTCAAGATCGTTAGTTATCATTTATAAATCCATGTCGACGACCAATCAAGAAGCGCCCGTAGCACTTGTGACAGGGGCAAGCCGTGGTATAGGCGCTGCGATCCGCAGCCAATTACTGCAATCGGGATGGCGAGTGATTGGACTAAGCCGAACAGTGCCGCAAGACATGCTCGCTACGCCTCAAGCGCAGTCGCACTGGCTTGCCTGCGACCTAAGCCAAGCTGAGCTGTTAAAACATAGCGTTATTGAAGCTGCTAAGCATTGGGGCAGGCTTGATGCTTTAATTAACAATGCCGGGCTTCATCTCAGTGCGCGCTCCGAGAGCCTGGCGCTTGCAGACTACGATGCCGTCATGAACATCAACACGCGCGCACTCGTCGTTGCCTGTCAGGCCGCCTTTGCGAGCATCCAGATAAACGGTGGCTGTATTATTAATATCGGTTCATTTTTTGACAAGCTGGGCGTGAAAGGCAATCTTGCCTATTGCGCTTCCAAAGCGGCTGTCGGTGCAATCACCCGCTGTCTCGCTGTTGAGTGGGCAGTGCACAAGATTCGAGTCGTCAACATCGCACCCGGCTATATACATACCGATCTAAACGCTGAAGTCTTAGAAGGCAAGCTTGGTCAGTATCTTTCCCAGCGTATTCCAAGTGGAGGGCCCGGTAGTGCCGAGGAAGTAGCAAGCCTGGTTGGAGCGGTCTTGCAGCAACCGGGTATGTTCCTGACGGGTTCGACGATTTACCTTGATGGCGGCCAAGCCATTGCCCATTGAGTTTTTTTGAAGGTTGTGGATGATGTCAACGCCCTTAAGTGCCCAACAAACAGTCTTTGATCGCATCGATCAATCACTTGAGTTCTCCGTGGAGGAGCGACTCTTATTAGCGGAAGTCAAACGCATTTGTAGCCGTGAAATCGCGCCACATGCGGCCCAATATGACCGTGAGGCCAGCTTCCCACAACGGAGTATGGACGCGATTCACCAACTCGGCCTGAATCAAATGTTCATTCCGGAGGATTGCGGCGGAGCGCCGATGTCCTACACCGCCTATCTACTGGCTGTACGTGAGATTAGTAAGGCCTGCGCCTCAACCGGGATCATCTGGGCCACTAACTTTCACGGGATGAAACCACTCATCGACTTTGGCACCCAGGCGCAGCGACAAATGCTACTACCCGCGATCGCTCAAGGAGGACTTGGCGCTTTAGCGATTACAGAGCCCGAGGCAGGTTCTGATGCCACCGGGATGAAAACAACATTCACGCCAAGGGACGACTACATCCTGGTTCAAGGTGGAAAGACTTTTATATCGAACGGCGATCGCGCCGCCCGTCTCTTGGTCTTCGGTAAATGGTCCGAGATCGACGATCCCAAGGCAGCGATCTCGGCCCTGATCATCGAAGAGGGCACGGCAGGTCTGTCGGTCCTCAAGGTCGAAGACAAAATGGGTCATCGTGCAGCACCAACGGCAAGCATTAGCTTTGAGCAATGCAAAGTGCCCCGAAGTCATTTGCTTCTACAGCCTGGCGACGGCCTCAAGATCTTGTTCGCTTCGCTCAATAAGTCGAGACCAAGCGTTGCAGCCCATGCACTTGGCATCGCGCGCGCTGCCTGGGAACTTGCAGTTGAATACATTAACCAGCGCAAACAGTCGGGGCGCCGCATCATCGAGTTTCAAGGGATTCAGTTCATGCTCGCCGATCTTGCCAGCGAACTCGCGCTGTGCGAATCATGGCTCTGGCACACGGCTCGGCTGGTCGAGCAAGGTGCAGCTTCATTCGGCATTGAAGCCTCGATGCTCAAAATGCGAGCCAGTGATCTTGCCATGCGCATGACCACCGAAGCGGTTCAACTGCTTGGCGGTTATGGCTATTGTAGCGATTATTCAGCTGAGCGGCTCATGCGCGATGCAAAAATTACACAGATCTGGGAAGGCACGAATCAAGTCCACCGGCAATTGATTGGACGAAGCTTTATCGATCGTCAAACGCTAAGCTAAAGCGAGGTTTATCAATGCAAGCCAATCAGCATTCAACGCAGCCAGTACAAAAACTTGCCGTTATCGGCGCTGGTACGATGGGAACGGGTATCGCGATTGTCGCGGCCCGTGGCGGCTGCAAGACTTTCATCGTTGATCATCGAGCGGGGCTCGCCGAGCGTGCCATCGATCAAGCAAAGATCTTTCTCGATCGCTCAGTCAACAAAGGAAAATTGACCGTACACGAGCGCGACGAAATCATCGATCGCATGCAGGCCGTTGATCGACTCGACCAACTTGCTGATGTCGATCTTGTCATTGAAGCCGTCTTTGAGTCCTTACAAGTCAAGCATGAGGTCTTTCAAGCACTCAATCAAGTATGTAAACCCTCTTGTTTATTTGCCTCCAACACCTCAACCATATCGATCACAGAAATCGCAGGCGGAAGCGGTAGAGACGATCGCTTTATTGGCTTGCACTTTTGTCTGCCCGCCCAATTGATGAAACTGGTTGAGGTGTCGCGAGGCATAAATACCTCTGATGAATGTTTTGAGCGTGCCTGGGCCTTTTGCGAACAAGTAGGGCAGCGCCCGGTCCATACACAAGATACCCCGGGATTCGTGCTGAATTACTTTCTGATTCCCTTTAATAACGATGCGATTCGCCTTGTTGAACAAGGCGTCGCCAGCCCTACTGATATCGATGTAGCGATTAAAACGGCTTTAGGTTATGCCATGGGACCATTCGAATTATTAGATCTTGTTGGCATGGACACTCAACTATTACTTTGCGAAGCCATGCATGGTCTGACCCATGAAAAACGAGCGGTCTGCCCTCCCCTTGTCAAGCGTATGATTGCTGCCGGCCGACTGGGTAAGAAGACCGGCATCGGTTTTCATCGCTATAGCGATCAAAAGATTTTTGGAGCTTAAGCCCATGACAATCATCCAGGCTGGTCAAAGCCGTTCGTTTTCTGTGGATGCGCTCGACGATTTATCGGCCATGAAGAGCGATCCGAGTACGCTTGTTTTTCTTGGTACGCAAGCCGGTGCGTCTTACCAACAATGGCTGCAAGCCGAGTCCTCGCAACATGGTGATCTCACCTTGATCCTGATCGAGCTTGATCTTGAGTGCCTCGGCCAATACACCGGCGAGTCGCAAGGATTGGAAGGATCCAAGGTGTTGGGCTTTGCCCGCTATCTGATCGGACAAAAACCTACGGCGCTTGTCGAATTGGTCCGCCAGCCAGGAAGTTGTGAGCAGGCGATTGCGAAGGCTCGTGATTGTTTCGAGACGCTTGGCTTAAAGATTGCAATTTGCGCTGACCGACCGGGTCGAATTGTCGACCGGTTGATCCGACCCTATTTGAATGCCGCGCTTAGACGACTAGACGAGGGATTGGCAAGCGCAAAGGATTTGGATGCAACCCTGCGCATGGGACTTGGCTATCCGCATGGACCTATCGCCTTGCTTGATCAAATGGGCTTAGCTGATCACGCCAAACGGAGTAGCCACTTGGCTCAGGCGCTTGGCGATGTAGATTTTATACCGGCTCGTCGAGCGCAAGTTGCCCTTGAACGCGAAAAGCAAAGTGATGTCAGCAAAACCCAGTCCTAGTGCTATGGTGACAAAGGCATCCCGTCCCAAGCCGCTCGATGACATCGTTGTCGTTGATTTTAGTAGCCTTCTGCCGGGGCCGATGTGCTCGCTTCTACTCGCTGAGGCCGGCGCCAAGGTCATCAAGATTGAAAGACCTGGGCAAGGCGATGAAATGCGGGGCTATGAGCCCGCTGCAGGTAGCGATAGTGCGAATTTCATTTTGCTCAATCGCGGCAAAACATCGATCAGTCTCGATTTGAAATCGGCCAATGACAAGCAAACCGCGCTGTCGCTGATCGAAAAGGCCGATGTGTTAATCGAGCAATTCCGACCTGGCGTCATGGAGCGCTTGGGTTTATCTTACGAGATCACAAAGGCACTCAACCCTGGCATTATTTACTGTTCGATTTCAGGCTATGGTCAGAGTGGCCCAGCGCGTGATCTCGCCGCCCATGATCTCAATTACATGGCCCGATCGGGGCTCTTGTCGCTTAGTGGTGATGAGCATGGACAGCCAGGTCTGCCTTGTGCCCTCATTGCCGATATTGCCGCTGGCGCCTACCCAGCGATGATGAATATTTTGCTTGCGCTCCAGCAGCGAGCAAAAACAGGTCATGGTGCATGGCTCGACATCGCGATGGGCGATAACCTGCTTCCCATGTTGTACTGGGCGCTCGGTGAGGGCGAACTCACCGGCCGCTTCCCAACGATGGGTGAGGGCTTGGTCTGCGGTGGCTCGGCACGTTATCAAATCTATCGCACATCAGATGATCGATATTTGTCGGTCGCGCCCCTTGAGGAGCGATTCTGGAAGGTCTTCTGCGACGCGATCGATTTACCGATGTCCGATCGCGACGATGCAAGTCATCCCAAGCGCAGTCAAGAAGCCGTTGCAAAGCGGCTCGCCTCGATGCCTCTAGCCCATTGGCTCGCGTTATTCGAAGGTAAGGATGTTTGTGTTCAAGTTGTTAACACGGTATCTGAAGCAAGGCAAGATCCACATTTCGCGGCTCGAGGCCTTTTTGAACATCGAATAGCAACCGACAACGGCTCTCTTGGCGCCTTACCCGTACCCATCGCCTCCTGCTTCAGGGATCCACCAGGCCTCAAAGACTACCCAAGACGCCATCACAAGGAATCAGCATGAACGAATCGCCAAACCCGAAAGTACTCTGCCTTCAAGGCGCCAATATGGAGTACCTGGGCATTCGTCAGCCAGAGATTTACGGCACCACGGATTTGCAAACACTACATGCCATGCTTCTTGATGAGGCCAAAGGGCTAGGCATTGACCTCGATATCCGCGTGAGTAATCTTGAAGGTGAGGCGATTGGCTGGATTTATGAGTGTGACCGCGCCGGCTACGCCGGACTGCTCATGAACCCGGCAGGCTTTAGCTATGCTGGGTATGCACTGCGTGATTGCTTGCGCGGTATACGAATGCCCGCTGTTGAAGTACACATGTCAAACATTGAACGCCGAGCGATGAAGTCCGTCACCGCCGAGGCGTGCGTAGGTGTCGTGACTGGATTCGGTCTTCGATCCTACTTCCATGGGCTGCGAGCGCTCTCCGAGAGACTTAAGACTTAAAGCTGCGATGGTCCATTCGGGTCATTTCAAGGAATGTAGCGGCTTGCCCTTGATGGCTTTTTAGGAGGGACTTCACCGCTGGCCTGCCAAGCCAATGCTCCTGGCTATGAAGCAGATCAGCGCGGCGAAGGTGTTCAATGATGACGATGGCCTCTGGGGCACAATCGGCCTGCGGTCTGAATCGCGCCTCGGGCGAATTTGCGAGAGCATTCAGGCTATTGGCATAGACCCGCCAACGAATCGCCCTTTGCGGCCGCTCCAGGTCAAGCAAGCGTGACCATGCCTGTGCATCGGCAATCGGCGGATCATCATGCGCTCGGCCACCAAAACCTGCAAGCAGACCAAGTCTTAAAACCAATATCCATGCACCTGAACTATGGCCGGACATCGCCTCAAGTTTTGAAACACTGCGCCACATGTTTCTGAAATGCGCCATGATGTCTCGGGTGGCCTCGCTGGGTTCTCGAAGCGACTGCTGATAGATCGGGCTTTGGATGACTTCGGGAGATGACATATCGTATGCCGTAAAATACCTGGATATATGACCCCCATCAACCGATTCGTATCGCACAACTC
>JACCDI011042321.1_pt1 | contig 11821 bp, 11 predicted proteins | sample 7442791 | NCBI WGS metagenome assembly JACCDI01 (sample SAMN15323434, study PRJNA562643) | freshwater metagenome | isolation source: river surface water | place: USA:Blue River Watershed | collected 2017-08-15
CGATTTGCCTGCGCCGCCGGGGCCGGTGATGCCGAGTGCTTGTACCTTGGTGTTGTCCGCGCCGTCATGCAGGGCTTTTTTAAGCTCGTGCGAGGCCTTGCCGTTTTCCAGTGCCGTGATCAGCTGGGCCAGCGGACGCTGGCGCGCGACGATGTCGCCGCCCTGCAGTGCGGCGATGGTCGTGGGTGCGTGCACCGACAGGTCGGCGTCGCAGGTCTGGATCATGTGCAGGATCATGCCGACCAGTCCCATGCGCTGCCCGTCTTCGGGGCTGAAGATGCGCGCGACACCATAGTCGTGCAGCGCGGCGATCTCGTCCGGCACGATCACGCCGCCGCCGCCGCCGAAGACCTGGATGTGTGCGCCGCCGCGCTCCTTCAGCAGGTCGATCATGTACCGGAAGTACTCGACATGCCCGCCCTGGTAGCTGGAGATCGCAATGCCATGCGCATCTTCCTGCAACGCGGCGGTGACGATCTCGTCGACCGAGCGGTTGTGGCCGAGGTGGATCACCTCGGCGCCCTGCGCCATCAGGATGCGGCGCATGATGTTGATCGATGCGTCGTGGCCGTCGAACAGCGAGGCGGCGGTGACGAAGCGGACTTTGTGTTTCGGCGTGTGGCTGGTCAGGGTCTGCGCGACGGACAGGTCGGTCATGAATGTCTCCGGGTGGCGCGACGGCCGCTGTGCGGCTCTGTGTTGTCGTCTGGTTGACGCTTACGTCAACGTCAATGCCTGCGAGTATAGCCGGAAACAATGGCCGCCGATCAAGGGCTCCCGGCAGCGTCAAGCTGCGCAAGGCGGCGGCTGGCCATGTCCTGCAGCTTGCGCAGCGCGAAGTTGCCGCGCGCGAGCTCGATCGCCCACTGGTACAGGTGGGATGCGTCTTCGCGCTGCCCTGTCGCTTCAAGGCACTCGCCCAGGCGGTACGCGGAAGCTGCGTCGGACTCATCCAGTTGCAATGCGACGCGGTAAAAGTGCGCTGCCGACGCAGGTTGTCCCAGCCGTTGCAGGCAGGCGCCGGCGAGGAAGCTGTGGTCGGGATCGTCGGATGCGAATGACGCGCAATACATCGCCAGCGGTAGCGCGAGCAGGAAGTCGCCGCGCTCGCACAGTCCTTGTGCCAAGTTCCGGCAGCTAGCGATCAAGGCCAGGTCGATCTGCAGGCATTCAACCAAGGTCTGGTCCTCGGCCAGCGCAACCCGGTAGGTTTCCAGATGGGCAGGCAGTTGCTCGAGTGCCTGCAGCGCGAGTGCGACCAAGTCGCGGATCTCGGTGTCGATATGGTGCAGTGCTGCGGCGGCGGCATCGGTTAGCAGGGAATTCATCGGTGGCCTCCGGTCGGTGCCGCAGCAGCGTGCGGCACGTTGAGTGTTCGGGTCAGGCGTGCGCTGCCGGAGCTTGTGCCTGCTCTCGCCTGAAGAAGACCGATACGACACCGAGGGCACCGGCTGCCACCAATGTGAGACCGCCGCCCAGCAGCCCGGCGTGCAGGGAAGGATCGGGGTCAGGGGAATTCCAGGTTCCCTTGAAGCCGATCACGGCCATCGTGCATCCGCCAACGGCAACCAGCGCGGAAAATACGCCGACAACGAGGCGCACGGGGGTGGGGCAAACGGGCACCAGACCTTGGGGCTGTGCAGGGAAATCAACGACAGGAGACCTGCCAGTCGCCTTCCCTTCATTGAATGCGCCGTCAGCGCCGTCGCTGCTTGAATCGGAGGCGCTGCTGACTTCGATCGAGTTGTCATGCGATTTTTGAAGGGCTTTGATTTTGCCTGTCATGGCTGGGCTGTCCTTTCATTTGACTGATTTGAAGAGGAGGGGCGCCAGACAAACAGGCGCAGCCGTTCGTAACGATTGAGTTCAGAAAGTCGCGTTACGCGAGGAAGAACAGGAAAAGTCTGACCCGGACTGTTCAGATGATTCGATCAGTGATCGCGTAATTCATTGGAAATGCGCGGGCAAAGAAAAACGCATCCTGACATGCGCGAAGAGGATGCGTTTGATGAGGAGTCGCCGAATGCTTTTCGACGGTGCCTGAATAAGCAGGGCCGGCAGCAGAGGCGCTGAAGATGGCGCTACGTGGCCGGCAAGGTCGAGCGCCACTGGTGTATCACTCGGATCCGGGAATCCCGTAATGTGCGGCGGCCTGTCAGGCGCTGCATGCCCACTATGGCCTGGGGTGTTCGATGACGGATGGGTGTGACTGCGACAAGAATGAATCGGCAGGAAGGATCAACGGGATGCTAAAGACGGTCTTTTGATGTACCAGCCGCCCGACTTGACGGTGCGGCAGCTGGTGGGGCTATTGGTGGCCATTTATAACTACGAACGGCCGCACCTGACCTTGAAATACCCAATGCCCGACGCAGTGCATCGGGCATTGGGGGAACCGCAGGTGAAGTTGCCCAAATTGGCTGAACAATTGTCAGCCTATATCAGGACGGGTCATGCGAGCCGATTAAAGAACAAAGTCAGCCGCACTCAAATTGGTTACCCCAGTGAGTTCAATTTCAAATTCTGCTGCCACGTCTTTGTCAGTGCTTCCATACAAAACGCCGTTGACAAACCACAAGGCACCATTTGCATTCGACGTGATCGGTGCTTCCGTCAAAAATGAGAACGCGTCGTTTTTCGTGAGGCCTGCCTTGGCGTCAATTGCTGAAAGATCAATCTTATCTCCGCTGACGAAATCGGAAATGATGTCGCGCTTGAGACCCAGTCCAATCTCAATCGCCTTCGCATACTTGAAAACATCGTTGCCATCACCGCCGACCAGCGTATCTGTACCAAGACCGCCAATTAGAACGTCGTCACCGCTTCCGCCTTCAAGTTGATTACCCAGAGCACTGCCGGCAAGAATATCGTTAAAGTTTCCACCAATGACATTTTCGATTGATGCCAGTTTATCGACGCCAATACCAGAGTCGGTTGAGATTGATTTAGCGCTTCCGGTTGTCAAATTGACTGTGATTCCGGCGGTAGCGCTGGTGTATTTGACAGTATCAATGCCCGCGCCACCGATATATTGATCGTTACCTGCACCGTCACCACCAATGATCAGATCATCTCCGGTGCCGCCGTTGACCGTATCGTTACCTGAACCGGCGTAGAGTTCATCATTACCGCTTCCACCAAGAAGGTTATCGACGCCATCGCCACCTGTCAGGGAGTCTTCACCGACTCCACCGTTGAGGATGTCACTGCCAGAACCACCATCCAGATCGTCGTCACCAGAACCACCGTCCAAATTGTCAGACCCGTCGGCGCCTGAAAGGAGATCGTCGTCTTCGTTACCATCTAGATCATCATCGCCGGCGCCGCCCGATAGGGCATCAAATCCTATGCCGCCAACAAGCATGTCATTGCCATCGCCGCCATTCAAGTCGTCATCACCCTCGTCGCCGTAGATGTCATCATCACCGGCACCGCCGTCCACATAGTCGTCACCAGCACCCCCGTGCTCGAGGTCATCGTCTTCAGTGCCGTCCAGCGAGTCATCATTAGAGCCGTCGCCATCTTGATCGTCTTCAATACTGTCATTGGCGTCATCTTCCGGATCTTCAGCGACTAAAGTCCCATCGGGCAACGTGTATGTCTCGCTTGCTTGATAGTAGAAACTAGGATCGTCGTTTGCATCCGTGGTTAATGCAAATATTTTAACTTTATTGTAGGTCGAATACGATTTTTGGAGGGTAATAGAGCCGTCCAGATTGATCGTCAGAGTCTCATTCAGAGACAGAGTTTCTTGCTTCCAGGTGTCATCATCCCACTCATACATAGAAATCGGGGACGTGCTCATATCAAATTTGTAAATCGATGCCATGACCGTCCTCTCGGAAATGTGAATGGCAGCATGACGGCTGCCCTTAGGCGTAAGTCTCCGTCCTTGACATTAACCAAGCATGAATTCTGCGGGAATTATTGGTTTTTCCTGCGCTAAGCGAATCTCGCCCCTCACCAAGCCCCGCCAAGTCTCCCTATCTTCTTCTTGTACTTGCCCCGGATTGAAAAAACACTCTGCGGCAGCCATTGGCAGCCCTGCGGCGTCATATCGCCGGTCTCATTGAAGTATTTCGCTATCTGCCGGTCGCTCCAGCCGTTGGCAGTCACACGCAGGATCGTGCCGATTAATTGCTGCTGTTAGGGACTCGGTGGAGGAAGCTCGAGCGTGACCAGTCCGCTGCTAACGTAGAGGGGATGGCGGGAGGATTGACAGGACCTCTGCGGCAGGGGTCCTTCGGGGATTACTCGACCGTGACAGATTTCGCCAGATTGCGCGGCTTGTCGACATCGGTGCCGCGCGCCAGCGCCGTGTGATACGCAAGCAGCTGCAGCGGCACCACATGCAGGATCGGCGACAGCAAGCCGTAATGCTCGGGCATGCGGATCACGTGCAGGCCTTCGTCCGATGCAATGCGTGAATCCGAATCGGCGAACACATACAGCTGGCCGCCGCGTGCGCGCACTTCCTGCATATTGGACTTCAGCTTTTCGATCAGCGCGTCGTTCGGCGCGACGGTGACCACCGGCATTTCCTCGGTGACCAGTGCCAGCGGGCCGTGCTTCAGCTCGCCGGCCGGATAGGCTTCGGCGTGAATGTATGAAATCTCTTTCAGCTTCAGCGCGCCTTCGAGCGCGATCGGGTAGTGCAGGCCGCGTCCGAGGAACAGCGCGTTTTCCTTGCGCGCGAACGCGTCGGCCCACGCGATGATTTGCGGCTCCAGTGCCAGCACCGACGAGATCGCCAGCGGCAGGTGGCGCAGGTTCTTCAGGTGGTCTGCCTCGGCGCTCGCATCAAGGCGGCCGCGCAGCTTTGCCAGCGTCAGCGTCAGCAGGAAAAGCGCGGTCAGCTGCGTGGTGAAGGCCTTGGTCGATGCAACGCCGATCTCGACGCCGGCCCGGGTCAGGTAGGACAGCGTGGTCTCGCGCACCATCGCCGAGGTGCCGACGTTGCAGATCGCGAGCGAATATTTGTGGCCAAGTTCTTTCGCGTATTTCAGCGCGGCCAGCGTGTCGGCAGTCTCGCCGGATTGGGAAATCACGACCACCAGCGCGTTCGGGTTCACCGCCGGCTCGCGATAGCGGTATTCGCTGGCGATCTCGACATTGGTCGGCAGGCCGGCCACCGACTCCAGCCAGTACTTCGCGGTCATGCCGGAGTAGTAACTGGTGCCGCAGGCAAGGATCTGGATCGCGTCTATCTTTGCGAACACCTCGCCGGCGCTCTTGCCGAACAGCTCGGGCGCGAAGCCGAGCACGCCTTCGAGCGTGTCGCCGATGGCGCGCGGCTGCTCGAAGATTTCCTTCTGCATGTAATGGCGATAGGGGCCGAGGTCGATCGCGCCCGAGTATGCGTGCACGGTTTGCGCTGCGCGCGTGACCGGCTGGTCGTTCTTGTCGGTGATGGCCACGCCGTCGAGCTTCACGTCGACGACATCGCCTTCCTCGAGGTAGATGATCTGGTCGGTGGTGCCGGCCAGCGCCATCGCGTCCGAAGCGACGAAATTCTCGCCATCGCCGAGGCCGACCACCAGCGGGCAGCCGACGCGCGCGCCGACAACGCGCTGCGGCTCGTCGTCACAGAACACGGCAATCGCAAAGGCGCCATGCAGCTTTTTCACCGCCTGCTGCACGGTGCGCAGCAGGTCGCCTTCATACATGTCGTTGACCAGATGCGCGATCGCCTCGGTGTCGGTCTGCGACTCGAACACATAGCCTTTTTTCGACAGCTCGTTGCGTATGCTTTCGTAGTTCTCGATGATGCCGTTGTGGACAACGGCGATCTTCGCCTTGCCGTCGCGCGTGGAGAAGTGCGGATGCGCGTTATTGGTCGCCGGCGCGCCGTGCGTGGCCCAGCGCGTGTGCGCGATGCCGATGTGGCCGCCGAGGCCGGTGCTGTTGACCTGCGACTCCAGCTCGGCGACGCGCGCAACGCTACGCGAGCGCTTCAGGCCTTGCTGGTGCACGGCCACGCCGCACGAGTCATAGCCGCGATACTCGAGGCGCTTAAGTCCTTCGAGGAGGACAGGGACGATGTCGCGCTGGGCGACGGCTCCGACGATGCCGCACATGATTAATCCTGTTTCTTCTGTTTCACGGGACGTTGCCAGCCCGCGATGCTTACTTGTTTCGCGCGCGACACGGTCAGGCTGCCGGCCGGGGCGTCCTTGGTCAGCGTGGTGCCAGCGCCGAGCGTGGCGCCCTTGCCCACGGTGACCGGAGCGACGAGCTGCGTGTCGCTGCCGATGAAGGCGTCATCTTCGATCACGGTACGGTGCTTGTTCGCACCGTCATAGTTGCAGGTGATCGTGCCGGCGCCGATGTTCACGCGCGAGCCGACGGTCGCGTCGCCGACGTAGGCCAAATGGTTCGCCTTGCTGTGTGCGTCGAACTGGCTGTTCTTTACCTCGACGAAATTGCCGATGTGGACGTCGTCGCCGAGCACGGTGCCAGGGCGCAGGCGGGCATACGGCCCGATCTGCGATTCCGCGCCGATAGTGGCGTCCTCGACATGGCAGAACGGCTTGATGGTCGCGCTCGCCAGGACCCTTGCGTTGCGGAGCACGCAGTGCGCGCCAATCTTTACGCCGTCGGCCAGCTCGACCGTACCCTCGAACACGCAGCCGACGTCAATCTCGACGTCGCGTCCACATTTCAAGGTGCCGCGCACGTCGATGCGTGACGGATCGGCCAGTGTCACGCCTTGTTCCAGCAGTGCGTTGGCGATATTGCGCTGATGGATGCGCTCCAGCTCCGCAAGCTGCACCTTGCTGTTCACGCCCAGCGTCTCCCACACGTGAGCCGGCTGCGCGGACTCGACCGGCACGCCATCTTTCACGGCCATCGCGATGATATCCGTCAGGTAGTACTCTTTTTGCGCGTTGTTGTTCGACAGCTGGCCCAGCCAATTCTTCAACGCCTTCGTCGGCGCAACGATGATGCCGGTATTGACCTCGCTGATAGCGCGTTCGGCCTCGCTCGCATCCTTCTGTTCGACGATGCGCACGATGCGCGAGCCTTCGCGCACGATGCGGCCGTAGCCACTCGGATCAGCGAGATTCACGGTCAGCACCGCGAGCTTTTCCTTGCCGGCGGTGTCGGCCAGTGTCTTGAGCGTGGCCGCCGAGGTCAGCGGTACGTCGCCGTACAGCACCAGCGTGGGCTCGTCGTCATTCAGTTGCGGCACCGCCTGCATGACCGCATGGCCGGTGCCGAGTTGCGGCTGCTGCAGCGCGAAGGAGAGGTCGTCGGCCGCGAGGCGCGACGGCACTGCATCGCCGCCATGGCCATAAATGACACAGATGCGGGACGGGGACAGGCTTCTTGCCGTGTCGATGACATGCGAGAGCAGCGGCTTGCCGGCCAGTGCATGCAGGACCTTGGGCAGGTCGGATTGCATGCGTTTGCCCATGCCGGCAGCGAGGATGACAACGTTCATAGGCGATTCTTGGAGAAGTGCAAAATTCTAGCATGCACCCCTATGCGGGCCGTGCCGGGATACATGGGGAAAAACGGCTCGTTTGCCTGCGCTCAAGCGCGGTGTCAGTCGTCGTCTGCGTCTGTCGTGTGCAGTTTGATCACGCCCGGATTGCCAGTCGCGCATGGTTCTTCATCGAACGCAATGTCGCCATCGGCGTCGGCCACGCCAGTGGCTTGCAGATCGGTGAAGTTGAACAGCGAGCGGTCCATCAGGTGCGAGGGCACGACGGTCGACAATGATGAAAAGATGTTGTCGACCCGGCCCGGGAATTTCTTTTCCCATTCGCGCAGCATGGCCTTGATCTGCTTGCGCTGCAGGTTTTCCTGGCTGCCGCACAGGTTGCACGGGATGATCGGAAATTCGCGCAGCGCCGCATAGCGCTCGGTATCGGCCTCGCGCACATAGGCCAGCGGGCGGATCACGATGTGCCGGCCGTCATCGGACTGCAGCTTCGGCGGCATGCCCTTCAGTTTGCTGCCGAAGAACATGTTCAGGAAGAAGGTCTCCATGATGTCGTCGCGGTGATGGCCGAGCGCGATCTTGGTCGCGCCGAGTTCGTCGGCGACGCGGTACAGGATCCCGCGGCGCAGCCGCGAGCACAGCGAGCAGGTGGTCTTGCCTTCGGGGATGACGCGCTTGACGATGCTGTAAGTGTCCTGGGTCTCGATGTGGAAGGGGACCTCGATGCTGCGCAGGTAATCCGGCAGCACATCGGCGGGAAAGCCGGGCTGCTTCTGGTCGAGGTTGACGGCGACGATGTCGAAATGGATAGGCGCGCGCTCGCGCAGCGTCAGCAGGATGTCGAGCAGCGCATAGCTGTCCTTGCCGCCGGACAGGCAGACCATCACCTTGTCGCCGTCTTCGATCATGTTGAAGTCGCCGATGGCCTGGCCGACCTGGCGGCACAGGCGCTTGTGCAGCTTGTTGTTTTCGTACGCAGTCTTCTCGGCCTGGCGCGCGGTGAGGCCGCCGGTGCTCATGTCGCTCATGCGCGTTCCTTGAACACCAGCACTTCGACGCCGACCGAGTCGCAGTCCGGATAGACGTCGGGCTTCTGCGTGGACAGTTGCACGGCTCGCACCTTCGGATGGGCGAGCAGGGTGCGTGCGATGTCGTCGCACAGCGTTTCCTGCAGCTGCGTATGCCCTTGCGCGAGGCGCTGCTCGATGGTGTGACGGATGAAGTCATAGTCCAGCACTTCGTGCAACTCGTCTTCCTTGGGCGTCGAGTCGGCCAGCGGCACGTAGAGCTCGACGTTGAACAGCACCCGCTGTTCGCCGCGCTTCTCGAAATCGTGGACGCCGATGTTGCTCATCACCTGGAAATTGCGCAGGAAGACGCGGCGACAGTCGGACAGGGCGGGGTGCATCAGCAGGGAGGTCATGGGCAGTGCGTCTCTAAGGTGTTGCTGTTTACTTCGCGACGAACATCACGTCGCGATTCATTGGGGTCAGGTGCTGCCCGCCATCGACCAGCAGCGTCGTGCCGGTCACGCCGCGCGCGCCGGCCAGATAGCAGGCGGCCTGCGCGATCTCTTCCGGCGTGCTGCTCTTGCCGAGCACGGTCTGGCGGTGGGCTTTCTCGAAGCCGTCCGCTGTCTGGTCGCCCGAGATCATCGTCAGCCCGGGCGCGAGCCCGACCACGCGCAGTTTCGGCGCGAGGGCGGTTGCCAGCAGGGTGGTCGCAGTCTGAAGCGCGGACTTGGACAGCGTGTAGGACAGGAAGTCGGGGTTCAGGTTGTACAGCTTCTGGTCGAGCAGGTTGATCACCACGCCCTGCTCGCCGTCCGGCGTGGCCGCATGCAGTGCCTGCGCGAGCAGCAGCGGCGCAGTCAGATTGCAGCGCATGTGCGTGTCGAGTTTCTCAGGGTCGAAGCTGTGCGCGTCATCGAATTCGAACAGCGAAGCGCTGTTGACGACGCAGGCGATCGGGCCAAGCCGGTCCTGCGCTTGCTGCAGCAGGCGGCGCGTATCGGTCCCGTCCGACAGGTCGCATTTCACGGCGACTGCGGCGCGCCCGACGGCGATGATCTCGCTGACGGTGGACTGTGCGTCTGCCTCGGACTCCCGGTAGTGCACGGCGATGTCCCAGCCGTCACGTGCGAGCCCAAGCGCAATGGCGCGGCCCAGTCGCTTTGCGGCGCCGGTCACCAATGCGGCCTTGCGTGTCGGAGTGTTCATTGCTTTCAGGGAATCCAGTAGTCAGGAAAATTTGTTCGCCGCGCACCGCGGCCGGACGGGGTTCTCTACAATACGCGCCATGCCTTTGCCCGAGCCCTCTAGTGACGCCCTTGCCGCGTCGCACGCGCTGGAACGCCTGATCAGGGAAACGATCCGCGCCAATGACGACTGGATCCCGTTTTCCCGCTACATGGAGCTGGCGCTGTATGCACAGGGCCTCGGCTACTACGCCGGCGGCTCCGCCAAGCTGGGCAAAGACGGGGATTTTACAACCGCACCGGAGATTACGTCCCTGTTCGGCGCGACGCTGGCCGTGTTTGCCGCCGAGCTTTTCGCGGGTCGTCCGCTGCGTATCCTCGAATTCGGCGCCGGCACCGGCAAGCTTGCGCAGGACATGCTGTCTGCGCTTGAAGCGCGCGGCGTTGCCGTCGAGAGTTACCAGATCGTCGAATTGTCCTCCGAGTTGCGCGCCCGCCAGCAGCAAAGGCTGGCCACACATTCGCAGGTGGATTGGCTGGACGCGCCGCCGGCGGCTTTTTCGGGACTGATCCTTGGCAATGAGGTGCTCGATGCGATGCCGGTGCCGCTATTGGTCAAGTGTGACGGGCGCTGGAGGGAGCGCGGCGTGGGGGTCGACGGCGAGCGCTTCGTATTCGTCGACCGAGACTGCCCGCAGGCGCTGGCAGAACAGATTCCGGGACCCGCGGAACTGCCGGACGGCTACCTGACCGAGGTTCACCCGCAGCAATCCGGTTTTGTGCGCATGCTTGCCGACATGCTGGTTGCCGGCGATGGCGGCGCGGCCTTGTTGATCGATTATGGATTCCCGGCGCACGAGTACTACCTGCCTCAGCGAGCGCAGGGCACCTTGATGTGCCATTACCGGCATCATGCACATACTGACCCGTTTTTCCTGCCCGGTCTGCAAGACATCACTGCCCATGTGGACTTCACCGAAATGGCACGAGTCGGGCTCGCGTCCGGGCTGGAAGTGGGCGCCTACATGAGTCAGGCCACGTTCCTGCTGGCGACTGGTTTGCCGGGACTGCTTCAGGACGGCGCGGCGGCAGATGCGGCCGTCTGGCTGCCGATGGCCAATGCGGTACAGAAACTGACTTCACCGGCCGAAATGGGCGAGTTATTCAAGGTGCTGCTGCTGACGCAGGAAATGGTCGTTCCGGATTCGGTGCGACTTCGCGACCGAAGTCACAGGCTGTAGTAAGTACGTGCTTACAGAAAGTGTGAAATGTTTCGCTGGCTGCTGACTATCTTTATTGCGTTGATACTGCTGTCTTCGCTGCTCCCGGCGCTGGAGCGCCTGGGTCTGGGCAAGTTGCCGGGTGACCTGCGGTTCAGTCTTTTCGGTTTGAAAATCTTCCTGCCATTCGCGTCCACGGTTTTGTTGGCGCTCGTGATCTTTGTGATTGCCAGGTTTATCTGAACAACATGATCCGCTGGGTTGCCATCATTTTCCTGTTACTTGCGGTGTTTTATCCGCTGTTGCCGTTTCTTGAGCGACTGAAGGTCGGAGTTTTGCCGGGTGATTTGCGCTTCCGTTTCAAAAACATCATCTTTTGCCTCCCGTTTGGATCTACACTCCTGTGGTCGCTGATTGCCTTTGCCATTGCCCAGATTACCCGGCTGGTATGACGGCGATGCGCGGGGCGCGACTGCTGCCTTTCGAAAAAATAGTATCGGAAGCATTATTTCGATTGACAAAGCCAATCGACCCCTCTATAGTTGTTGGTTCCCTGCGGTGGGGTGGCCGAGTGGTTAAAGGCAGCAGACTGTAAATCTGCCCTCTTACGAGTACGCTGGTTCGAATCCAGCCCCCACCACCAGGCGCGAATCGAGAGATTTCGCGAAGAAACGACGAGCGGCAGTGTTGGTCGCCCTTGCGGGTGTAGCTCAATGGTAGAGCTGAAGCCTTCCAAGCTTAAGACGAGGGTTCGATTCCCTTCACCCGCTCCAGAGTTTTTTGGTTGGTTGCATTCCGGCTTCCGGTGTGCAGGCAACGATGCCCTTGTAGCTCAGTGGTAGAGCACTCCCTTGGTAAGGGAGAGGCCACGTGTTCAATCCACGTCAAGGGCACCAGTTTTCGTTTTGTCGGTACAGTCGGGCGCGTGCCTGAACATTCTCATCAAATTGTTAGGAG
>JACCDI011256071.1_pt1 | contig 11821 bp, 10 predicted proteins | sample 7442791 | NCBI WGS metagenome assembly JACCDI01 (sample SAMN15323434, study PRJNA562643) | freshwater metagenome | isolation source: river surface water | place: USA:Blue River Watershed | collected 2017-08-15
GTGGGTTGAGGGGTGGGTTGAGGGGTGGCCTGGGTCGTTACCTCAGGAGCTGGGGTGGGTGCGGGATCGCTCTGGGTCAGGAGAACTTGAATTGTGGGCGATGAGTAAGTAAATCCATTGGCCGAAAGGCTGAGCCACCCTTTATCTTCATTGATGGTCTGGGTCGCCCGTTGCATCGTGCCATCTTCGGAGATGACAGAGATTGATGCCTGAATCGGAGCTGCCGTAAATCCATAGATACACCGTGCGACCTCTGAACGGATTCGCAGATCGTATGTGCCTTGAAAGATTTCGCCCTTGGATGTGTAGTGGGGCGCCATTACCTTGTAATCGAGTGATTGATTCGCCGCATTGAAAGTTGGTGTGCCAGCGGCATAGACAGATGCATTAGTTGTCACAAGACCGACTAAATCATTTGCGCCACTGATGCAACGACTTGCTTCGGCAAGTTCCCACTCACCGAGATTGTAGAAAGTCCACGTGGAGGGGTTGGCGCTCGCTCGATCTTTAATTTGTGGAAGCCAGAGGGAGAGCGCTGCAAATGATTGCTCACCGGAAGTTCCTACCATCTCCTGGAAATTTCCATTAGGTAAATTCTTTGAGGTGAAGAATCCTTGGCCACCAATTACCTTTCCATCGAGAATGTATTGTTGAATTGCTGGCGTTAACTCACTCCAGCGAAACCATTCTCCGATAACTGGAACTCGAATGGGTGAGGCAACAACCTCAATTGTCTGAGAGTTTGATGGTGAAGTCACAATAGTTGCATCAGGATTGTAGATACGTCCATGGAGCCAGCCAGAGATCTTCTTCTGCAATCTCACCTTGACCCCAAATCTCACATTTTCAGGGAAAGCTTGGCGCATCTGACAATTACCTTGGGCAACCATGGCGCAGTAACGCCATTCATCAGTTGAGTTATGGATTACGCCGCGAGGGGTTCGCTCGGGAGATTCGGTGTAATCAACGGCGGTGTTCTCTTGATATTGGCCAGGGATCAAAGTCACTGGCGAGACATTGACTACTAATCGTTCTAGATTAAATTGCTCGGTAGTTATCTTTGTATTTGCAGGTTTACTGAGACCACTGACGGTAAATGCCTGCACCATGTAATTGTTATTGCCACCGCCGTGGTTAACGCCAGGAATATTCCAGACGGTGGGCGTGCCACCAGTGGGAAGATTAAGGGCATCATTTCCCGGGTAATCCCACCTTGATGCCATTGGGTAGTTGACCGGTGAGATGGCATCGATGCGATTGCCAGCAAGATCTATCGCGTAGAAACTCTCGATACAGTTAGTGGGAATTGTGATGGAGCAGGGCTGAAGAAATGCACTTGCTTGGATTCTCTTGAGCTCAACACATTTCTCTGAATCAACGCTTGCACAGTGATATGAGATGGGATTTGCATTACCCACTCGCTCTTCCTCGGCGTAGAGCGTCGACGGTTCGCGATTGAGCGTTGTGTTATCGCCTATGTAAAGAGAACGCCAACCTTCACCTTGTGGCGCAGCAATCGGGGTCCAATGTTCATCGGGAATACCCGCGGCGCTGCTAATAGAAGAGAGTGGTCCAATCAGGACCACTCCCCCCAAGAGCACTGCGATAAACCGTTTCATTGTTTACTTCTTCTTTGTATATCCCTTGGGACATTTTGGATTGGTAGCGGTGATTTTCTTCACCGACTTACCGAGGGTGCAGGTAATCGTAATCTTATTTGCCATCGATGTCGTGGGCTTCCAACCTTTCTTCAGGGCAATCTTGAGCTTGGGGCGTGAGTATTTGAACCCTGATACATCGATGATGATCTTTCCGCCTAAGACGCCGATAGTGGCAACGGCTGAATTACTGCCACCCTCTGTCGTGATGACCTGGACGGAGAGCGCCTTGACTGCATCGTTTGGATCATCTAATCCCCAGAGGAGCTTTGCATCGGCTGCGGGAATAACTGCTTTATAGAATCCAAAATTCTCTGTTACTCCATCGGGTGCAAAGTGTGGGGCGGCTGCGGTCCACACAAATTCTTTTGCATCTGCGTTCCAGACTGGCGTGCCGAGATCACAGACGCCATTTGATGAAACAACCATATCTCCGCTGGTGCCTTCAACACCGAACGCTGATTGACCATCGTTATTGATAAAGAGCATCGCTTGTAGCTGGCGAACGCTAGCTTTTGCGACGCCGGTTTCACCTGAACAATCTGCTGATTTAGCAGCGAGCGGCACCATGACAGGGCTGCCAGTAAACTTGATAATCGATTGACCATTGCTCTTCGTGTAATCGCCGGTGAAGTTAGTGCCAACTCCAACGAGAACGCCAGGTTTAATCTCACCTGTCTTTACAGTGACCGCAATAGTTAAATCGCCATCGAGATTTGTTGCATACTTTGGATTGGTTGGCTGATTTGCCAAAGTAACACTCTTATTGCCATCAATAGTTGTAGGTAAGACATCGATATAGAGATGATTGACAAATTCATTCGCTGTTTTTGCTTCAACATAGAGACCGGAATATCCAAGTAAATCAAGATCGTTGGTGGACCAATCAAGAGAGGTCCATCTACCTGAGACTGCTCGCCCCGATACAACAGGTGCAATTGTCTTTGGAATCACCACAGTACTTGAATCACTTACCGTCGAGCTATCAGGGTTTGTCAGCTCGCTACCTGTTGGCACCCACGTTAATGAGAGAGGTACACCGACTGAGGTCGTGACTGTGACGGCATCGATGCAATATGTAGTGCGCGCCGGCGAACAGACTGGCCACGGGCTCTTAGGAACATTGAGCGCTGCCTGCGCGATGGTAGGGGCGGCTATAAATAAGCCCGCCACAAGAGCGAGAGCGGTTGTCCCGGTAACTAATAATTTCTTCACAATGCCCCCAAGAGATATTGAACGTCATCTCGAACACCGCAGGAGGAGCCGCTTTTTATGCAACGAGAGCGGTCAGTGGTGGTCATCTCTTTATCGCAATTGAGCGAGATACCAGTTCCACTGCCACGTCACATCGGGCGAGAAGTCAAAATCTTCTTTGAATTCTGGGAAGGAGAAGACGAGCAGCGCCTTACCGCCTGGCAAGACTGTAGTTGGCCGTGAATCACTGACCACTGGAGTGTGGTTGTTGAAGATGCCAAGTGATGGTGAAGTACTCACAAGATCTGCTGTGTTATTTTCAACAGAGAGAATCCATGTTGTTGGGCATTGTTCTGTCCCGCATCGCTCCCAGGAAATCTTCAACCCAACGGCAGTCAATCCGCCGAGAGTGTCTCCTAATCCACCAGCTGCGCTGATTGCAGCAACATCTCCAACGCTCTGCTCCCATGTCACTGGGTAGTCAGAGGTGAGCCCGGTTATCTCAGGCTGAGTAGCTGCATTATTTCCAGTGACTCCCCCAACAATTTGTACTGGGTCACTCTTAAGAAGTTCGTAGATTCCAATACTTCCCGCGCTAATTCCAATTACAGCTAAGGTTGCAAAGATGGCACGGCGGATTCTTTGGCGACGAACTTTTGCAATAATGATTGGAGCGAGGTCGCGATTATCATCGACGCTGACTGCCATCCATTGCATCTCACGCTTAATAAGCGGATCGATATCACTCATGAGTCTCCACCACCTCTGCGTTAATAATCTCTATCTCTCGCACATTATTTATGGGAGATGCAATCTCCTTCTTGGCAGATTTCTCTAGTTCTGGGAGAAGATCTATATAAGCTGCCACCGCTGCTTTCCCGCGCGCTAAATGTGATGCAGCGGTGCCCATCGGAATCTGCAAAATATCTGCAACTTCACGTAACACCATCCCGTGTTCATAGATCAAAACCAAGACGGCACGTTGAATAGCAGAGAGTGATTTTAGGGCTGCCTGAACCAGCAATCTTTGAGTCACATCATCGGTTTGATCTGCAATGTCGCGAATGTTCTCAGCAAGGTCCCATGAGGTCTCTAGCTCTTGCTGTTTACGCAACCACTTGCGGCGCATATCAGCATGCTTACTCACCATGACGCGCATCAAATATCCTTCAGGATTTTCGTGATCACGAATCTTTGACCAGCGCTTATAAACATCAGCGAGAGCTTCTTGGAGAACATCTTCCGCATTTTGGGTGTCGAAGCAGATTACCTTCGCCGCTTTCAGAAAGGCCTTCTGGTTTTCGCGGAGCCAGAGAGTGAACTCCACTTGATCCTGGTGGCTCATCGTCTCCCTCTCATGGCGTAAGGGTAACCCAGCGGCTCTAAGCCAACCCCTCTAACTTTGCGAAGGGATGAAGGTGGTCAAGAGAAGAATGGAGAGGGCGAAGAAGACGCCGCCTGTTCCAGCACCGGCTGCGAGCACTCCAGCGCCTGCCGGCAAGATGAATTGTCCAAATCTATTTCCCATCAAGCGGGTAGAGACGGCGAGAGCTCGCTCCTCCGGCTTGGTTGCCAGCGACACCAAAGACATGGTCAGTGGTTGACCTACGCCAAGTGAGAAACCGGCAATCACAATGATTGCTGCAAGTAGGTATGGATTCGGAGCCAATGGGATTGCCGCACAGGCAGCAATCGAGATCGCATTGCTATAAATCAAAATCTTCTTTGTGGAGTATCGAGCGCTTAACAATCCCAACGAAATTCGAGAGAACATTGAAGCTGCTGCGCGAAGAGCGAGAATCAAACCAATTGAGAAAGAAGAGAAAGATTTCTCGGAACCATAGAGCGGCAAGAAGACAACGAGAATATCTCCGACTGAGCTGATGGCGAGTGAGGTATAGATAGCACCAAAGACTCGTTTATTTTTTAGGAGCGAGGTAGCGCTCTTCAAGGTGCTCGAATCACTTTGAACCGCTAACACTGTCGGTTGAAGATTGCGCCAACCGATCACAGGGATAAGTGCAATCAATGAGAAGAGTAGAGCAACTAAGAATGCATTATTGGTTGACTTAGGCAAAGCCCCTGCCGTGCCGGCGACAGCAACTGCAAGGATGGGACCGACCATCTGGCCAAGGGAAGCGCTAAATGTGTAATAGCCAAAGTTTGCTTCATATTTATTTCTATCACTACGAAGTGAAACCATGGTCTGTCCACCAACCATGCATGCCAAATGCGCCAAACCCGCGATTGATGCTGAGATTGAAAGTATCAGAATTGAATCTGCCATCAAGAGCGTTGCACTTGAGAGCGCCATCCCAAGAGTTCCGAAGATGATGAAACGTCCCTCACCGATCACACCGACCCAGCGACCAAATGTGAGGGCCATCAAAACCGGCAAGAGAGCATAGAGCGCTGCGACAAAACCAATCATCGTCGGAGAAGCTTCGAGCTCAATCGCCCGATAGGTAATCATCGGGCGGACAATATAGATAACGCCCTGAGTGATTGCCGAACTAAAGAGCAGCGTCCTTAGCCAGCGCTCAACTGAGATAGACATCTACTTCTTTACAGCGAAAGTCTTCTTAAAGTTCCAGATATATGGACCGATGATGACGAGGAAGAGAATTCCATAAATCACTTTAGGAAATGGCCCAGCGATCAAGATTGACCAGTCTCCTTGGCTAATCTGCATCGCACGCTTGAAATGCATCTCTGACAATGGTCCGAGTAAGAGGCCGATAATCATCGGTGTAATTGGAACTCCAAAGCGACGGAATAGGTAACCAACGACTCCAATTGCAAGAGCTACTTGAAGATCAAATGCTGAGTTATTGAGTGAGTAAGCACCAAGGAGAGCGAAGGTGACGATTCCAGCATAGAGATAGTGGCGCGGAATCTTTAACAACTTCACCCATAGTTTAATAAATGGGAGGTTGAGAACGAGTAGAAGAGTATTTCCAATAAAGAGCGCAGCAATTAAGCCCCACACTAAGACTGGGCTATTCATAAAGAGCATTGGGCCCGGCTGAATATCAAATGATTGGAATGCCACGAGAACAATTGCTGCTGTTGCAGATGTTGGAAGTCCAAGTGCTAAGAGCGGAACGAGCGCACCGGCGGCATTTGCATTGTTGGCAGCTTCAGGGCCAGCCACACCTTCGATAGCACCTTTACCAAATTCATCTTTATTCTTGGAGAGACCTTTTTCAACGCCATAACTTAAGAATGTTGGAACCTCAGAGCCACCAGCGGGAATAACGCCTAGAGGAAATCCAATAAAAGTTCCGCGCAGCCATGGCTTCCACGAACGCTTCCAATCTTCTCTGGTCATCCAGGCGCGACCTTTAAGGGGAATAACTGAGAGATCTTCCTGTCCAAAACGACTTGCTAAATAGAGAGCTTCACCTAGCGCAAAGAGCGCAACAATGACGGTGACTGTTTCGATTCCATCGATAGCATTGAGATTGCCGAAAGTCAGACGTAATGCACCAGATTGGAGATCTGCTCCTACCAAGCCAATGGCAAGTCCCACAGAGAGTGAGATAACTCCACGTAGGCGAGATGCGCCGAGCAATGTTCCCACAGTGGCAAAGGCGAGGATGATCAATGAAAGATATCCCGCTGGTTGAATTGTGAGTGCAAAATCAGCCAAGACTGGTGCACCGAAAGCCAGAATGAGAGTGGCAATTGTTCCCGCTACGAATGAACCAATCGCTGCTGTTGCAAGGGCTGCACCGGCGCGCCCAGCTTTTGCCATCTTATTTCCCTCAAGGGCGGTGATTACCGCTCCGCTCTCACCGGGAGTATTGAGGAGAATGGAAGTTGTAGAACCGCCATACATAGCACCGTAGTAAATACAGGCGAACATAATGAGCGCAGCAGTTGGTTCAACTGTGAGAGTCACAGGAAGGAGGAGACCGATTGCAAGTGCAGGTCCGATTCCTGGAAGTACTCCAACGAGAGTTCCTAGAAATGTGCCGAGCAAGCCAAAGAGAAGGTTCGTTGGCGTGAGGGCGGTTTGAAAGCCCTGCAAGAGAAGCTCAAAGTTATTTAACATTTCTATCTCTCTTTTTCATTAATAAGAATTACTCGGGAAGAACTGATTCAAGTAGCCCCTTAGGCAATTGAATTTGTAACCCTTTTGAAAACACAAAATAAACAGTCAGCGCAAAGGCGAGGCTGATACCAAAATCCTTCAATGGTTTTCTTGATCCGAAGGTAAATGATGCTCCCCAGAAACCAAGAGTGGCGGCGATGATGTAGCCAGCTTTCTCAAGGAGGATGACATGCACTCCGATTGCAATAACAAGAAAGAGCATCGTCTTCTTATCTGCTGGGATAAATGGAGCACCTGGTTCATCTCCTTCAGGTGTACCCAAGCGACCGCGAAGGACTTCAACAATGAGAAGTACACCAGTCAGTGCCAAGAGAGCAGAGATGATGAAGGGAAAGAGTTGCGGGCTCACAATTGAAGATGCCTGTGGAATATCCATATGCCAGGTATCCCACGCAACTAAAAGGGCAAGCAGCACGAGGGAGCCCGCAAATGCGAGCTCCCCCTTGCCTTGCTTCGATATTTTATTGAGCATCAGAAATTAGATTCCGAGGCCCTTCATTACCTTGTTGATTTCAGGGATATGAACTTCGAGGAAGGCCTTGAAGTCCTTACCGCCAGCGAATTCGTTATCCCAGTTGTTCTTACGCAACTGCTCTGCCCATGATGGGGAGGTGCGGAGAATATCCATCACCTTAACGAAGTTCACGCGATCAGCCTCTGAGATATCAGCTGGAGCCATGACTCCACGCCAGTTTCCGTAGACCAAGTCATAACCCTGAGACTTAAATGTCTTTCCCTTGAAGCCCTTAAGGGTCTTTGCAGATGAGACACCAAGAACGCGAAGCTTGCCCGCTGCGATATATGTAGCGAATTCACCTGTTCCTGAGATACCAACCTGAGTTGCACCAGAGAGAAGTGATGTCACAACCTCTGCGCCACCTGAGTAAACAACATAGTTAAGCTTTGTAGCTTCGATTCCAGCCTTCTCAGCGAGAAGTCCCATAATCTGGTGATCTACACCGCCCTTATTTCCACCAGCGATTGCAACAGATGATGGCGCCTTTGCGAGATCTGTCATCAATGACTTGAGATCACGGTAACGTGAACTTACAGGAACAACAATTGCATTGTACTCACGGAGCATCTTTGCAACTGGAGTTGAATCGAGAAGGTTGAGCTTTGACTTATTTGAGTAAAGTCCACCAGTCATTGCAATACCTGTAATGAGTGCCGCAGATGGCTTGCCCTTGATCTCTTGGAATGCACCAAGTCCGACAGCTCCACCAGCACCTGGCTTATAGACAGATGTGTAATCTCCAAGGAGGCCTTCTGCCTTCAATGAGTCACTGATTGCTGTGCTTGTTAGTGAGTATCCACCTGGGTTTGCTGGAATTGTCCAGTCAATATTCTTCAGTGGCTTTACATCTGGGTACCACCAACGGAGTGTTCCGGCATAAGAACCTGTTGTGACCTTTGTACATGTGAGGTCCATACCTTCAGCACCGCGGCCAACAGCCTTCTTGCCAACACGGAGGCACTCATCACCGACGACAGCCTTTGTATCTGGCTTAATGGCAGCGTTTGCAGTTGGGCCAGCCGTTCCTACCAATAGCGCTGCAGCAGCAGCTGTTGCCAAAATGGCAACTTTCTTCTTCAACATAGATCCTCCATGATCACGGGTAGCACCCTGAGTACCAGGGCCATCAGGAGAGGTTAGGCGGAGATACGTCGCAATGAGAAGGTATTTAGATAACGTTTTGATATCGAAAATGAGCTAGAGAAGATCTGAGATTTCAATACCGAGTGTGGCGAGTTTTTCTCGTCCGCCGTCCACCGCAGTGAGGACAAAAGGCTTTCCATCTGGGCAGATCACATAAGAATGTTCGAAATGTGCCCCACGCGAGCCATCGGTGGAGACAACAGTCCAATCATCACCGAGGACTTTTGTCTTCTCACTGCCGCGAGTAATCATCGGTTCAATAGCAAGGGACATTCCAGGAATAATCTTTGGGCCAAAACCTTTGCGACCAAAGTTAAGGACATGTGGCTCTTGATGCATCTCGGTGCCAATTCCGTGGCCACCATATTCGCGCAGAATTCCATACTTACCTTGTGAATTGATGTATTGCTCAATTGCATGGCCAATATCTGAAAGGCGGGCATTGAGCGAACCTGCCGCTATCCCCCGCCACATTGACTCTTCGCAGACATCCATCATCTTTTGATCTTCAGGGTCGACATTGCCTAGAGCAATTGAGAAGGCTGCATCTCCATGCCATCCATCGATAATCGCACCACAATCGATAGAGACCACATCGCCATCATTAATAATACGTGGCCCTGGAATTCCATGGACAATCTCATCATTGATTGAGACACAGATTGATTTTGGGTAGCCATGGTAGTTAAGGAAGTTAGCTGTGCCGCCACCACGTTTAATTGTTGCTACTGCAATTGCATCGAGAGCATCGGTTGTCATACCAATTTTGATGTTCTCACGAATTGCCTGGTGAATCTGGGCAACCAATAAACCTGCACGGCGCATCACCTTTAATTCATCAAGGTTTTTGATTTGAATTGCCATAGCAGTACTACTCGCTATTTATGCTTTAACGCGGGCGAGAGCAGAAGTTGCGCGCTCTGTAATCTCAGAGATTTCGCCATCTGCATCGATAGTGATGAGTAAACCTTCTGTGCGATAGAAGTGAATGATCGGCGCTGTCTGCTCTTCATAGACATCAAGGCGCTTTGCAATGACCTCAGCCTTATCGTCTTCACGCTGATAGAGATCTGCTCCCCCACATGCGCTGCAAGAGGTTGCCTCAGGCCCTGATGGCGCACCACATGCACGACAGGTACGTCGTGATGAGAGGCGACCGATAATGAGTTCATTTGGGATAGAAAGTTCGAGTACTGCATCAAGTGGAGCGCGCTTTTCTGCAAGGACTGCACGCAAGAACTCTGCCTGAGCCACATTACGTGGGTAGCCATCGAGTAAGAATCCATTGGCAACATCGTCCCAAGTCAGGCGATCTTTCACCATTGCATTGGTTACGGAATCAGGAACGAGCTGTCCTGCATCCATATAGCCCTTTGCCTCTTGGCCGAGCACTGTGTTCTCTTTGAGATTGGCACGGAAGATGTCGCCGGTTGAGATATGCGGAATTGAATAGTGCGCTGCAAGGAATTGAGCTTGTGTGCCCTTGCCCGCACCTGGTGGACCAACCAGGACGAGACGCATTACTTCAGGAAGCCTTCGTATGAACGCTGCTGTAGCTGAGATTCGATCTGCTTTGCAGTATCAAGACCAACGCCCACGACGATGAGAATTGCAGTTCCACCGAATGGGAAGTTCTGTGATGCTCCAAATGAGACGAGAGCGATAATTGGAATAATCGCAACGAGAGCTAGATAGAGTGAACCTGGCGCTGTGATGCGTGAAAGAACATAAGTGAGGTATTCAGATGTTGGACGACCAGCGCGAATACCTGGGATAAATCCACCGTACTTCTTCATATTATCTGCAACCTCATCTGGGTTAAATGTGATTGCGACATAGAAGTAGGTGAAGAAAATAATGAGGCCAGAGTAAGCAAGGATGTAAATCCAGTTATCTCCATTGACCAAGTTACGAGAAATCCAGACAGCCCATCCTGCTTGGCTATTGGTGAAGTTCACTACCAATGATGGGATGTAGAGAAGTGATGAAGCAAAGATCACTGGAATAACGCCAGCCTGGTTTACCTTGATAGGAATATAGGTTGAAGTTCCTCCATATGCCTGGCGTCCAACCATGCGCTTTGCATATTGGACCGGAATACGGCGTTGAGCCTGCTCAACGAAGACAACCGCTGCAACAACTGCGATTCCCATGAGAAGAACGAAGAGGAATACTGGAAGACCCTTTGAGACCTTAATTGCCCAGAGCTGGCTTGGGAAGCCTGCTGCGATGGATGTAAAGATCAAAATTGACATTCCGTTACCGACGCCGCGATCTGTAATGAGCTCACCGAGCCACATCACTACAGATGTTCCCGCTGTCATTACGACAATCATGGTGACGATTCGCTGCCATGAAGTATCAGGAATGATTGGAAGTGAACAACCTGAAATCAAACGGCCTGGTGTACGAGCAACTGCAATCAAGCCTGTTGACTGCAAGATTGCAAGACCGATTGTTAAGTAACGTGTGTACTGGGTGAGAGTTGCCTGACCTGACTGTCCCTCTTTCTTCAAGGTTTCAAAGCGAGGAATAACAACAGTAAGGAGCTGCACAATGATTGAAGCGGTGATGTACGGCATGATGCCGAGCGCAAAGACAGAGAGCTGAAGGAGCGCTCCACCGGAGAATAAGTTGATCAATCCGAAGAGGCCAGAGCTCTCAGCATTTGCAAGACATGACTTCACATTTGCATATGAAACGCCTGGTGTTGGAACTACTGATCCAAAACGGAAGAGCGCCATGATTGAGAGAGTGAAGAAGATTTTCTTTCGAAGTTCTGGCGTCTTAAACGCCATTCCAAATGCACTAAGCATCAATCTTCTCCCTCTATCAATACACGACGACTAGGTTTACTAAATTTATTACAGTGTTGCTGTTGATCCGCCAGCAGCTGCAATCTTCTCGATTGCTGATGCTGAGAATGCATGTGCCGTTACAGATACCTTGACAGCGATATCGCCGTTTCCGAGAACCTTTACTGGCAATGAATCGCGAACTGCGCCCTTTGCAATGAGGTCAGCAACTGTTACATCGCCACCCTTTGGAAAGAGTGCGTTGATTGTTGAGACGTTAACCGCCTGGTACTCAACGCGTGCTGGGTTCTTAAATCCACGTAGCTTTGGAAGACGCATTACGAGTGGAAGCTGACCACCCTCGAAGCCCGGACGAACCGTGTTACGAGCGTGAGTA
>JACCDI011993042.1_pt1 | contig 11816 bp, 10 predicted proteins | sample 7442791 | NCBI WGS metagenome assembly JACCDI01 (sample SAMN15323434, study PRJNA562643) | freshwater metagenome | isolation source: river surface water | place: USA:Blue River Watershed | collected 2017-08-15
CCACCACACCATAGCGCTCGGGGTCGTGCACATGGTAGGCAAACACTGAGGCACCTTGCTTACGGTCGTTGGCACTGTGCAGTTGCTTCACCAAATCGTGGCCATAAAAAATGTTGTCGCCCAACACCAATGCACTTGGGCGGTTGCCTACAAAGGCTTTGCCGATGATGAAGGCTTGCGCCAAACCGTCTGGGCTGGGTTGCACGGCGTATTCAATTTGCATGCCCCACTGGCTGCCGTCACCTAAAAGTTCTTTGAACCTTGGTGTGTCTTGCGGCGTTGAAATCACCAATACCTCCCGAATGCCGCTCAGCATTAGCGTGGTGAGAGGGTAGTAAATCATGGGTTTGTCATACACCGGCATCAGCTGCTTGCTGACCGCTTGCGTCACAGGATACAAACGCGTGCCTGAACCGCCCGCCAAAATAATCCCTTTGCGTTGCTTGGTTTGCATGGTGTGTGTGGCGTGTGTCATAAACATGTTTCAGTGAATCAATTCATCCAATATCGCGTCTACCCCTTGTTGCCAATTGGGTAGCGATAGGCCAAAAGTGCGTTGTATTTTTTCAGTGCTCAGGCGTGAGTTCAATGGTCTGGGCGCTGGCAATGGGTAGTCTGCGGTGCTAATAGGATGCACATCGTTCACACCTGCTTTGAGCGTTGCGCCGCGCGTCAGTGCGCCAGCCACCACATGCTGAGCATATCCATGCCATGTGGTTTCACCCTCAGGGGCTAAGTGGTACACGCCCCAACGCGTATCTTCAACGTTCGCACCGTGCATGGCGCGCAAAACCGCGACCGTAGTGTCTGCCAACAATTGTGTTGAGGTTGGCACACCCACTTGGTCAGCCACCACGCGCAAACTGTCACGCTCAGCGGCCAAGCGCAACATGGTTTTTAAAAAGTTACCGCCATGCGCGCCCACCACCCAGCTGGTGCGCAGCACCAGATGTTTTGAGCATGCCTTTGCAATGGCTTGTTCACCCAGATATTTGGTTTGCCCGTACACCGACATCGGCGCCACCACATCACCCTCAGCCCATGGCCGTATACCAGAACCATCAAACACATAATCGGTTGAGTAATGCACCAAGCACGCACCCACAGACTGGGCAAACTCGGCCAACACAGTGACTGACTGTGCATTCACCGCCACGGCCTGTGCTGTGTCGGTTTCGGCTTTGTCCACTGCGGTGTAGGCTGCGGCGTTCACAATCACATCAGGTACAAAAAGCGCTGTGGCATTTTCTAAGGCATCGCGCAAATGCGCTGGGTCTGACAAATCAGCTTGCGCTCGTGTAAGTGCTTTCACAGGCCCCAAAGCCAACAGCTCGGTGCTGAGTTGGTGACCCAACTGACCATTGACCCCTAGCAAAAGAATGTTCATGTTTGACATGTTCTTCGGCGAAAAAGCTCAGGCCTTTTCGCCGTATTGTTTGCCCAACCATTGACGATACGCACCACTGGTTATACCCTCCACCCAGTCTTGGTTGGCCAAATACCACTCCACTGTTTTGCGTATGCCGGTCTCGAAGGTTTCTTGCGGCTTCCAGCCCAGCTCGCGTTCGATTTTGCGGGCATCAATCGCATAGCGGCGGTCATGACCAGGGCGGTCTTTCACATAGGTGATTTGCTCAGCGTATTTTTTGCCATCAGCTCGGGGCTTGAGTTCGTCTAACACCGCGCACAAGGTGTTCACCACCTCGAGGTTGGGCTTTTCGTTCCAACCGCCTATGTTGTAGGTCTCACCCACCTTGCCGGCTTCTAGCACGCGCGCAATCGCACGGCAGTGGTCTTCCACATACAACCAGTCGCGGACCTGTTGGCCGTCACCATAAATTGGCAAGGGCTTAGCCGCCAAGGCGTTGAGCAACACCAGTGGTATCAACTTTTCAGGAAAATGGTACGGCCCATAGTTATTGCTGCAATTGGTGGTTAGCACGGGTAAGCCATAGGTGTGGTGCCACGCACGTACCAAATGGTCACTCGCTGCTTTGCTGGCTGAGTAGGGGCTATTGGGCTCGTAGTTTTTGGTTTCGGCAAACGGCGGGTCGGTTGGCGACAGCGTGCCGTAAACCTCGTCGGTGGATACATGTAAAAACCTGAACGCTTCTTTTTTGTCTGGGGGCAATCCTTGCCAATAAGCACGAACACACTCTAGCAAATTGAAAGTGCCCATCACATTGGTTTGGATGAAGTCACCCGGCCCATGAATCGAGCGGTCCACATGGCTCTCAGCTGCAAAGTTGAGGACTGCGCGGGGTTGGTGCTTGGCCAGCAAATCGCTCACTAACTTCACATCACCAATGTCGCCCTGCACAAATACATGCCGTGAATCGTTTTTGAATTTCTCAAGATTGGCCAAGTTACCAGCGTAGGTCAGCTTGTCGAGGTTGATCACTGGCTCGTCAGATTGACCCAGCCAAGTGTGTATGAAATTGCTACCGATGAAACCGGCGCAGCCGGTGACGAATATGGCCATAAACCACCTGTTTTTAAATTGAATCTTGATTTTTTTCTAGCTTTAAGTCTTCAGCAATTTTCAAAAAATCTTTTTCTTGCTGCGCGGGATCTTCAAAAATTTCTCGCCTATAGGGATCAAATTCTGTACTAACTTCTGCGAAGTTTTCTAAAATTTCTGAGGCTACTGACTTGAATCTTTCGAAAAATTGTGGATCATTTACATCAAGCTTAAATCGTCTTGGAATCGGCACATCCACATCGTTTGCAGCCGACCCAAGCAGCCCTGTGATGACACAACACCCACAAGCTGCAGCCTCTCTGGGCATTCTTTCTTTTCCAGGATGGTTTCCAAAATCAATATATAGTTTGGATGAACGGTAAATATTCCTTAGTCCATCTTCACTCAAGCCAGATAATGGCACAAATTTATATTCAGGAAAACGTGCTATCAATGCAGGAGCGGCTTTGGTGTCCCGTCTCGGACTGTAAAGAATAACGTTTTGCCTCTGTTCCACAGAGCTTGTTGCATCTTCATAGCCCTGCAAGTAAAAACTGCTGATTGGGCCAGCCAGCTGCAGTCCTTTGATACCATTTTTTTCAAGATAAGCTCTGTCGTAAGCTGCTTTTGTTATGTGGGTAATGCTCCTCAAAGCCTTCACTCCCCCAATTGGTCGCTCGCCACGGAGCGCCATTAAGACATACCTCACTTTGTCTCGAAATGAGTGATACTTGATCCTCTCAAAAAAATCTACTGATAGCCACCAAAGCAATGGTTTGGCATTTTTCAACTTAAATGCCTGCATACAGTAAACCTCTGGAAAAATCACTGCAACATCAGACTCGTCCTTTAAAGTTGATACCGGCACTTGATAGTGAACATATCTCTCTGGTACTTGATACCCCTCACGGTAAGGAAAATACACCATCTCGACATCAAAACCCAACCGCTTTGCCAAACTAGCCAAATTGTGCAAAGACTCAGGCCCACCTGACTGGGCGCCGGCCGGGGATACTATTTGTAATTTTTTAAACATTTTGGTCCGTGATGAGTTAAATCCGTGTACAAATAATGCAAAACAGACCATATCTTACTGAGTTAGAAAAGCGAAAGCCAATCTTGGGCATCGACCAATCTACAATTGCCTGATCCGATCTCATGCGAAATTGTTAAACAACTAGGAAGTAAATGTGAAACACTGGAAAAATTTGCATTACAAACGTGGCATTCATCTAGATCGAATGACACCATCCGAAAAGTTAAACAATTTAGCAAAAGCGTTACGCCCGGTGATTACCCAACACCAACTGATACGAATTGGTTCCGAACTTGACGGTGGCTATCTAGTTCCGGATGATTTAGACGGCATCAGCGCCTGTTTCTCGCCAGGTGTCAATGAAAACGCTAGCTTTGAACAACATCTTCACAATCAATTCGGTATTGGCTCGCACTTAGCCGACTTTAGCGTTTCTGGGCCACCCAGCGACTTTACCCCTCTGTCCTTTACTAAGAAGTTCATTGGCGCCACAGACGACGATGTCTTTATGACGATGGATACCTGGGCGAAAAGTGTCGACGGGTTGTCCGCCACTCAAGACTTGTTGCTACAAATGGACATTGAAGGATATGAGTACGTCTCTTTACTACGAACTTCAACTGAGATACTTAAGCGTTTCAGAATCATCATCATTGAAATACACGATGTTGAAGCTTGGGGAAACCCTCACTTCTTCAATATCGTAGAAGGTTTTTTCAGCATGTTGCTTCAACATTTTTGGGTTGTACATAATCATCCAAACAATTGTTGTGGGATTGTCAAGCTCAACGATTTCTCAGGTCCTCGGGTTTTTGAGCTGACCTTGCATCGCAAGGACAGAGCTTTGCCTGAAGGTTTCTGCCAAGCGTTTCCACATCCGCTGGATAGACCAAACCTCTCTGATCGAGATGATTTGGTTTTACCATCACTGTGGCATGGCTGAAAAAAAATTCATTGTCTTTTGCGATGGCGGACTTTGCAATAGGCTCAATGCCCTATTGGTTGCACAGCTCATTGCCAAAGAGCTCAAGATAAATCTATGGGTAGCGTGGCCCAGTAACAACTGGTGCCAGCTCCCCTATGCTGAGATTTTTGATGCGTCGCCAAACATCATTTCGCAGTCCACAGATATTCAAGGCTTGAATGCTGAGCTCTTAGATTACGCCCTTCTAGCGCACGAGCAACAGACATTTTCGAAATCTCCATTCATAAACCCAAATTTAGAAGAGTCTTGGCAACATCTGGTAAACACCGTCAGCAGTTCGTTAGAGAATCAATCGGCCATTTACTTTAACGCAACTATTCCGTGGTGCTGCCCCATCCAACAAGTCTCCAATATAGCGCAAACACTTCCCTGGAAATCAGACTATCAACTTCAGGCTCAAGCATTCTTAAAGACGCATCAATTGAGACCATTCAAGTTTTGGGGCTTACACCTCAGAGGCACCGACTTTGGACATACGAGCCAATATTTTCAACGTTGGTTCAACATCATTAAACTATTTCCAGATCCAGTCGTCATTTGCACCGATGATCCTAAAGTTCGGGAAACTTACCTCTCCAGCCCAAAAGTATTGTCGCGACCCATCACACACTTTCCTCAACGCCTAGATGCTGACAAAGGATGGAACGATCAAATAATTGATGATCAAAATAGGGCTTTTAACTTCAATGTTTTTAGAGACGCTGAGTCTGTCAAAGAGTCAATCATTGATTTAATGATCCTTTCACAATCAAAGCTTTACTTCACAAGCAATAGCACTTTTTTGACTTTTGCCCTCCTGATGCGTGGCATTGAGTTTTCTTTCTACGCTCGCCTTCTTTTTTGGTTTCGTCGCACAAAGCAAAGAATTCGACTCACCAAACTCAATTCAAGAAAACAATGATTTGAAGCGTCGACGAATTTTCTTGCCGAGGGGCAAGTCTCTTGCAGAAAATCCGCGTTTCTTATTCGGTTCAAAGGGATAATTATGCTGTCGCAAGAATGCGGCAATTGGCGCTTTGTATTCTAAATTTTTTAACTCAGGTGATAAAGCTAAAAATTCCTGAACAAGCTCACGATCTAACAAAGGATAGCGCGACTCAATGCCAAAGTGACCAAAAATTATTTCCTCTTTGAACAAATAACTTCGTTGCGTATCGCCGTAAAATTTCTTCCATGGGAAAAACCCCTCAAGCTGATTAGGGAACAACCCACCAAACTCTGAGTGCGGGTAAATTTTCTGACCGTTATGCCCGTAATCAGAGTAAATTTCGTCGGCGCCGCTACCAGATAGGTTGACACAAACCCCAAGTGATTTAAGACGTTGCGCAACAACATATGCGCCAATTGCTCCAGAATCACTGCTGAGGTCGTTGTTTGTTTTACCTTCGTCTTTATGTGCGTATTGATAAGGTTCTACGCTACTGCGAATGTCATTTTTCACACGGCCGATTTCAGCCTTTCGCAATGGCTCAATCGCATGATGAGGAATTTTGAGCGCTTCATTGATGCTCAAACGCTGACGCATAACTTCCTCGTTCTCTCCAGAGTTCACTGACACCGTTTGATAGCGCAGACCAAGTAAGTTGAGCGCCAAACAAATAGCGCCGGAATCGTACCCCGATGACAGAGACAAAGCGGGCGTATGAGCGCCATGAAGGGCGCGCAGCCTCACAGCTTCGACCAGGCACTCAAAGTAATTTTTATAACTTGATTGCGTTTGCTGCAGCGCAAAAGAAACGACTGGGAATCTTTGCTGCACGCTGAAACCTTGCGAGCTGAGTTGAAAAGAATAATGTGTGTTTGGTTCCGCCATTTGTATTTGATGGAAACCTAACGACTGCAAAGCTGAAGGATAACTTGCAATACAAATTTCACTAGGAATGTCTGAGCGACCGATGAAAATAGGCTTGGTTAAAAAAGGATCGGTGAATACTTCCAACTTTTCTTGAATCTTGTCATAAATCAAGACAGCGAACTCACCTCGTAAATTTTCAAATAAAACATCCCCTTCATTCGCGTAACCTCGCAAGATAGAAACTGTGTCAGAGTCATGCTGGGAAAAATTTTTGTGGTTATAAATTTCACCATTAAAAATTAAAAATTTATCAGGCAAATTAACATCCGTATACGGTTGCTTTGTGGCATGGCCTGAGATATCTAACAAACTATGCACCATGGTGACCCAATGTCCGCCAGCGGTCTGATGCTGAGCGAGGCCAACTTGATCAGGCCCTCGCTTACCGATAGAGATATTTGCAACCTCAATTTGCCCCTTTGACGGCATTTTTCTTGTATGGCTAAAAATAATTCCGCACATAAGCTATTCCTGTTGCATATGAATCGAGCCGAAAACCCTATGCCCAAACCCAACGCTCAGCTTCATTGAAGTTCAGAGCATGCACTGTCATACCGAATTGCTGCAACTCTTTGCTCTTGGATGAATCAAGGAGGGTTTTTTTCTCAATTTTTGCTAGCTTTCTTTGCAGCCAAGTCTGATGCATGTAAAGCTTCATTAAATTTCTATTTCCCAAACTGTCCTTTTCCTCTAACTTTTTTTCCAGCTTAAGGGCTTTTTGGGTCGTCATGCCGTAATGGTGAAGCCATGAACTTGCTATCGTGCCGATTTTGATACCTGATTCGTAGGCTCGTCGAAAGAAAATACTGTCTTCGTACCCCAAAAGTTTAGGCACTGGCATAAAGTAGCCCACCTCGTCCCATACATCTTGGTGAATGGCCATGCACACTGCATGCGCTGCATCTTTACGGCAATATTGCTCAAATTTTTCTGCCGCTTGAATTGACCACGCTGCGAAGTCGTAGTTGAGATCGCCCTCAACCATGCCCGGGCTTGCAATTTTTATTTGGTGAAAATCAGCCAAGTTCAGCAGCTTATCTAACCAACCCTTTGCACACACAACATCGTTGTTCATCACAACTGTCCATTTTGATTGGATTGCCAAAGCCCCTTGGTTCCAAGCTGCGCCGCAGCCAAGGTTACGGTTATTCAAAATAACTTGGCCAAAACCCTGCAATTGCAACCAGTCGCGGGTGCCATCGGTTGAACCGTTGTCTACCGCCACAATGCGCGAGAAATCAACCTCATCGCGATCCAAACTAGCAATAAACTGCTTTGTATAGTCTAGTTGGTTGTAACAGGCAAACGTGATGGTGTAATCTTGTTGCATAGGACATATTGTAGGGCGTGCTAGCATACACGCGCTTATAAATCTACTCCACTTGCTCAAGTCACAAGATGAAATCACTCGCCGAACGCTTACGATACATCAGCAGGAAAATGCGAGGAAAGTATTCCCCTGTTGGGGCAGATGCATTTTTCAAAGAGGTTAAGGGCGTTATTCACATTGGCGCCAATATTGGTCAGGAACGATTTTTTTATTTATCCAACAAAATCTCCGTTTTGTGGATAGAACCAATACCCGAGGTCTTTTATAAACTAAGCACTAATATTAAGAAAATCCCCAACCAACGAGCACTGAACTATTTAATTTCAGACATAGACAACCAGTTGTTTGATTTTCACATCACTGACAACGATGGCGAATCATCCTCGTTATTCCAACTCGACAAGCATAAGTTATTGTGGCCTGAAGTAAATCATTCGCGAACGATTCAACTCATGTCAACCAGACTTGATTCGATGCTCGCCAAGGAAAAAATTGACGTCTATCAGTACGACGCTCTTGTCATCGACACGCAAGGCGCCGAACTTCTTGCTTTAAGAGGAGCGGACTCAATCATTCAAAACTTCAAATACATAAAGTTAGAAGTTGCTGATTTTGAGTCATATGTGGGCAACTGCACTCTCGACGATATTAGTCGCTTCATGACTCTGCACCAATTTTCGGAGCACAATCGCACCCAGTTTGCTCAGCACGAAGTCGGCAGTTACTACGATATCACATACAAAAGAATATCTTCTTGATACATACTCACAACCAGCAGCCCCAACAAACTTAAGGCACTGTGTAGAAGTCATTATTTGTGAACTTGGATTGAATAAAACAAACAAGCTGTTTTTTCGGAAAAATACATCATGAAAATTCTACTGACTGGCTGCGCAGGTTTTATTGGTATGCACGCGGGATTGAAATTGTTAGCGCGTGGCGATGAAGTGATTGGCGTGGATAACTTCAATTCTTATTACGATGTAGCCCTCAAACATTCTCGCGCCAATCAACTCACTCGTTTACCCAATTTCCGCCTCATTCAAGCAGATCTGGTCGATTCATCCAGCATTGAATCTGCTTTAGGCAATTGGCGACCGGATGCAATTTTGCATTTGGCAGCGCAGCCAGGCGTTCGTTACTCCATAGACCATCCGCATGTGTATGCGCAATCTAATCTTGTTGGCTTTTTGAATATCCTTGAATGGGCCCGTCATTGGCAGGTGAAGCATTTGACGTATGCCAGCAGTTCAAGCGTTTATGGCGGCAATCAAAGACTACCATTCAAAGAATCTGACCCTGTAGACCATCCAGTCAGTCTCTATGCGGCCACCAAAAGGGCGAACGAGTTGATGGCGCACACATACAGCCATCTCTACAACTTGCCCACCACAGGGTTGCGTTTTTTCACTGTTTACGGTCCTTGGGGTCGTCCTGATATGGCCCCCTTCAAGTTCGTCGATGCGATCTTGAAAGGTCAACCCATCGAAATCTACAACTATGGGGAGCAGATGCGCGACTTCACATATGTTGACGACATTGTTGAGTCCACCCTTCGCGCACTTGACCGCCCCCCGTTGCCGCAAGTCAACCAAGAGCCAAGCCCCCATCAAAGTTGGGCACCTTACCGTATTTTCAACATTGGTAATTCTGACCCTGTGCAACTGATGCACTTTGTTCAAACCCTTGAACAAGCACTCGGTGTTGAAGTTCAAAAAATAATGAAACCAGCGCAACCTGGCGACGTCACCGCCACATTTGCCGACACCTCAGAACTACAATCATGGGTCGGATTTTCACCCTCTACTCCGCTAATGGGTGGTGTGGAAAAGTTCATTCAATGGTACAAGAGCTATTACTTAGGATAATCATCGATTTATGCAACGTTTTATCAAACGACATCAGGCGAGGCTTAACCATAGACTTGAGCCGGTTTATGCTTTTTTAGATTCTAAATTTGCCTACTCTTCCAAAGACAAAGTTTTATTTCTCGACTGTGGCGCTAATTTAGGCCAAGGTTACACATGGTTTTCTAAATTTTTCAACCAGCAAAATGTCAGCTTTGAACTGTTTGAACCCAATCCAAACTGCATTCAACATCTACAAACGCTAGACTGTGTTGCAAGTGGAAGAGTCAAGCTCAATCCGTTTGGCATTGGCACCAAAGATGGTGTGGTGAAGTTTTTCGGCACAGATCAAGATGAGGGCGGTGCTCTATCGCAAGGCGGCTCGATTGTCCAAGCACACAATTCAAATCACTACAGTGCAAAGGACGAAACAGCTATTGAGGTCAACATCATTGATTTTCCAAAATATCTTGCTCAACAATCTTCACATTACGACAAAATCATCGTCAAGATGGATATCGAAGGAGCCGAGGTTGACTTGCTTGAGAAAATGATTGCAGACGGTTCGATTGATCTGATCAATGTTTTGTATGTTGAATTTCATGCTGAATATCAAAAGCCTAGCGATGCTGAGCTAACCCTACTTCGCGAAAAACGTATTGTTTCAAGCATTCGTCAAAACACCCAAGTCAAGTTGAGAATTTGGCATTAAGACGCAAAACCACTCATTGGGAAAGCACCTAAAAATGGTGTCATTTTCAGCGCTTCCTTTGGTGCTCTTCTACCCGATCATCAGGAGCTAACCGATCATTCGGTGGTGGCGCAGGCCGATATGCTTTTGCCACTGGCGACACCCAGGCTGTCTCAGCAAACAAATTAACAGGGCGCATCACACGCGCTCCGCCATCTCGTAACAACGGCTTCCAACTCCAGCCTGCGCTGTAGCGACTACTGCTGGTTAAGAATGCATCGAATGGAATGGTCCATGCGATACCCTTGTCAAACGAGCCCTCACCAAATACTGCTGCGGGCACATTGGTTTTAGTTGCATAGGCACTCAGGCTTGAACCATTTCTGAACACTTTTGACATCGATAATGTGGCGCCTCGGTCACCGGCCAAGTACTGACCAACGCTTAATGATGTGTGAATGCCTTCAAATGGCGTCATCCAGTAACCGGTAAGGTGTCCTGTGGTGATTTTGTAGTCTCTGAAGCTAAAGTCTTGCTCAAAGCTTCTCTGCCGCACGTGATTGGCGTCCAGCCCCAAAGCCCATTTGCTACCGGGCTGGCGGTACAACACCTCGCCGCCTATACCGCCAAACATCATCTCAAAGTAGCCAGCATAAGCTGTTGCATACCAATTGCGGTCAAGTCGTTCTGTTTTGCTGATGGTCAGGCTATCTAGCGTGGCTTTACGGGTGTTGAGATATTCCGCAATGTGCGTGCGTACCTGCGGCATGTTCGACCAGCCTGGCGTAAACCTATCGTAGTTATCATTTAAACGGTAGCGAAGCGTGCTATTTGCTTTGAAGTTTTTGGGCAATTCCAAACCCATCCACAAGGCACCACTCAACTGGTACAAATACCCATCAGGGCCACCCAAGGTTTGCACCAAGTCAAGGCCTGGCTCTACCCAAAAATCAATCGCTTTCTCCGGCAATAACGCTTGTTTTTCTCGTGCGCGCTCCACTTCATAAACAGGTTGTACTGGTTCAACGGGTTCAGTTGTTCGCGCGGGTTGTGTTTTCTGCTTTACCCACTCTGAACGATTTACTTTTTCCACCGCCAAAACATCGCCAGCTTTGTGATGGTGAATTTCAAAGTTTTCTATTTCTTCAGGTGCGTCGCGGTTGAGCACTGCAACTGCCTTGTCCAAGCGCTCTTGGTTGTAGACGTTGTATGAATTGCGTGCATCTACAAGCAATGTGTCTTTGCTTTTGTAGAGTTGCGGGACATCCCACAAAGTGTGCGCCGACAAATCGTCAGCCGTTTGCTGCCAATTGCTTTGCGCTTTAGGACGCATCAAGTTTGGCGCGGGACGCGGTGGGTCTGTTACCTTTGGCATGTTCAGGCCAGCCATGTCCACATAAAAGGTCAATCCCATCGACCATGTGTTTCCACGCTCAATGCCCATTGAAACATCTAAGCCACGGGTAGGCTGATAAACCACAGCCCAATTGAAAGGCGATGCAACCGGCAAATTGTTGTTTTGTGGTTCACGCTTGTAATGGTTACCATCGTATTCCACCTTCAAATTGAAATTCCAAGGCGTTTGGTACTCAAGGCCACCAAACCAAGCGG
>JACCDI010094899.1_pt1 | contig 11814 bp, 9 predicted proteins | sample 7442791 | NCBI WGS metagenome assembly JACCDI01 (sample SAMN15323434, study PRJNA562643) | freshwater metagenome | isolation source: river surface water | place: USA:Blue River Watershed | collected 2017-08-15
ATTGGCGCTGCACTTGAGCATAGGCATCTGGCTGATTCGCCATGTCAATCCGCTTGAGGGCTGCTAGTAGGTCGTTTTTCTCTCGCGCGAGTGCCTGAAGCATGGCTCCGTTCACGACGCCCTTCGAATAACGTTCTAGTTCCGATTCTGATGCTGCCGGTAATTCCGCGAGGGCAAGGGCGCGAAGCAAATCAAGTTGTTCACCAGATAATTCATTGGCGAGCTGATTCACCCAATCGGCGCTGAGCAATTGGTCTGCAATACGCTCGGCTGCCTCCGCGACTTGCCCGAGATCGGACTGGGTAAAACCTGCTCCGACAATTCGGGTTAGCCGTTCTCGACTAAAAGCCTGTGGCCTTTGAACGAGAACTTCTAAGACTTGCCTTTCAAATTTGGTCGCCGGAGTTTGCTCGACCGGCTTTGGTGCACTGGTTCTAATCTGCTCAACCCTTTGGCCAACCTGCTGCCTGCCAACCTGGGCGACCAACTGTGAAACTTCTGAAATCTCTAGCGAAACCCAATCTGCCAATTGACGGGTGTAGCCGGCGCGAAGCGCGGGATCTACGATTTCGGCAACCACTGGGGCTGCGGCCCTTGCTGCCGCTGCGCGAGAATCAAGGTCATTTAGAGAAAACTTGCCGATTCGGTGTCGAATTACGAACTCAAAGAGCGGCTTTCTGGCCTCCAGCATTTGACCAATCGCTCCATCCCCGCGTTGCTGCCTTAGATCAGAAGGGTCCAGACCTTCGGGCCCGGATGCCACAAAAGTTAGAGCATTGAATTTCGAGGTGTCGCCATAAACCCTGAGGGCGGCCTTTTCGCCTGCGGCATCGGGGTCAAACGTGAATACCACCGCAGCTGGCTCTTCGCTGGTTCCAAACAGGCGGTTAATGATTTTGATGTGGTCTTCTCCAAAGGCAGTACCACAGGTCGCAACGGCATTACTAAAGCCCGCCAGGTGACAAGCCATCACATCGGTGTAACCCTCTACAACAATGATCTCTTTACGCTTAATGATTTCTTTACGAGCAAGATCAAGTCCATAGAGCACCGAACCCTTGTGATAGATCGGGGTCTCTGGTGTATTTAGGTACTTAGGTCCTTGGTCGTCTTCATAGAGCTTTCGCGCGCCAAATCCCAATACCTGAGAGTTGGAATCCCTGATTGGCCACAGCACACGACCTCGGAAGCGGTCGTAACCCCCCTTGTCACTTGCCATAGCAAGACCCGCTGTAATCGCCTCATCAAGGGTGAAACCTTTGGCCTTGAGCTGATCCAACAACCCCTGCCAGCCTTTTGGCGCGTAACCAATGCCAAACTGCGCAATTGCTTTGTCATCGAAGCCTCGGGAATTTAGGAACTTTACTGCGGTAGCGCCCTCTGGAGTCTGGAGTTGACTAATAAAAAATGCGCTGGCCTCTTGATTGGCCGCAAGTAACCTCGCCCGGCCGCTTGATTCCTGAGCCCCTCCCTCCTCGTATGTGAGTTGAAAACCAGACTTTTCCGCGAGTTTCTCGATTGCTTCAGTGAAGCCAACATGTTCAATTTCCTGGATGAACTTATAGACATCTCCACCCGCTCCACAGCCAAAGCAGTGATAAAACGCAGGAGCGGAGCGCACGTTGAAACTCGGACTCTTCTCGGAGTGGAATGGGCAAAGGCCCTTAAATGAACCGGCGCTCGCAGGCTTTAGTGATACGTAACCGGAAACCACCTCGACTATGTCGAGTTTGGCCTTTAGCTCTTCAATGTCACTCTGTCTTACCCTGCCTGCCATATGGGAATCCTAAGCGGTCAGTTTCTGATGCAGTGCGATAGCGGCCGGATCGGTGAGTGAAGCAACCTGATCGACGATTACCCGCTTTCGGGCTTGATCGCTGGATGCACGCCCCCATGCTTCAGCGCTGATTGAATCCAGATGCTCAGATCCAGTCGCTAGCAGAGAATCGGCAAGTTCAATCAGCAGCTCGCGCTGGTCCTCGTAGTAACCCTGACGGGAGTTGTGGGTCATCACCTGCGAAGCGACTATCCCCTTGAGAACCGCGATCTCACTTTTCACTTTGGACGGGATAATTACGCCAGCACGATAACGAGTGAGGCTGTTCTTCGAGGCATTTTCGAGAATCGAGTCGGTGGTTCTTGAGACGAAGGAACCAATCAAATCACTGGTCAAATTCTTGAGTTGAGCCAGATCCCTTGGTGATCCGTCGAAAGAGTAGAGCCAGTAGTGCGACTCTTGCAGGAGGTCAAAAGCTTCTTCGAGTTGAACCTTGGCTAGCAGTCCGCCCGACCACTTCCCCACTTCCTCGATGAGCTCATCGCGAGCACCAGGATCGGAAATCACTGCAGGGTCGATAAATCCCTCAACGATGGCGTCCTCAAAATCATGCACCGAATACGCAACGTCATCGGCAAAGTCCATGATTTGCGCTTCGACGCACTTTGCACCTTCTGGAGCGCCCTGCCGCATCCAATAAAAGACTTCAAGATCGTCCTCATAGGTGCCGAACTTCACGGCGTTTCCAAACTCTTGGGCTTGAGATAAGCGCCAGGGGTATTTAGTTGCTGCGTCCAACGAGGCACGAGTCAGATTTAACCCTCTCGAACGACCCTGATCGTCATAGATCTTGGGTTCAAGTCTGGTGAGGATCCGAAAGGTCTGTGCATTACCTTCAAAACCACCAATGTCAGCGGCCCAGAAATTCAATGCGGATTCACCGTTGTGCCCAAATGGCGGGTGACCGAGATCGTGAGCCAAGCAGGCCATGTCAACCAAATCGGGATCGACGCCTAAAACCGAAGCCAACTCTCTCCCGACCTGTGCCACTTCTAGTGAATGGGTAAGTCTCGTGCGAGCAAAATCACCGGACGATGGAGAAAGAACCTGGGTCTTGGCGCTCAATCGACGAAAGGCTGCAGCATGCAAAACTCGAGCTCGATCTCGAGCAAATTCTCCACGACGAGCCATTGAAGAACGCGGCTGTGAAATAAAGCGTTCGCGGTCAAAATCCTCATAGCCAGGCTCTAATGGGGTGATTTGTTTCACTTATCCCCCCGAAACCGATAGTTCAGCTTCTTGCAGCTGAAGACGATGTGAAGCGCTGAGTTCCCTGGACTGCAACCAGTTCTCTGGCAAGGCGCAACTCTTCACCGAACCGAGCCTACCTCTGGGGCCCTCAGCATCATCGCCAGGATAAGGAATATCTCGATCAAGTGTCCCTAATAGCTCTGCCATGTGAGCTAACGACTCGACCTGAGCCAGCGCAGCCCTAAACTCGCCACCTACGGAATAGCCCTTGAAATACCAAGCCACGTGCTTTCTTATGTCGCGACAAGCTCGACCTTCATCTTCGAAAAACTCCACCAACAATTCGGCATGACGCCTAAACCCGTCGGCCACCTCACCAAGAGTTGGCATCACGATATCTACGCTGGGATTCTTATCCCCGGACAGGTAAGCGGCGATTGCTTTCTCCAAGTCAGCAAAAAGCCAAGGCCTCCCCAAACAACCGCGGCCAACCACGATGCCATCCACTCCGGTTTGCTCCATCATCCGAACCGCATCCGCTGCGGACCAAATGTCGCCGTTACCTAAGACCTGAACGTCAGGCAATTGAGCACGAAGCTTGGCGATCGCATCCCAGTCGGCTATTCCCGAGTAATACTCCTCTGCGGTGCGTCCATGAAGTGCAACCGCTGCAACACCAGCGTCTCTTGCAGCCTTGCCAGCGTCAAGGTAAGTCAAGTGATCGGAATCGATGCCCTTGCGCATCTTGACAGTCACCGGAATCTCACCAGCTGCGCGCACCGCAGCCTTGACAATCGCTTGAAACAGGTCGGACTTCCAAGGCAGAGCTGCTCCCCCACCCTTTCGGGTCACCTTCGGCACCGGGCAACCAAAGTTCAAATCGATGTGGTCGGCTCGATTTTCAGCAACCAACATGGTTACAGCATCAGCAATGGTCTTCGGATCAACACCGTAAAGCTGAACCGAACGGATATCTTCCGACTCGTGGTGCCCAATAAGCCTCATGGACTCCGGAGTGCGCTCTACCAGCGCTCTTGAAGTAACCATTTCTGAAACAAACAGCCCGCCACCGTATTCGCGACACAGTCTTCGATAGGCAGTGTTGGTGATACCCGCCATCGGGGCCAAAACCACCGGTATGGCAATCTCGTGCTTGCCGTACTTTAGAGCCAAACTAACCGTTGATTCTTTCGAAAATGTAGTTGCGGACCTGGGAAAGAGCGACGCGCTCCTGTGCCATTGAGTCGCGCTCACGAATAGTTACAGATTGGTCGTTTGGAGTGTCAAAGTCGACGGTAATGCAGAACGGGGTCCCGATCTCATCTTGACGACGGTAACGACGGCCGATTGCGCCCGAATCATCAAAGTCCACATTCCAGATTGCTCGTAGCTCCTGTGCGAGGTCCTTTGCAATTGGGTTGAGTTCGTCATTACGACTTAGCGGCAAGACGGCAGCCTTGACTGGAGCCAGGCGATAGTCCAAACGAAGCACGGTGCGAACATCCACGCCACCCTTGGCATTCGGAGCTTCGTCCTCTGCGTAGGCATCAACCAAGAACGCCATCAAGGATCTGGTCAAACCAGCAGCGGGTTCAATCACGTATGGTGTCCAGCGACGCTCTTCGGTCGGGTCAAAGTAGCTAAGGTCGACTCCTGAGTGCTCGGAGTGAGTCTTCAGATCAAAGTCGGTGCGGTTTGCAACCCCTTCTAGCTCACCAAATTCGCTACCTTGGAAACCAAAGCGGTATTCGATGTCAACGGTGCGCTTCGAATAGTGAGAAAGCTTCTCTTTAGGGTGGTCGTATAGACGTAGGTTATCGGGGTTGATACCAAGGTCGACGTACCAGTTGTATCGCTCGTTAATCCAGTAGTCGTGCCACTTCTCATCCTCACCAGGCTTGACGAAGAACTCCATCTCCATTTGTTCAAATTCCCTGGTTCGGAAAATGAAATTGCCTGGCGTGATTTCGTTTCTAAAACTCTTACCCATTTGTCCGATACCGAACGGCGGCTTCATACGGGAAGCGTTCAATACATTGTTGAAGTTGACGAAGATACCTTGCGCGGTTTCTGGACGAAGGTAGTGCAGGCCGGACTCATCCTCAACTGGACCGAGGCTGGTCTTCAGCAAGCCATTGAAGTTCTTCGGTTCCGTCCAAATGTCCTTGTTGCCACAGTTTGGACAAGGAATCTCAGCCATTGAGGTGGCCTCGCGACCCTTCTTCTCAACAAACGCCTCTTCGAGATGATCTGCTCGGAAACGCTTGTGGCAACTAGTGCATTCGATGAGTGGATCAACGAACGCTTCGACGTGACCTGACGCTTCCCAGACCTTTTTAGGAAGGATGATTGAGGAGTCAAGGCCGACGACATCCTCACGACCAGAAACCATCGAGCGCCACCACTGGCGCTTAATGTTTTCCTTCAGCTCGACGCCGAGCGGACCGTAGTCCCATGCCGAGCGAGATCCGCCGTAAATTTCTCCAGCTTGGAACACAAAACCACGTCGCTTGGCTAACGAAATGACCTGATCTAGTTTCTGGGTTGCCATGCTTCTCCAATAAATCTCTGCCGTTTGGCGTAAGTGCCTAGTTTAGCGGGAGGTCTGCGGCTGCACCGAAGCGCCGGTCTCGATTCTGATAAGCCTCAATAGCTTCCCAAAGTGTCTCTCGAGTGAAATCTGGCCAGAGCTGTGGCATGAACATCAGTTCTGCGTAGCTGGATTGCCAGAGCAGAAAATTAGAAGTTCGCTGCTCCCCGGAAGAACGTAGGAATAGATCGACATCCGGAAGCTGTGGAACATAGAGTCGGGCGGATATTGCCTTTTCGCTGATGTTTCCCGGTTTGAGTTTCCCGTCTTTTACCTGCTGGGCAATCTGGTTTACCGCGTCGACAATCTCTTGTCTGCCACCGTAGTTGACCGCCATGGTTAGTGTCACTCCGGTGTTCTTGGCAGTCAGGGCTTCTGCTGCCTGCAACTCTGAAACAACACTTGGCCACAACTTAGGAGTCCTGCCGGCCCAGCGAATCTGGACATTCCATTCGTTCAAAAGGTCACGGCGGCGGCGAAGCACTTCTTTGTTGTATCCCATGAGAAAACGCACCTCATCTGGTGAACGCTTCCAATTCTCTGTGCTAAAGGCATAAGCGGTCACATGCCTAACCCCGGCTTCGATTGCCCCGGCAAGAACCTCCAGCAGAGCGTGCTCGCCTGCTTTATGACCTTCGGTCCTGGTTAGCCCTCGTTGATTAGCCCATCGACCGTTTCCATCCATCACGATGGCTACATGGTTTGGCACCTTGGAAAAAATCGGCGCTTTGCGTTCCGGATCAAAAAGCTGCATTACGCCCGCTCCACCATGCTCATTGATCTAAGTCCTCGCTCCAGTTGCCACTGCAAGTATGCCGAAATAACCGAGCTGACGTTTGACTTTGTAGCTGGGATCGCCTGAGAAACCTCAGCCCAGTTTCCCGCCAATAGGTTCCTCATGTGAATTAGGCCTGCACTCCCAAGTTTCACGGCTCCCGGCAGTGCACAGTCACTACAGCTGACGTGACCAGTGTGCACCGAGAATGAATGTGGATTTTCAGATTGACAGCTCTGACAAATTCCCAATTCGGGCACCCAACCTGAGAGCGAGAGGGCTCGCAATAGGTAGGAATCCAGAACTTGAGAGCCCTCGTGATCTGTCCCAGCCAGTGCTCGCAGTCCACCAAGTAGAAGCAAGTATTGCTGAGAATTTGATGATTCTCGGGTGAGTCTTTCGGCAGCCTCGACCATGGCGTTGGCCGCTGTGTATTTGGGATAGTCCGCAACAATTTGAGCACCGTAGCTCGCAAGCTGTTCGACCTGTGAAACGGTATCTAGATTCTTACCCTCGTAAAGCTGCAGATCGGCAACCATAAACGGTTCCAGCCGTGCCCCGAAGCGACTTGACGTCTTTCTAACACCTTTGGCAACCGCTCTGATCTGGCCGTGCTCTTTAGTGAGGATAGTCAAGATTCGATCGACCTCACCCAGTTTGTGGGTGCGGAGAATGATTCCCTCATCGCGGTAGTGCGGCATGGAAAAAGTATCGCCGAAGCTTTGCCTAAAAGGGCTCAGGCTAGCTGCGAACGGCTCTATTGACCGCTGAGATTAGTGCCTTGATGGAAGCGATAGCGATGTCGCCATCAATGCCAACACCCCAAAGCACTTTGCCGTCAACAACCACTTCGGTATAGGCAGCTGCCAAAGCGTCACCAGAGGCACTTAGCGTGTGCTCTAGATAGTCGTTCACCTTGACGGTTACCCCTTGCTTGCCCAGCACATCAATGAATGCCGAAATTGGACCATTGCCAGTGCCTGAGAGTGAGATTTCAGAAGCACCATCGCGCAATACCACCGCTAGGTTTACCACGCCATCCATTTCGCTTTCAGTGCGCATGCGCTTGAGCTCGAAACGGCCCCATTTGTTTCCGGGGTCCTGACTTGGTAGATATTCGTCTTGGAAAATTGCCCACAACTGTTCACTGGTGACCTCGCCACCTTGGCTGTCGGTGTGCTCTTGAACCACACGAGAGAACTCGATTTGAAGCTTTCTCGGCAGCTCAAGGTTATGATCGGTCTTCAATAGGTAGGCGACGCCTCCCTTGCCGGATTGCGAGTTCACGCGAATCACAGCCTCATAGCTTCGACCGACATCCTTAGGGTCGATTGGTAGGTATGGGACACCCCAGGTGTATTCATCTACCGACACACCAGCTGCGGCAGCATCCTTAGCCAGGTGCTCGAAGCCCTTCTTGATGGCGTCCTGATGACTGCCCGAGAAAGCGGTGTAGACCAAGTCTCCGCCATAGGGTGAACGCTCAGGTACTGGAAGCTGGTTGCAGTATTCGACAGTTCGCTTGATTTGATCAATGTCCGAAAAGTCAATCTCTGGATCGATGCCCTGACTGAACAAATTCAGCCCCAGGGTCACCAAATCCACATTGCCGGTTCGCTCTCCGTTACCAAAAAGACATCCTTCAATGCGATCCGCTCCCGCCATATATCCAAGCTCTGCAGCGGCAACGGCAGTGCCTCTGTCATTGTGCGGGTGAAGCGATAGCAAAATGCTGTCTCGCGGAGTCAGGTGGCGAGACATCCACTCGATCGAATCGGCATAAACGTTCGGCGTTGCCATTTCGACGGTTGCCGGCAGATTGATGATCAACTTACGCTGCGGGGTTGGCTTGATCACCGCTGCAACGGCGTTACATACCTCAACCGCATACTCCAGCTCAGTTCCGGTGTAGGACTCCGGAGAGTACTCATAGAAAACTTCGGTCTCAGGAATGGTGGCCTCAAGCTCCAAACACTTTCGAGCTGCCGAAAGTGCAATTTGCTTAATGCCTTCTTTGTCCTGACCAAATACCACCCTGCGCTGCAAGATCGAGGTTGAGTTGTAAAAGTGCACGATTGCACGCTTAGAGCCAGCGATGGCCTCATAGGTTCGCTCAATCAAATGGTCCCTGGACTGGGTTAGAACTTGAATTGTGACGTCATCAGGAATGTGATTGTCATCAATCAGGATTCGAACAAAGTCAAAATCGGTCTGGGATGCCGAGGGGAAACCAACCTCAATCTCTTTGTACCCCATGTTTACCAAAAGCTTGAACATTTCGAGCTTGCGCTCGGGGCTCATCGGGTCGATGAGTGCCTGGTTTCCATCACGAAGATCGACTGCACACCAGCGAGGTGCCTTTTCGATTCTCTTGCTTGGCCAAGTTCGGTCAGCCAGTTCAACCTTGATTTGCTCATGAAAAGGCTTATAGCGCCCGAAAGGCATCTTTGAAGGTCTTTGATTGTTTTCCATTTTTGCTCCCGCCTAAAAATTGTGGTGGCCGCACCTAGGCTCCGCGACGAGAATGGGCCGAATTAGGCCTCGTCGCGGCCGCTAAGCAGGAGAGCGAAACGCATAGCCAAAATCTAGCACTAGAAGCCGAGTTTGCCTAGTTGCTTAGGATTACGTTGCCAATCCGGCGCGACACGCACCTGAATTGAAAGGTGAATCGGATAGCCAAGCAGCTCTTGAATCTGAGTTCTAGCCTCAGAACCGATTCGTTTGAGCATCGCCCCCGATTTCCCGATAACTATGCCCTTTTGACTGTCTCGCTCAACCCAAAGACTGACGTGAATCTTTGGCTTATCTCCGTCTTCGACAATTTCATCCAAAGTCACCGCTAGCGAGTGTGGCAGTTCATCCTCTACAAGTTCAAGCGCTGCTTCACGGACCAGCTCGCAAATCAAGCCGTCTTCCGATTCGTCTGTTTCGATGTCCTCCGGGTAAAGCTGAGGACTCTGCGGCAGCTGCTTGATAAGCAACTCAGTCAGCAGCTCAACCTGTAAACCCTTAAGCCCCGATACGGGCACGATCTCGGCCCAATCCGCTAATGCTTGAACGGCCATCAGGTGCTCTGCTAGGCGTTCTTTCGAGACCGTATCGACCTTGGTTACGATCGCAAGCTTCCGAGATCGTGGAAAGCGCTCGAGGTCGGCGACGATGTGCTTGTCACCTGGACCGATACGTTCGTTGGCGGGCGAGCAAAACGCAATAACGTCAACATCGGTAAGAGTTGAAGTAACAAGGTCGTTCAATCGCTGTCCCAAAAGCGTCCGAGGCCGGTGAACACCGGGGAGGTCGACGATGATTAACTGGCCATTTTCCCGGTTCAGGATGGCACGAATCGCCTTGCGGGTGGTCTGAGGTTTCGAACTGGTGATGGCAAATTTCTGACCGACTATCGCGTTCATCAAAGTTGATTTACCAACATTAGGTCTGCCCACAAATGAAACGAATCCTGCCCTAAATTCAGTCATCGTTTTGCGCAAGCTTTCTCACCAAGACGCTGAGAATTCTGCCGCGCTTGGCATCAACGCGCTCAGCTGTGATTTGAATACCTGATATCTCAACCACCTCGCCACCCTTTGGCAGTTCACCCAGGCCCTTGATTAGCAAACCACCCACGGTGTCGACGTCTTCATCTTCGATCTCAATTTCACACTGTTCGGATATCTCATCCAAGGTCACTCTTGGATTCACCCGATAAAGGTCATCACCAACCAAGATGATGTCCTCGGTCTCTCGATCGTGTTCATCGCTGATTTCACCGACAATCTCTTCCAAAAGGTCTTCGATTGTCGCAATTCCAGCTACTCCGCCGTATTCATCGGAAACAATCGCAATCTGAGTTCCGGACTTCTGCATCTGTCTTAAAAGCTGCGCAACCGAAATAGTTTCCGGGGTAAACAGTGCTTTGCGGCTGGCCTCACGAGCGCTGGTGGTGGCTAGCAGACCCGGGTCTTGGTGGGTATAGCGCGCCAGGTCTTTAAGGTAGAGCACTCCAACCACGTCATCAACGTCCTCGCCGATCACTGGCAACCTGGAGTAACCGGTTGAGATAAACACCGCAAGCGCCTGCTCTAGTGAGTCGTCAGCACTTACGATTTCCATGTCAACGCGCGGGACCATTACCTCGCGAACGACGGTTTCGGAGAAATCTTCTACCGATTCGATGAGTTCGGCCTCGTATTCCTCAACAACTTCTGGGGTTGAAAGCCTGAGTGGCTGGGACACCTTGGACCACAAAATCACAAAGGGTTCAAACCCTTTCGTCAAGGTCTCTCCAAAGCGCTTCGCCCCAAGTGCACGGCCAATCAACTGTTGCAGTAGCCAAATAAGTAAGAGCGCTAAGGCCAAAACAAGTGCAAACGGTGCAGCGGTAGAGACCAGTGCCAACCAACTGGCAGCCAACACGATGAGCAATCCGGTGCGAGCGATTGAGATTGCACTCGAACGCTCATCCTCGATGGATTGCAGGTGACCCTGAACGATTGAAAGCAGAGAGACCAACACGAGAGTCAGTAACCCCAGTGTTATTTCAAGCATGGCCTGACTCACTGGCATAGAACTTCTCGAGCAGCTCACGCTGCAGGCCAAACATTTCTTTTTCTTCCTCTGGCTCAGCGTGATCAAATCCGACCAGGTGAAGCATGCCGTGAGTGACTAGCAACAAAATCTCATTGATTATTTCATGGCCTGCGGTTTGAGCTTGCTTGGCGGCAACTTGTGGACAAACCACGATGTCACCCAACACGCCCTCCGGAGATGGCACTAAGTCTGATCCAGGTCGAAGCTCATCCATTGGAAAACTCAATACGTCAGTCGGACCCGGTTCATCCATCCACTTAACGTGCAAATCAGTCATTGGTTCTTCATCAACAAAAATGATGCCGACATCAACCATGGGGTGCAGCTTCAGCGCATCTCGAACCGAAACAGCCAAAGCCTGGACCCGATCAACATCAATGCTGATTTCCGACTCGTTGGAAATCTCAATGCTCAATGTTGCTCCTGTCGTATGCCTCAACGATGCGCGTCACCAGTTCGTGCCTGACCACATCTTTGCTACTCAGGGTAGCAATGTGTAGGCCCTCAACCCCAGAAAGAATGTCGGTGGCAACCCGGAGTCCGGATTTGCCGAAGGGCAAATCGACCTGGGTGGTGTCACCGGTTATTACCATCTTGGAATTGAAACCCAAACGAGTGAGGAACATTTTCATCTGCTCGGCAGTGGTGTTTTGCGCTTCATCCAAAATGATGAATGAGTCGTTCAACGTTCTTCCGCGCATGTATGCAAGCGGGGCGACCTCGATGACTCCAGCCTCAATCAGTCGATGAGTGGCTTCCGGTTCCAGCATCTCCTGCAGAGCATCAAACAAAGGTCTTAGGTAAGGATCGATCTTTTCTCTGGGTGTGCCTGGC
>JACCDI011934632.1_pt1 | contig 11813 bp, 13 predicted proteins | sample 7442791 | NCBI WGS metagenome assembly JACCDI01 (sample SAMN15323434, study PRJNA562643) | freshwater metagenome | isolation source: river surface water | place: USA:Blue River Watershed | collected 2017-08-15
CATTGAGCTAATTATGACAGCTAATAACTGTGATATTTAACAGTCACAAAGTGATAGTTAATAGTTAAATACCTGATGTTAACTGTGATAGTTAACTATCACCAAAAATAGTTGATTTTTTCATCCATGACATAACATTAAAAAAATGAAGTCGCTAAAACAATTTGCTAATCCATTGTCTTCCAGAAAGATACACACCACCAATGCAACTACTTTTGTAATAGGAAAGTATGATAATACTACCAATATTGTTAGTTTGAAAAGGTTGTGTAAGGTTGTCAGGACTGTGCATATCTCTCAAACAGTAATACATCAAACAGATCATTAGCAGGTGAAATGTTAATCCGATGATTTTGAATTAGTAGCGAAATCACTCATGAGACAAAAAGGCTTGAAAACATGTGATTTGAAGCATGAATTTCTATTATCAGTTGTTAAATGAAAGCTTACGATGCTCTACGATTTTTATCAAGCATTCTTAACTGAATTAAATAGTACTTCGGTCGTCCCAATAGCCTGACACCAACTGTTCCAACGCTCCTTTGTCCTTCATGCATTTCCTAATTCCACTAACGCTACCACTCGCCTTGGTAAAGCCCGTTCGTTTATGTAGTCGCAAGCCTCTGTTATAACAATCAAACGCTTTCTCGTAATCGCGCCGGCAATGATGTGACCTTCCCAAGAGACACAACACGTGGGCTATTTCGGAGTCAATTTGTCGAATGCAGGACTCGCATTCATTTACCGATTCGTTGTCACCTTGTCTCTTGGCAGATGAAAGATATTCTCTTTCTTTCTCTTTCACGCTTCGAAGAATGGATAACGCCTCTTCGTATGCCATATCTGCCTCTTCGAAGTTAGCCAATTGTGCTCTCATGATACCCAGAAACACAAGCGGGGTTGCTAATTTCCATCGGCTCATATCTTCATCTGTGTTTGATTCAATGGTGATTCGTCGCTGTATTGCCACGGCCATTTCAACGTGCCGAATGGCTTGAAGCAAGAGTAAAAAGTCAGTGCCGCCACCGCTACCATTACCGCCGCTTGAACTTCCGTTGCCATCTTCATCCTCGTCATGACAGCCATACAGACCACATTCGGCAAGAACACGTCCCCGAAGCAACAGAGTCTGCGCGATACAAGAATGGGTCGGATAGTGCGAAATCATCATGGTTGTGGTATTGGCCATCATGGAATGGGGCAGAGGATGATTGATTCGAATATCTGATGCGTTATTATTGATAGTCACCGAAGGAAGGGATGCTCTAGAGGTCATGGGCAAGGACACGTTTCCGCCAGCTCCTGCTGCAACAGTGCCGAAATTAGCACTATTGTCAGTTCCACCAACTTTTCCCACGACGCCGTTCACAGAATTTCCAACAGAAGTGGAAGAAGTGCCAGCCGAACTGTAAAAGTTACCACTTGCACTCCCTTTCAAACTTTGAACCACACCCATCCCGAGGCTGCGAACGCTGCTCCCGAAGCCATCGCGTGATGTATCCAGTCCAATGGTAGTAGTGACTTTCGCATTGGTCCCCACCAAACTGATGTTGCTCGATGGATGGTGATGAGGTTTTGGTGTGGTTGTTGAGGGATTTCGATTGTTATGATGAGACTTGCAGTCACTCATGCTCCCATTTGCAGATATGTACGCCGAAGCAGACGAATGCAGCCCGCTAACTCCACTACTGGCACCATGGGCCGATTCGCTTCCAGCAACACCATTTGCAACTGCGCTCATAGTGGCGCTTCCGACATTATCGGTGCCGGAACCATTTCCCTCCATTCGCTCCAGCACCAACTTCTGAAACGCCAGACATTCCGTTGTTGTGTCCAATGCTTTAGAGTATTTTCCGAGACAATATTGAACTTTAGCCATTTCGAATAGGGCGAATCCAGGGAAGGTAGTGTTGGAGTCTTTGGTACGATGGTTTTGCTGTTGGTTCGATCGCTGATTGTTCATTTGATGTTGCAGGTGACGTTGTGAATGATTTGGTGCAATAGAGGACGCCACATCGACGGCTGTTCCGTTTGCATATTTAGAACCAGAATCAATTGGATGTGAATAAGTTTCGTTGGAATTATCATGAGATTTTGTTTGACTTTCAAGTGCAATATCATTTTGATTGTGGTTGTGAGATGTTGCAATCGCCACGAAATGTTGCTGTGGTTGCATCTGCCCGTGATGTAAAGTCTCCTGTTGTAGCTGACGCGGATGCCGGTTTTGGTGTTGGTGATGTTGCGAATATCCAATCCCCCCCCCACCTAAATCAACTTTTTCCTCCCGAGGAAGCTCTACTCGCGCAATCTTATCTTGCCGTTGCTGCTGTTGCTTTTTCATGGTCTTTTCGGGACCTAAAATAACTGCACTCATGATGGACGTAATTGAGGGCATTGTGGTACCTCTTTCATCGTCAAAGGAATTATTCATAACATTTTGAAAGTGACTTTCTTCATCGTCAGATTCATGGGATTCGGTTCCTCGCAGCATGGTCAAAGAGGTTGGGATTGGTGCACGGTTATTAAGGCTATTTAAATTGTTCATCGGTGCTCGCGAGGGTTGCGGCGGAGGTGTGAATGCTGCACTATTAGAATTCGGAGTTTTCGCTACTGAATTTGGATCTTGGTGAGATGAAGCAATAGAGTGCATGATTGGTGGTGGTGGCAAAACATTCCTATGCGAGGTTGTCCTTCCAATCGTTGCTTTTGTCAGGACATTTGTTTGGGAAGTTGGTACGAGCATTTGACGGTTGTCAGTAATATATGCAGGGTTTCCACCCCCATGATTTTGAGAAGTGTATGAAATGGTAGAAGGCTGATGATGATGTTGATCCTGCATTGCTGGAGAAGATTCAGAAAACGACGTTGCCCCCCATCCCGACAACCAGGCCAAAGGCGCAGAAAGAGGAGGTGTTGATCCAGTACTCCTCGAAGGTGATGCAGTAGTATTGTTAGAAGCAGTAGCAGCGGTCATCGAGACCGTACTTTTGCCAGAATTTGCAGCCACCCCCCCAGTCAAGACCCCAAGATCATCATTACCGCGTACAATCCGAGGAGGCTGAGAAGCTGAAAATTGCGATGGCAGAGGCTGAGAACTAGGAGACCGCGGTGGATCGCCACGGCCAATATTCGAATACGAACGAAATGGATTGAAGTTCATGGTCACACTTTGCAATATGACGCGTGCATCTCCCATGGCAACACCCGAAATCCTTGTCAATTTGTCACTCTAATCTGTTATGGAATTGCACTTTATCCCCTCGTGGCTGTGTAAGTTCTCGTGAGCGTAAAGTAAAAAAAAGAGGATTATTTAGAGTTGTTGTTGATATCATTTGTATGTACTATAGCTATCTCAAAAAGAGAAGGGTTAAAACTCTTTCCATTATTGAAAAGAGGTCCTGAATTATTATTTTTAGGACCAACTCTAGAGGAAGATACAAGGTATAGTATGGTACAAATTTAATAGGGGTGTATGCTAAGGTCTTACTTTACATGTCGTCAGGGATATATTGTTATTGCCCAGATTCACACTCCTCGTCATTTTTGTCTCATCAACATTATCCATTTATGTATACAGAACAAAACCGGTAGTCTGTCTTCCCCTTAACGTTAGCTTCCCTTTAGTGGGGATTGTCACGTTTTAATTCCAATTCTCAACGCACTCTCTCATCTTATCAAACCTCACATACTGCACAATAATTTTAGAAATATATATTATGATGCCAACACCGAATGCAACATTACCAGTTTGGCCATTTTTTTTAGACTTCAGCATTATTGCATGAGGTGGAAATATTTCTTCATAACCAACATAACAAATAAAAATGTTGAACTCTCAGATTTAGATTTTGGCATTGCAGGCATCCTTTCCACCACCATAGATGAATAGGTGTGAATGCAGTGAAGCTCATGCTGCATAACCCAAATTCATCAATCCTTCGTTGCATATGTTGTGGACATGTCAGCAACATGTTGACAATGGGGGAAATTTCATAAAATTCAAAAATGATTTGTGTGTCATTAAAACGAGTCGTGTGTCACAGGCTTGTTGGGGTCACTAATCTTGCATGATCCACTAATGAAAAAATATCTTTCAAGGATGCAATGGAAGCATCAAAATGTCACAATCAATTCCTACAAGAGATGAACAAATTCAAAGTAGTAAATTTGAAGTTGCTAATTTACAACCAATACTAAATTAAAATAATGATTTCTGGCACCACAAGATATAGGATGAAAATGAATAGAAATGCATCACAATGTATTGCTTTATTCATCCCTCCTTGTTCCCCTCTTGTCATGAGAAATTTCCCTTTTTTCATTTCTTAATCAATCTCACCTTAAAAAACTGGGTTGCCAACAGGAACCCCCATCCTCAAGTAAGCATGTGATTGTTTTCAAGTTGAAGTATTGATATAGTCCACCTGCAATGTATTGTGCATTGAAAAATGATCAACATTTTCTGATTTTTATTTGTTTTTTACTTAAATACTTGGTGAGAATAAAAATTATGAATTATAAAAATATTGTTGCTGTTTTATGCTTATTTATTTTCAGTTCAAGGAAGGGCATTCAGGATGTCTGCCCCACAAAAAGGAAGCAAATCATTTCTCTGGTAAATTTGAATATCATTTATTTTTCTGCTGTTTTTCTTCAATCTAATGTGCAGTTTGCATGTCCTCTCCAGGATTATTGACAGCAAGAGGGGGTAATTTTTGCACTTGATTTCCTAATTTCATTTGTTCAATACTTTAAACTTTGTGCATTGACAATGTCTGCCTTAAAAAGAGGATATATCATTTCATATCTCAGCATTAGCCTTTATTACAATTTTGTTGTCATCTACACTGACAAATGAATCAAGTGGAGAGGAGAAGCAATCAACAGAAACTTAAGATTACAATTTTTCAGTGTAAATTTCAATTTTCAAAGTTACAAACCTGCTCCAAGAGTGTCCTAAGAGAGGTGGGCTAAATATTTCTCACATTTTGCTGGTCAAACATAGCAATAATGGAATTGAGGGATCAGGGTGTGGAAGTATCCTTAAATTTAATTTGAACATGAAAAGTGATGAAAATTAATTTGTCATGTTTTGAAGTTGACAGCTTATCATTACTTTGATAAAATATTTTTATTTATTACTTTTTAATACTCTAACTGTATTATGAATCAAATTATATATTTTTCAGTCAAAATTTCTTTGGCTTCCCAGGGAGTTCATTGGATTTGAAGGTGTTAGGGGTGATTGAAGTTGATGCATCAAAGTCTCCAGATTTGGGTTTGCAGGAAGAAAATGAAATGGAAATGGATTTTTTGCAATGTATTTTATTTTTATCTGGACATATACAACTGAGGGACTATCGCAATTATTAAGAGTGTTAGTTAACTATTGCCAATAATAATAGTGAAAGTTATTGATTACTGTCATTTTATGTGTGACAGTAATGTTTAGTCAACTATCACAGTAATAACTGTGATTGTTAACCATAACTGTTACTTCCAGTCCAGGACCAGGTGCTTGAAATCTCTACTATTGCCAAAATAATGGTGCCAATCCACTATCTTCCAGAGGATAGAGTTGCAGAGTATAAAGGGGAGTGGTTGGGATGGATAGAGAAGATTACAACAGTTTTTCATGGATTTGAGATGCAATCCAAAGGAGAATATTAAGTTATTGTTGTCGTTGTCATCAAATTTGTCTTCTTCACTTTGTCTTCAACATCAGCAGCATAAGCTGTTCCTCCATGTGGCTTTTCATTTCATCTGTATGGGAGAAACAGAAATAGCAACACATTTCAAAATGTTGGAACTAATAACCAAGGGTACAGTAACTGTACTCCTTTGTTCAAACTTCCAGTAGTACATGACACATGGGTCACCAAGCTGACATACCCTAAGACTTAGGTCTGTGGTTGGACACCTAGATCTGCACCCATTGGCTGTTACTACCTGATTACCTGTAACACTCAAGTAGTTTCACCATGAACTTAGTGCTGGTTTCAGAAGTTCTAACTAAAGCACTTTCACTATCTCCCCTTTAAAAGAATATAATTATTTTCAAATCTGTGATGACCTGGTAATCCAGAATATTTCAATGATTGGTCCATTCCAAGTACATATCCCCTATCATGAACTAAATCCAGCTCTCCTATATGAGCAAAAACAATTATCATTCTCAATGCAAGCATGAGTACCAAACTTTAATATGATGCCATATCCACCATCATCACACTACCAAAGGTTGAACCTCTAATATCTACAACTGCCTCAAGTTTTATCAGCAAACATTGGAGTATGATCCCATCCACCCAGTCCCCAAGACTTAGCTAACCTTGGGGCCATACACCATGAGATTGGAAATTCGAATGCAATGGATTCAGAATTCAAAAATCACTGTGACCTGTGACAGAGCATGAAAAATCAACACAATTCATCCATCAATACCAGGCTCTCCATTCAGTCCTCTTTTGAAATATCCTTGAAATGTCCCAGAATGGCCTGGACATAGCCAAATGTCCTCGAACCCAATGGACAGAATCAAATGTCTGGTCAATTTTCATTTTTTGGGGTAACTCAAATATCCTTGAGATGTCACCACCCCCAGTATTTCATATTCATCTGATGTATGAGGTATTTTTGTCCATCTGAAAAATATTTTCCAACAAAACTTGTGGAACAATAAATTGATTCCTTTCTATTTATTTGCATTTGCTGTTTCCAGAGTTTGGAATTCACCAATAATAATAATTTCTAAATTAAAAATTGTGAGGTGTCATGAAAAACATGCTTTACAAACACAAAAATCATTGCAATGCATCTCTCTCATTCCACCTCCTTCCCCATGGAAAAATTTATCTTTAAAATGTTTTTACTGCATTTTCAAGCTCCTCTTGTTTAATGATTATTTGAATACTATTATTTCACATATTTTTCACATTTTTGACTATTTTATATGCATTTTAGATTATGTCATCAAAGCTCAAGGACACATGTGAAAGTCCCAAAATAATTTTAAGGACAAGAAAAATTGGGACATATGCTGAGAAAAAATGTCCCATCCAATGTCCTCAGATTTATTTTGATGAGGACGGGATGGGTTATTTCCAATTCAAACCAGTGCAACTAATCAAAAATTGTGGCTTTGGAAATCACACCACATGAAATTGTTGACAAGTTATCTCACACATGTGGCCATATAACAGCAACTGAAATTACCAAGATTGATGTCACCAGTAAAGCCCCATGGGACCAAAACAGATTAAAGATGTCATGATCTTTGCCCTTTGTGTAAATCTGTGATACAACTTGCATTGTCTCCTCATGTATGCATTTAACAATATCACTAATACAGGTGTTGTCTGAGATGAACTACATGACTTTTACCACCAACATAACACCCACAACACTGATTGTTCCGCATTTAATAATTCTGGGCCACTGCTTGTACAGAACAAGAAAATTACCTTTAATCATCAGGTAACACAACAAATGCCAACATTGCAACAGATGATGACTCCATCTCTATATTCAACACAACTGTTGCCAACCTTGCAGCTCAATGTGTGAAAGATAATGCCACTATTGGCCAACTCTCCAAACTAACCAAACTTTACAATCAAACCCAAATACCATTATGCAGGAACTTCAAACAATTAAGCAACAAATGAATTGTGATGTAACACACAAACTGCTGAGTTGTGATAGCAATGGGCCACCATCATCCATTTACATATCACAAAACCTACTGCCACTGCTACCAGCTCAACCCCCAGTTGTTCCACCCCCTCCACAACAATACTTGCCATCAGGAACATGACAAATCATACAACCATCATCAGCCAATGGACGTCTCCACCCCCTGGTTTTGACAGGAACAATATCACAAAAAGAGGTTGCAGATTTGGAATGGCATGATGACAAATGGACATAGATACAGCAACAGGACACAAAATAATACATATAGAAAATATAGTGTAGCCCTTGGATTTGGAATGCCAGACAGAAATAATCCCAACCCATTCAAAAGATCCAATATTGGTACTGCACCTTCAGTTGTGGATATGACACTGATCATGTAGGGCACAACTACCCTTGGGATATGTGCAGACAAAATCATAATTTATTCTGTAACCAGAGCCAATGCACACCTCTTCCCTGGCACAAGCCTTTCATAGAGGCAAACAAAACAATCCTGCCTGGTCAGCCTGGACATCCTATCCAGCACACTAGACTACTTGGAGTGGCAGTGCAAAAATATATAGACCCTAAGAATAATATGAACCATTCAATCTATGCCAACTCCCACTCAAAAATTGTAACTGTGCCCAAGTAAAAACTTATCACTACAGATGATGAAAACGTTGATGATTGTGAAAAAACAGCAATGCACTCCAACTGCAAACATAATATTTGCAATAGTATATTGAAGAAGAAAATTAAGATCCCTATGGATCATGGTTGATTTGCCCATAGAAAAGGAGACAAATATTCTTGGCAATCTAAAAATAGAATTTATGATATTATATCTACACACATCTTAATACAAACATAACACAGGTGACAGTGCGTCATCTGATGTGCTGACACCATTTATGTTTATCATTCATCAATCAAACAGTAAAAGGGAAACATTACTGCGAATCATGAATCTTGGGATCCCCAGTAATGTAGATACAGAAAGTAGTGTAATGCTTTTTGTGGGCACTACACTCTCCCCCACCATACTGAACCTTCAGTCATTTCATAGGGTTCTTATATGTGATAGTACAACAAATGTTTCTTTGTTCAGTCATACCAGCTCTGAGTTGGATGGTGAAGGTACCATTCAAGTAGATGCATACAATCTCAACAGGGTGGGAATTTTTGATGGCAAGTTTCCCTTTGATGGTGTTATCATACTTCAGGATGTGTTGTGCACCAAAGACATAATATTTAATGTGCTGTTGATTTCTTTTCATTAGTGCTTCATTCACTAAAGTTTCTCTGTTGCAAGTGATGGTTTAACATTCTGCAATGAAGGGAACATTTAAGTGCATGTCACAGGAAACTTCAATGGCATCCTAACTTGCTTTTTGTACCATTGAGACAGTGGATCTCATCAAATTCCTTGCTGTGGGTCTGCATTAACAAGATGCAAGATGTCTTGTCATGTTTGAGTTAGTTGTGATAAGAGACATTCTTAAACGTGATTGCCATTGTCTGGTGTATACGTTTGTATTTAGTATCAGTTGGTGGGTTTTTACTAGTTGTGGAAACAGCTTCAATTCCCTAAACACAAAGGAGGCAAGCAAAGGTGTATCCCATAAATTTACCACCATTATCATGGACAACCCATACTGGTATTAGGTAATGAGCTAACCAGGTTTTGGACTAGTGACAGTATTGTGGAATCACACTTGACTGGAACTACAAAGACAGTCTATGCCAGGATACAAGAAAAAGTAACTCCAAAAATGATCGCATTTGAAAAGCGCCACCCCAAGAAAGTCCATGCTCAGCTCTGGCCATGAATTATGGAAAACTCCCAGCATGCACACTACCAAGTTATTATCCAAGGATAAGAAAAAAGGGGTCCAACAGGTTGTGGGAAAAATACTTTACCATGCATTGGCTATCAATATCACATTACTCATACACTCAGCACTATTGCTGCTGAACAATCCAAGGCCACAGACTTCACAATGGATATGGTCCCACAACTTCTTGATTACTGTGCTATGCACCCAACTGCAATAGCCTAATACAAAAAATCCAATGTTATACTGAAAATTCACCCTTATGCCTCTTACCTTAGTGCATCCAAAGCAAAAAGGAAAAAGCTAATTTGTAGAACATTTCTTTCAAGAATGGCTCCCCCAAGACAATCAATCAATAAAATTAAATAGACTAATACACATTCTCATATCACTCCTCCAATTTGTTGCTGCATCAGATGCTGAGGCAGAACTTGGTGCTCTTGTTTTCAATGTCAAAGAAGGAAAAATCATCATTCTAATTCTTGAAGACATGGGACACCTCCAACCACCTACACCAATTCACTGTGATAGTTCCACAGCCACTGGAATTTCAAATGATGCTGTCAAGAAACAGCGCTTGACATCCATGGAAATGCTACACTTTTGGATTGTAAATCAGGTTGCACAAAAACAATTCACTGATCATTAGTGCCCAGGTCAAGAAAATATTGCTGACTACTTATTATGCATCATCCAGCTTTAGGTCATACCTGAGTCCAACCATGCTATCTCCACAGGGATCATCCCCCTGCATATCTCCACAGAGCCACTGCTCCAAGTGTCATGCAAGGGTGTGTGTTAGAACTAAGATCCATGAGTATAGAAATACCATACTCCTTTTTCTGTACTTCCAGTAGTACATGACACAAAGGCCATGAATCCAATATACCCTGAGGCATATGCCTGTGCTTGGACGCCTACATTGTCTGCTGCTAACCAATAGCCCATAACTTTAGTTAGGACATCAGTTAAGTTCACTATGGCCTAAGTGCTGTTTTCAACATTCAACTTACATGAAGGAAGGCAATTGTATTGTATGAACTACCACTAGACTCATGCAACAGCCACCATAATGGAAAGTGTCTCAAATAAGTCTCAAATGCTCCTTTTTTTCAAGACTTGTCCAAGATTTTGGCTTCTAATTTGAGACTTGTCTGAGTCATCATTCCATCAAAGCTTTGACGGCAAAACTGATCACCTCATTGCAACATGTGCAATGACAGGTTTTGCTTATTGCAAATCAGTAACAACTGCCAATGCATTGTCATTTGCCACCGCCATCATGAAAATCCAACTCAGATATGGAAGCCCCCATACTTTAGTCATTGATAAGGACAGCAAGTTCTATGGAACCTTCATCTATGACACCTTCAAAGACACCACCAGCTTGTTAAAGATGAACCTCCACACTCTATCCAGTGGCAATCATGACACCATGCTTGTGGAGCAAATCAAGCGGTTTCTTAACAAGTCACTCAAAATCTTTTGCAACAAACATGATTCCATTCAAGTGGCAGTAGAGGGAATTCTCCTGTCCCTATATGCCTTGAATTTAACACCAATCCCAGGAACAGATATTTCACATAGTCTTGTTGTTGTTGGGCGGGAATTTCAATTTCCAATCAATTTCTCAACAAAATAACACTTAGAATTATCATCTTCCATCTTGTTGGTGTTATCATTTGCCCACAGGCAGGCTCAGTTACTTGCAGCATCCCGCAAAGTAGCCAAAGTGTTGATCAATAAACACAGGGCATATCAAAGAGAATTCACCAACTCACTGAGAAGTAATCCCTGGCAATATCACATAGGCAATGCAGTCTTTTGTCAACAAGCCATTCAAAGTGATAACTCAAAAGGCGGAGTTGACAAAATCATGCTTAAAAACACTGGGCCATGGATTATTATCAACAAACTCACTGGTTCATTGTATGAGATCAGACACAAAATCAAAAATGTTGTCAATAAACACCGTGCCAGTCATTTATCCCCATTCCCATTAGAACTTATGTCATTCACACCCATCTCTGGATCCGATAATGAGTATGGTCAAATCCACAAACCAATCATTAAAAACGCATTCAAAAGTGCAGGAGTCATAGGATTTGACCCTGTGTAACCATTTCAATCAGCATTTCTGACTACATCAAAACTTGATTTGCCGATCCAATTTCCATCCCTCTCCAATCTCAATGATGAAATCTTCCCATATGAACCCGGAGAAAAATCAATTCTGGATGAATCCTCATATTCTGATGTGTCAAATTCAATTGAACATCTACCAGTGATGACAATCCC
>JACCDI011931236.1_pt1 | contig 11806 bp, 10 predicted proteins | sample 7442791 | NCBI WGS metagenome assembly JACCDI01 (sample SAMN15323434, study PRJNA562643) | freshwater metagenome | isolation source: river surface water | place: USA:Blue River Watershed | collected 2017-08-15
AAACGTAAATGTTCACTACCTAATAATTCTTTTAAAGAAGCAATCAATTTCATTAATTGATCAAATTCTTCTTTAATTTTTTCACGCTCCATGCCCGTTAAACGTTGCAATCTTAATTCCAAAATTGCTTTAGCTTGGATTTCTGAGATACCCCATCCTGCAGTAATCAAAGCTTCTTTAGCAGCATCTGGATTGGCTGAATTTCTAATTAAACGAATTACTTCATCTAAGTGATCTAAGGCAATCAAATAGCCTTCTAAAATATGAGCTCTTTCTTCTGCTTTTCTTAATTCAAATTTGGCACGACGAATAACCACTTCCATTCTAAATTCGATGAACTCTGAGATTAAATCTCTAAGGTTCATAATTTTAGGACGTCCTTTGGTTAAAGCAACGTTGTTGATTCCATAGCTAGTTTGTAATTCGGTATACTTGTACAATTGGTTAATAATCACCTGCGCTACAGCATCTTTTTTCAATTCAATTACAATACGCGTTCCTTCACGTTTGTTACTTTCATTGTTTACATGAGAAATTCCCTCAATGGTTTTATCAACTACCAATTGACCAATTCTGTCTGTTAAATTATCACGGTTTACTTGGTAAGGGATTTCATGGATCACAATCATTTCGCGACCATTGGCCTTGGTTTCTACATTACATTTCCCACGCAATACTACACGACCACGACCTGTCATTAAACCTTGCCTTACTCCTTCCATACCGTAAATCACCCCACCGGTTGGAAAATCGGGTGCTTTTACGTAGTTAATTAATTCTTCGATAGTAATATCTCGATTATCGATATAGGCAATACAACCATCCACAACTTCACCCAAATTATGAGGAAGCATATTGGTAGCCATACCCACTGCGATTCCAGATGATCCATTCACCAATAATTGAGGAATACGTGTAGGTAGTACACTAGGCTCTTCTAAGCTATCATCAAAGTTTAATTGAAAGTCTACGGTGTCTTTTTCTAAATCGTCCAACATCGCCTCGGAAATGCGTTGTAAACGCGCTTCCGTATAACGCATTGCTGCTGGCGGATCCCCATCTTGGTTACCAAAGTTACCTTGTCCATCTACTAATTTGTATCGCATGGTCCACTCTTGAGCCATACGAACTAAAGTGTCATAAATAGCAGTGTCCCCGTGAGGGTGAAACTTACCCATTACTTCACCAACGATACGTGCCGATTTTTTATAAGGTTTATTGCTGTTGTTTCCCAATTCATGCATCGCAAATAAAACACGACGGTGAACGGGTTTAAAACCGTCTCTAACATCTGGCAATGCACGACCTACAATTACCGACATGGAGTAGTCGATATAAGAGGTTTTCATTTGCTCCTCAATGTTGACTTTAATTACACGATCATTGTCTTGAGTCTGTTCAGCACCTAAATTTTCATTCAAATTGTCTTCCATAAATGTTACTTTCTTTTCGTCAAATGTTGAGGATAAAAATTACCTCATCGGACTGATTACGAAGATAACTTTTACCCTACTTTTTTGACCAATTTTTGGGGTTAATTTAACACCCATTTATCCACAGTTTTGGGCCTAATTGTGGGTAATAAAACCTAACTTTAAGTGGTTAATTATGAAACAGTTCTAATGTAAAAATGAAGTCTGGAATGCAACCTCAAATTTTGATTCTTGGAGCAGGTAAATCAGCAAGTGTTTTAATTGAATATTTGCAACAAAAAGCAGTTGAATTCAATTGGTATATTATACTTGCTGATGCCAATGAAGCCGTTGCTAAAAATAAATGGAATCATGCTAAAAATGGCCATGCAATTGGTTTTGACATAGAAGACGAAGCTATTAGAGCGACCTATATTCAGCAATCCACATTAGTAGTTTCTATGTTACCCCCCTTCTTACATGCAAAAGTGGCAACAGCTTGTTTACAATTCGAAAAGCCTCTATTTACTGCTTCTTATGTAGATACGCAAATGAAGACTTTAGAAGCAGAATTGTTAGATAAGAAATTGTTGTTTTTATGTGAAATGGGACTGGATCCAGGCATTGACCATATGAGTGCTATGGAATTAATACACCGAATTCAAAAAAAAGGGGGTGTTATTACCCGTTTTAAGTCCCATTGTGGCGGTTTAATTGCTCCAGAAAGTGATACGAATCCGTGGCATTATAAAATTAGCTGGAATCCCCGTAATATCATTTTAGCTGGAAAAGGAGGTGCCCTATTTTTAGAGAATGGGGAAACTAAATCCTTGCCCTATGAAATCCTATTTCATCAATCCCCCCAGTTGCCCATTCCAGGTATTGGAACCCTATCCTATTATCCTAATAGAAACTCTTTACCCTACATTGAAACCTATACCTTAGAAGGGGTAAAAGATTTTGTAAGAACAACTTTAAGGCATCCTCAATTTTGTAGTGGTTGGGATGCGATTGTGCAATTGGATTTGACCAATGAAAATGCAATCAATTTAAATGAAAAAGAGACGATTAAAAGTTGGTTTTTACAGCATCTAGCGCAAAAACAACTTGAACATCTATACCAAAAAATGCTTCAAGATACCTTACTAAAAGAACAGCTTTTATTTATTGGTTTAGAAGAAGAGCTTATGATTCCAGAACATGTAAAAGCATCTAATGCAAGTATTTTACAATGGTTATTGGAATGTAAGTGGAAATTAGATGACAAAGATAAGGACATGGTCGTGATGATGCACGAAATAACTTATGAATTAGAAAATGAAACCAAAAACATACAAAGTAGTTTAGTTATAAAAGGGAAAAATGCAATTCAAACTGCCATGGCCACCACAGTGGGATTGCCTTTGGCAATGGGTGTTTGCGCGTATTTAAAGGGAGAAATTACTCTTGCTGGTCTCCAAATACCCACCCATCCAAGCATCTACCAACCGGTCTTAAAATCACTAGCAGCAGAAGGAATCGTATTCACAGAAAATAGTTTCTAAAAATAAAAGCCTCTATCAAGAGGCTTTTATTTTTTATTATATTCTTCATTATTTGTTCGGTTCCCATTCAAAATCTAGCTGGCGCTTCTCTAAATTGGCAGCTACCACTTTTACCCAAATTTTATCTCCCATACTAAATTTACGGCCAGATCTTAATCCCACTAAAGAATAACTGGTTTCTACCAATCTAAAGTCATCCATACGAGACAAAGTAGTAATACTTACCAAGCCCTCACATTTATGTTCAACGGTTTCAACAAAGAATCCAAAACTAGATACGCCGCTGATCACGCCTTCAAAAGTATGTCCAAGGTACTGACTCATGAATTCAACCTGCTTGTATTTGTTTGAAGCTCGTTCTGCTTCCATTGCTGCGCGTTCTCTTTCACTACAATGAGCACATTTTTCTTCCATGGCAGCATCATTCATTGGATTACCCAATAATACCGATTGAACGACTCTATGAACCAATACATCCGGGTATCTACGTATAGGAGAAGTGAAATGACAATAGTATTCAAAACCTAATCCATAGTGACCAATATTATTAGTGGTATATACTGCTTTTGCCATAGTTCTGATACCCAACTGTTCTAATACATGTTGTTCTGGTTTACCATGTGCCGCTAACATTAATGCATTAAAACTATGCGCAATTTGGTCTGGGCTGCTAAGATCAAATGGATAACCGTGTGATTTTGCAAAAGCTACAAATGGAGCCAATTTATCTTCATTAGGTTGATCATGCACACGATATGGAAATGATATGGGTTCTTTTTTAATTTTGATATGGCCCATTTTTTCAGCAATCAATTGATTGGCTTTAAGCATTAACTCCTCAATTAATTGATGGGATTCCTTACTTTCTTTTACTGTAATGCCAATGGGTTTCCCTTTTTCATCCAATGTAAATCGGACTTCTTGAGAAGAAAAATTAATGGCACCTCCATCAAATCGAGCCTTCCTTAATTTTTGGGTGTAATCCAATAACCAAAGTATTTCATCCGAGTGGTCTCCTTGCTTGGTTTCAATAATCTCCTGCACTTGTTCATAAGTAAAACGTCGGTCGGAATAAATAATGGTTTTGCCATACCAGGTGTCCATAATATGCCCTTGCTCATTGATTTCAAAAGTAGCTGAGAAAGTTAATTTCTCTTCATGGGGCCTTAAAGAACACAACTCATTGGAAATTCTTTCCGGGAGCATAGGATACACTCTATCCGGTAAATATACCGAGGTTGCTCTTTCATACGCTTCTTTATCAATTGCAGTATCAGGTTGAACATAATGACTTACATCAGCGATGTGCACTCCTATTTCAATATGCCCATTGGCTAATTTTTGATAAGAAATGGCATCGTCAAAGTCCTTGGCATCCACTGGGTCAATGGTAAAGGTCAAAACCTTTCTGTAATCCTTTCTCTTGGCAATTTCTTGTTCCGTAATTTTATCAGAAAGGGATCTTGCAAATGCCAAAGTTTCTTCACTAAATTCAAGGGTGAAACCAGCTTCTGCTACAATGGATTTCATGGCCAATTCATTCTCTTGCTCTGGTGTAAAGACACTCACCACTTCTCCCTCAGGTTTACGATTGGCATTTTCCCATTTCGTTAATTGTACAATTACCTTATCCTTATCTTTAGCGCCTTTTAATTTATTCATCGGAACATAAATATCCGGCATAGGATAGATACTACTAGGTATAAAAAATGCGGTCTTTTCCATTACTTGCATGGTACCCGCAAATGATACTTGTTTACGTTTTAAAACTTCTAAAACCTTTCCTTCCTTCTTGCCCGAACCTTGCCTAATTTTAGTGATTTTCACAGCTACTTCATCCCCTTTTAAGGCGGTATTAAAATCCGTTGGAAAAACAAGGATATCATTTTCTAAAGCAGGTACAATCACAAAACCCATTCCGGATTTTGCAATATCTAGTACTCCACGATAGGTAGTTGCCAAATTGGTTTGTTTAGTAGTGCTATGTGTTTTTTTGGTCGATTTTTTGGTCGATTTATTTGAAGTTGCTTTTTTGTTGTTGTGCTTTTTAGTTCCCATGTTGGTTGGTATAAAATTGTGCAAGATAACCGGTAACCAATTTATTAAATGCAGCTTCCCCTTCAAATAAGAAATGGGGTTTTATAGGTAATACATATAAAGGGAGATCATGTAACTCTTCTGTGTATTTGACCAATCTAACTGCGTCTTTTTCTGTGGTTAAAATTAATTTGCTCTTTGATGTTATTTGATCAAACTTTTCTTTGATTTCATTTAAGTCTTCAATAGAAAATATATGGTGATCACTATAACTAATTTGATAATATGTATGTGTGTTTTCGTGTAAATAAGCTTTTAATGGCAAAGGATTGGCAATACCACATACAAGTAATACTTCATCTCTTAAAGTGAGTACCCACTGTTCACTTGTTCTGTAAATATGGTAAGGGGTCTCATAAGCAATACAAGTAAAAAATAGACTCTGATGTTGCTCTGGATATAGTTTTTCAATAATCTCAGCACGCTCTTCTTCAGATAAGTTGGGTGGACATTTAGTGACTACGATGATGTCTGCTCTTTTTGCAGATTTACGTTCGTCTCTTAAATCTCCTGTTGGAAAAAAGATATCATCACAATATAAATTGTTGTAGTCTGTGAGTAGTATATTAAAGCCAGCCATAATTTCACGATGTTGAAACGCATCATCTAAAATAATCGCTTTTATAGCTGGCACATCTTGTATTAATTGTGGAATGGCTTCTATTCTTCTTTCACAAACCGCAACGGCTACTTTTGGATGCTTAAGATGAAATTGCATGGGCTCATCCCCAATTTCCAATGCAGTGGTTTTGGGTCCCGCTAAAGCATAGCCTTTTGTTTTTCTTTTGTATCCTCTACTTAATGTGGCTAATTGATATTGTCCATCTAATAAAGACAATAAATGTTCCACCATAGGTGATTTACCAGTACCTCCTAAAGATAAGTTTCCAACACAAATCATGGGTACATTAAACTTAACCGATTTTAAATATTGTTGATGGTATAACCAATTTCTTATGGCAACAACCCATCCATACAAAATGGCAAAAGGTAAAAGTAAAACCCTAAATGACTTTAAAAAAAGATTGTTAAAATTCATAACTATTCCAAGGCGTAATACAATGTGTTAAAGGTACATCAAATTGGTGGGTATCTTGGATATTTGGGATAGGTTCAAAATAAGATATACCTATTCGTAAACCTGTATTGGGGTAATGTTCAAAATATCTGTCATAATAGCCTTTGCCATAACCAATCCTTTGCCCATTTTCGTCAAATCCTAACAGGGGAACGATCATTGCATCCATTTGATGAGGTAGTACTTTGTTGAGTGGAAGTGGCTCTTGTATTCCCCATTTATTTTCACTTAAACTATCCGTTTCCGCATAAAAATCCATCTGATAACTATCTACTTGTATTCTAGGATAGGCCATTGTTAAACCAGGAATGATGGCATGAAGGTATTTTGCTAATAATAAGGAATTGGGTTCGTTTTGAGTATCCATCGGGAAGTAATTACCTACACATAAAATATTTGACCAATCTAAACGCTGAAATTGAATGAGTAATAAGTCATCCAATTTAAGACATTCTGAAGTGGTTAGGGCTTTTCGTTTTGCCTGCAATATTTTACGTGCTTCCGCTTTTAGCATGCTACAATTTACTCAAAAAAACTAAATATCGTGGAACCATAATTGCGTTCAAAACTATAACCAGGAAACTTTTTATAGTCATTCCTAGGCGTATGTTCAAGCACAAAATAGCCTTCTGAACTTATTAATTTACGGTCTACTATAATCCTTGGTAAATCGTCAATAGTATTGAGCGCATAAGGAGGCCCTGCGAAAATGACATCGTATTGGTCGGTACAACTATTAATATATTGAAAAACATCCATGCGCATTATTTGCACATTTTCTATTTTCAATAAGTCTACATTCTTTTTAATAAAATCCAACATTTGAGGATCTTTTTCTACAATTGTTAATGACTCTGCACCTCTAGAAGCGAGTTCATAACTAATACAACCTGTACCTCCAAATAAATCCAACGTCTTTGCCCCTTCTATTTGAACCCTGTTTTGTAAAATATTAAACAAGCCTTCTTTTGCAATGTCTGTGGTTGGCCTTGTATAAGGCATATTATGAGGTGGATTAATTTTCCTACCTCCAAATTTTCCGGAAATGATTCTCATTAAAATATAAAATAGGTAGAATAAGTATGTTGAGGATAACTGTTATTCAAATTACTGCCTACTCCAGTGTCAGGAGCTTGTTGAATGGTATAATTTTGAAATAAGGCTCCTAATTTAGGTATGAATTCATATTGTGCTGGATGATATCCCCATACCACTAAGTTCGTTTTATTTAATTCAATTCCTGCACTGTTACATGCATTTAATAATTGATATGCGTTTTGGTCCTCCCCTTCCAAAGGAAAATATTTAATCATTTGGGTACGTGCATCTTTTAATAACCTCACTACAAAATTATTATCGAATAAATACACAAAAGCATGATTATCCCCTGCGGTCGCTAAAACATATTCAGCAAAATGATGCCATTTGCCAGTGGGAAAAGACCTAGACAATAAAGTACTTAATGCATCTGGAACTGAAAAAACAATTACTAAATTTTCATCATAAGGAGTAATATATAATTCTTCCTCATTATTACTGCCGTGTACTAAACTTAATTCTTGTTGGTATAAAAGGGTGTCCTCTTGTATTCTTTTTTGAGTAAGAATGAATCTGGAATGATTCCAAATAAAATGGATATTTCCATATGTATTTTGAATGAGTTTTGAATTGTTCTGTAAATAGGCAACCAATTGATGCCATCCTGTATTATCGGATCCATTTACAAAATGTTCAAACGCAACAAATTCATTTTTAACCTTATTTTTTACGGAGAAAACGATACTATCCTTGTCCACAATTAAATACAAATCCTCCACCTTATTATTAGGTGTGCTTTCCAACTCCGTGTAAATACCAATTTTCTGCTTTGCCATAGGGTTAAATCTTATGCAATAATATAAAAAAAGGCGCAGTTCTTTGCTAAAACTAATTGTAGATTTGTGAAATATGAGCAATTTGAATACGCCCCCTTCTTTGCAGGTGAATGTCTCTAGCAAACAGATACTAGCTATCTCACTACCCATTGCACTTGCCATCTTGGTGCCCCAAATTAACTTTGTCATTAATAATATCTTTTTAGGAGCATTAAGTAGTCAAGCTTTGGCTATTGCAGGCATTACGGGCGTATATTATTTGATTTTTGGAGTAATGGGACAAGGGCTTAATAATGGATTGCAAGCTTTAATATCAAGACGAGCTGGTGAAAATAGAATTGATGAAATTGGAGTATTATTTTCTCAAGGAGTGATCATTTCTTTATTCTTATCAGTCATTGGCATTGGTTTTACTTTTTTCGTTGCACCTTATTTATTTCACCAACTTTTACATGACAAACACATAGCTGATACGGTTATTGAATTCTTAAAAGTGAGAATTTGGGGAATTCCCTTCTTGTTTATATATCAAATGCGCAATGCATTGTTAGTGGGTACCAATCAAAGTAAATTTTTAATAATTGGAACTGCTACAGAAGCCATTTTCAATATTTTCTTTGATTACAGTTTAATATTCGGTCATTTTGGATTTAAGGCTATGGGATTAATGGGAGCCGCTTATGCATCCATTATTGCTGAGATAATGGGCTTATTTATCATTTATTTAGTCATTCATTATCAAAAAATTGGACAACGCTTTGCGCTATTTGATAAGTTTACCTTTAGATGGGAATACATTAAATTAATATTGGTGCAGTCTAGCCCCATCATGGCACAGTACATGATTAGTATTATTAGTTGGGAATTCTTTTATATTCTAATTGAACATAGAGGAGAACAGTCTTTAGCAGTGTCCAATGCCATGCGTAATATCTTTGGTTTTTTTGGAAGTTTTACATGGGCCTTTGCAGCAACTTCTAATACTATGGTGAGTAATATTATAGGTCAAAATATGCAGGACAAGGTCATACCACTGATTGTTAAAATCATGAAATGGAGCCTCGGTTTTGCACTTGGCGTATTTGTATTATTGAATGTTTTTGCCCGTCCATTTTTATCCATATATGGACAAGGAGAAGGTTTTATGCAAGAAGGAGTTCCGGTATTAAGAGTGGTTTCCTTTGCCCTATTATTTATGTCTATTGCTACAGTTTGGTTGAATGCAGTAACCGGAACAGGTCAATCCAAAATTAATTTAGGGATTGAATTTGTTGCCATTATCATTTACATCGTTTACTGCTATTTTACCATTGAATATTTCAATCTCCCAATAACCATTGGATGGATGTGTGAAATTATTTATTGGATTAGCTTACTAATTCCATCTTTCCTGTACATCAGATCTATGCGATGGAAAGGGAAGAAAATTTAAAGAAGCACAAACGCCAAATACCATTTAAGTGCGCTCTTTTTCAATGGAAACAGCGGTCTGTCCTACAAAACCTTGGATAGGTAATTTTTGTTTGGTAATACTAACAAAGACCTTATCTGCTAAAGGATGATGCAACAAAATGCCATCTGCAATTTTAACCACTAAAGTTTCTAATAAAGGAGTAGGTATTTCCATAATGGATTTCACCAAACTATATACTTGCACATAATCTATGGTCTGGTCTATATGATTTACTATATCAACAACAGGTGTAAAATCAATCCATAAATCGACAGTAAACTGATTGCCAATTTTTTTTTCGGCTTCATATAAACCATGAAATCCTTGAAATTCCAACTGGGATAAGGAAATACGCATAAATTAAAATTAGTGTCCTTTTGCAGTTAAGTATCTTTCTGCATCTAAGGCGGCCATACATCCACTACCGGCAGCAGTCACTGCTTGACGATAGTTTTTGTCTTGCACATCTCCTGCTGCAAATACGCCTTCTACATTTGTTTTAGTGGTTCCAGGTTGTGTTAAAATATAACCTGTTTCATCTAAATGTAAGTAGTCTTTGAAAATATCACTATTAGGTTTATGACCAATGGCTACGAAAAAAGCACTTACAGGAATCTCTTGTAATTCATTGGTTTGATTGTTCTTGATTCGTACCGCTTGCACAGTTTTTTCTCCTAAAATCTCATCGGTTTCTGAATTGAAATAAACTTTAATATTAGGGGTATTCAAAACTCTATCCTGCATAACTTTACTTGCACGCATTTGATCTTTTCTAACAATCATATGCACTGTTGTACACATTTTAGATAAATAATGTGCTTCTTCTGCTGCTGTATCACCAGCTCCAACAATGGCCACTTCTTTTCCTTTAAAAAAGAATCCATCACAAACAGCACAAGCACTCACACCAAAACCGTTAAGACGCTCCTCACTTGGAATACCCAACCATTTTGCACTAGCCCCTGTAGATATAATCACCGCATCTGCTTCAATTAATTTTTCATCATCAATCCATACTTTTTTAACCTCCCCGCTAAAATCTACTTTGGTAGCCAATCCATAACGGATATCCGTACCCATGCGTGCAGCTTGTTTTTCAAAATTAACCATCATATCTGGTCCTTGAATTCCATCTGGGAAACCAGGATAATTTTCTACTTCGGTAGTGATGGTTAATTGACCACCTGGTTGTATGCCTTGGTACAATAAAGGTTTCATATTTGCTCTTGCTGCATAAATAGCAGCAGTATATCCTGCAGGGCCTGAACCTATAATTAAAATACTTACTTTTTCTGTTTCCATAACCTTTTACTTTCTTGTGTGTTCTAAATAATACTTAAAAAAAAGCCCCGACAATTTAATATGCTGGGGCTTTTCTAATATTGTTAAAGATTAGCCCAAATAAGCTTTTAACGCATTACTATATCTTGCCTTTTGAAGACGTTTAATAGCACGTTCTTTAATTTGTCTAATTCTTTCTTTTGTTAAATCGTATTTAATTCCAATTTGCTCAATGGTTACTCCATTTTCACCATCCAATCCAAAATAAGCATTTACAATTTCTGCTTCTCTTGGGCTTAAAGATTTTAATACACGACGAATTTCTTCTCTTAAAGAATCTTTCATAACATCCTCGTCTGTATCATCACCGCCTTCTAATAAATCACCCATTGCTACATCTTCCGCTTCGTGCACAGGTGCATCTAAAGAAGTATGACGAGTATTAGATTGGAAAATATTGTTGATTTCAGTTTCAGACATTTCCAAGATACCTGCTAACTCTTCAGTAGAAGGTTCACGCTCATGTTCTTGTTCGAATGCCATGTAAGCCTTATTGGCTTTATTGTAAGTACCAATTTTATTTTGAGGTAAACGCACTAAACGACCTTGTTCCGCCAAAGCCTGTAAAATAGACTGACGAATCCACCATACTGCATATGAAATGAATTTGAAACCTTTAGTTTCATCAAAACGTTGAGCAGCTTTAATTAAACCCAGGTTACCTTCATTGATCAAATCACTCAATGACAAACCTTGGTGTTGATATTGTTTAGCTACTGAAACCACGAAACGTAAATTGGCTTGAACCAACTCGTCCAAAGCACGTTGGTCACCCATTTTTATTTGTTGTGCCAATGTGGTCTCCCTTTCAGGATTAATCATGGATATCTTAGAAATCTCTTGTAAGTACTTTTCAACCGCTTGAGAATCTCTGTTGGTAATCTGTGTAGCAATTTTAAGCTGCCTCATGCAAAGAATTTATTTAAGTATATAACGTAAGAAACACTAAAATAGTATAGTGTTGCCAGTCTGCAAAGGTACTATTTTGATACCAATTAAGCAAATAT